>Ga0325410_1007157_pt1 | contig 12222 bp, 9 predicted proteins | sample PopdelMetagenome_16_FD_206182 | JGI IMG/M metagenome (GOLD analysis project Ga0325410, IMG submission 206182) | Populus deltoides microbial communities from Bellville, Georgia, United States - Xylem-PdIQD-R3 | ecosystem: Host-associated > Plants > Phyllosphere > Stem > Wood/Secondary xylem... | reverse complement strand
ATTTAATTAATATCTATTCTCTGTGATTTTTTTAAGATTCCTTAACCTTTTTAAAATAAAAATTATTTTTTAATTATATTGGGTGAGTTTAATTTTTTTAAGAGGTTAGTATGATTCATTTGTATTTTTTTTAATTTTTTATATAGATTAAATCTTTATTTTTTATGATATTTTTAATATGTACAGTCTTGCATAATATTTTTTTATTTATTTTATTCAATAAATTTCGTGTGTGTATCGATTTCTATTGCAAATTGATTTTAGCAAATAAATTAATTAAACACAATTAGGTAAATGATCCGTTTTTTTATTATTGAAAAAAGGTTTTCTTTTTATGTTATCATGATAATTTTTTTATATATATTTTCTTGTTTTTTATTGTTGCTTTTTTTAAATATAATTTAAATAAAATCAATTTATTAATTGATTGATTGTTTTTTTAAAAAAATATTTCCAACACCTGAATATTTTACTAGAAAAATAGTGAATTCCCGCACACATAAAACCAGCTTATTTGTTGATTTGTCTTTTTAATAACATGCTTCGATCATAGAAAAATAATGCATTTCCGTGTACGGACACCAGTCTAGTCGGTAACTGTAGCTTGGTTAGGTAGTTGGTAGAATTTAAAACCAATAAACATATTAATAGGAAGATTATCAAAGAAATAATGAAAATATGCATCGACAAATTCATGTGGAAACCATACAATATATGAAGATCGATGGACCACTTATAAAAAGAATAATCGATCATCTCTTCAATAAAAAACTATAATCAATCACATTTGCATATATATATATATATATATATATAATCAATCATATTTAGTGTTTATTTGTCTGAGAACGTAATTGCGATTGTTTTTTAAAGTGTTTTTTATGCTGAAATGCATCAAAATGATATTTTTTTATTTTTTTAAAAATATTTTTAAGATCAGCGCATCAAAACGATTTAAAACACATACAAATTTAATTTTTAATAAAAAATTTTAAAATTTTAAAAATACAAGTATAATTATATTTCCAAACACTCTCGTAGTTATCTCAAATTATAAAAAAGAGATATTCTTGCGGAAAAAAAAATCTATATATAAAAGATATTTTGTGGATGGTAATTAATTAATTTACCAGATAAAAGTCACTAATAGTATGAGATCGAACAGTGTTTGATTATTTAAATAGAAATTTAAACGCTCTAAGTGAATATTTATTTATATTTGTTTGAGATATTAGTTTTTAAAATATTTTTTATTTAAAAATATATTAAAATAATATATTTTTTTAAAAAACTATTTTTAATATCAATATAGCAATCTAATCTAAAAATATTAAAAAAATTTAATTCAAAAGCAAATATATATTTTTTTAAAATTCAAAAATAAAAAAACAGTTCAACCGCAACCCAAGAGTACCTAAACGGAAATCAAATTTCATCATAAGACTTGAAAATACATGAAAGAAAAAGTAAACTCATATTGGTCAGCAACAAATAACCATATTTCCAATTGGATCCCCAATCTATGTTTCTGATCAATTGAGTCCCTGTCGTATACAAGAATCGTTCATTGGATCCTTTCATCAACGAATGTGCCTTAACCTTTTCTCAATGGGGCACACAATCTGCGGATGATGCCAGGTGTATTTGTTGATGGAGGGATCAAAACAACGATTCCTGGACATGTAGAGGACTTACTTAATAAGGTAAAAAATTAAGCCGGGGACCCAATTGAGAGAAAAGTTATTGGTGGTAACTGTTTCGATTACCCCCCAAAAAAAGGTGTTGATGTGTCGTGTGTTCTAAAAGCAATGAAAATGACAATTAAAAGAAAAATCAGGGGCCTAATTACCAATAAAGTTAAGCACCTCCATTTTTCTTCTGACCTCGAGGAGGTAAAAAATATGCCTTGTAAACACAACCATCACCGGCATCAACGGATCACAACCGTCAAAAAATTTACTAGTCTCTGACATTTGGAAAAGTCAGAAAAATAAACGGCTGATGATACAAGGATAATAGAGATGAAGAGAATGTTTGTTTTTATGTTTTAAAAAGTTTTTGAAAAAAATTAAATTTATTTATTTATTTTAAATTAATTTTTATTTTAGTATTTTTAATATTAAAAATAATTTTTTTAAATAAAAAAATAATTTTAATATATTTTTAAATAAAAAATACTTAAAAAAATAACGCTACAATATCTTCCCACCGCAAAATCCAGTGCATGCAAGCGTGTAGAAGTAGAAGTGCAGAGGGGCAACCTACAGGATGGGGGGGTTGTTGAGGAAGAAGAAGGCATTTTTGCCTTTCACTGTAAAGGGCTAGGAGTAAAAATAATTATAATAATAAAAAAACCCAGAAAAATTCAAAATATTTTTATTAAAAAATATAAAAACAGAAAAGAAAATCAGCCCCCTTCCATTCTGAGCCTCTCCCTATATATATTCCTCACACCAGACTCCGCATAGCCTTCTTTCTCTCTCCCCTTCTTCCCCTCTCTAAAACAAAAATAACCCTTTTCTCTCACTAGAATTTATGTGTGTATGAATAAATTTTCAATTTTGTTTGGTAACTGAATTTGCATTAGCTGATAAAAAATCATAAACACAAATTAAAACAAGTAGTAGAAGACGAAGCAAAAGAAGAAGAGGAGGAGGGCATATTGTAGAGGAAGTTGAGCATGCCCTCTATTTGTATTCTCATTATGCCTCCTCTCAGATCTTAAATTATCAATTTTGATGAGATTTACCATCTGGGCTTTTCTTTAATCGGTGGGCTATATAATTTTTATTTCATTTTTTCGGATTCGGATCTTTCTAAATTTTGGACCTTTATTGAATTCCAGGATGTTTCTGGGTTCTCCTGTTTTTTCTCTCTTGTTTCAGGCTTGATTGATTCTAGATTGTTGGTTGGCTGATTGATCGTTGAAGGATCTGATAAGTTTTTGGTTTTTGTGTCAAACAAAAACGTTGGAGTTCTGTTGTGTGTTTTTTCTTAATTGTCTAAATAAAGGTATTGCCAAAATCTGAATAGCATTCTTATTCAATATAGTGACAACTTTCATTCATTTTCTGCTTAGTGTTAATGGTCTTTGTTGGTTTTGATTTGCTATTGAATTGTATGTTAATCGTGTTGATGTTGATTGGATCCAGTGTAAAACACGTTTACTGAGTTGAAGCGGGCTTTCGATTGTGTAAAAAGGTTTGCCTTTTTTTATTGATTTGATTAGTAGTGTGATTTGTATCTGTGAAGTTCTGGGCTTCGTGTTCACTAAGAAAAATATTTTGTATTGTAGAGATTAAAGAGAAAAACAAAAAATGCAATCTGACAGTGGCAAGCTATTCATTGGTGGAATTTCATGGGACACCAATGAAGAAAGGCTCAAGGACTATTTTCAATCTTTTGGGGAGGTAGTAGAGGCTGTGATAATGAAGGATCGCACCACAGGGCGTGCCCGTGGATTTGGCTTTGTTGTCTTCTCTGACCCATCTATTGCAGAGAGAGTCATTAAAGAAAAACACAGCATTGATGGCAGAATGGTAAACTATTTTAACCTTAAAGTGACCCTTTAAGTTTGTGTGCAATGTGCTAATGCTTTTCAGAAAGTTTACTATATACTGCACCATGCAAAGTGGAGAATTCATTTCGGTGTCTGAGTCACGTGTCCGGTGTTCTAACTGAATAATATTTTTTAAAATTCTTTTCCTGTATTAAACTAGATATCAAATCAAGCCAAGAGTAAAAGCTTGGCTTCTCTCTGTTTATTTTTTTTTGACGGTGTTAGTTTTGCTAATCATTCAAATTTGTGTTTTGTTTATGTATTGAAGTTAAGCTTTAAGTGTTGACAGATTCCCACTGTCTAAGCTTGGTTTTCTAATTGTGCGTTTATCACCAGGTTGAAGCAAAAAAGGCTGTTCCCAGGGATGATCAGAACATGCTGAGCAGAAACAGTGGCAGTAGCATCCATGGTTCTCCTGGTCCAGGGCGTACAAAAAAGATCTTTGTAGGAGGCTTAGCATCCACTGTTACAGAAAGTGACTTTAGGAAATATTTTGACCAGTTTGGGATCATCACAGATGTTGTGGTGATGTATGATCATAACACACAGAGGCCAAGGGGATTTGGGTTCATCACTTATGATTCTGAGGAGGCAGTGGACAAAGTTTTGATGAAGACTTTTCATGAACTGAATGGCAAAATGGTTGAGGTTAAGCGAGCTGTTCCCAAAGAGTTATCACCCGGTCCCAGTCGCAGCCCACTTGGTGGATATAACTATGGCCTAAATAGGGTTAATAGCCTCCTTAATGGCTACACTCAGGGATATACTCCAGGTGCAGTTGGAGGTTATGGACTTAGAATGGATGATAGGTTCAGTCCGGTTGCTGGTGGTCGAAGTGGTTTCCCTCCATTTGGTTCTGGTTATGGAATGGGTTTGAATTTTGAGCCAGCATTGAGCCCTAGTTATGGGGGGGATGCAAATTTTAATAGCAATCTCAGCTATGGTCGAGGAATGAGTCCTTACTACATTGGCAATACCAATAACCTTGCTAGACCTGTAGGATATGATGGAGGTAATGGAGGAAATACTTCATTTTTCAGCTCGGCAACGAGAAATCTATGGGGTAATGGGGGGCTCAATTATAACACCAACTCTACAAGTTCAAATGCACACATGGGATCTGGAACTGGAAACCTTGGAGGAAGCACCTTTGGCAACAGTGGAGCTAATTGGGGCTCTTCATCTCTTTCAGGTCAAGGTGGAGGAAATAATGTTTCTAATAGCAGTCTGAATTTTGGGTATGGAAGTGGTGAAAATAGTTTTGGTCAGGGCATGGGTAGTTATGCAAGAAATAGTGGGAACAATGGGGCCCCAACATCATCATATGCTGCATCAAATGGTAGCTTTGACGGAGCATTTGCTGACCTTTATGGTGGTAGTTCAGATTACAGGTACCCCACTTGGCAGCCGTCAAATTCCGAGCGAGATGGATCTGGTTCTTTTGGTTATGGCCTCGGCAATACCACCTCTGATATTCCAGTACAAAACTCTCCTGGTTATGCTGATGGTTATAGTGTTAATAAGAGACAGTCAAATAGAGGTAAGAGCTCCTAGTCTAGTACATCCATTCAACTGCGTGCTCTGGTTCTTTGAAAGTTCTTTCTCAATATTACCAAATAAATACATACTGAATCATTAAAGTTGCACCTAATGTTCTGAGAGATAAGTATGCTTCATAACCAGTAGTAGCATAAGCGATTAGTCTACATTTTCTTTTCATTTTTTTTTCATTATCTATATATCCATGCGCATATGTACAGATGTGAAAAAATTACAAATGGTTTACACAAAACCTTTGTAATTTTTGAAACATGAAGAAATCAATTTGAAACAGGTAGCTATTATAGCATGTCTCGTTTTGTTCACTACACGGATTCTCATCTTGCACTCGCTGGATGTGGGAGTCTCCCTACAACAACGAGTTGATTTCTACTGTTGAAAGTGTTGCATTAACCCAAATCATTGAACTGCCACATTATTTGTTCTTTTTAACAGTATGAAAGAGGAATAATGTTCAAGTGTCTAGTTTCAAATGTCTGAACTTAATTTTGCAGTTCATGAAATGTAGCAAACAATTGAATAGCAGAAATTTACATAACCTCATGGTTGGTGCAATAGTTGACTGAGTAATTACTAATTCAATGTGCTGTGAGGAACATGATCTTGTACGCCATACATACATCAAATGTCTCAAATTCTTGTCTCTGTTGTAGATTCATTAGAAACCATGGGCTAATCACAATTTTGGGATGGGCACCCCCACACCCTGTGCAGAATATTTAGTTATTAATAATGCTGAGAGTTCAATATCATCATTTTCCATTTTCATGAATTAACATTCTTGGTCTTGAGGTTCAGAGGAGCAATCCAAACTATCGTCACAATTGTCATATGAAAAGTGAAAAAAGAAGATGTTCTCTGTGCATATATTGATTGGAAAATGAGGCTAGAAAAGCTTAGGCTGTGTTTACTTTTAGAACACTTTTTAGTTTCCATTTCTAGTTTTCTTAATTTATTCTAAAAAGACTTCTTCTTGGAAAATTAAGGAAATGTGTTTACTAATACAAAATTTTCAAAATATAAAATAAGGTCCTTTTTGGCTTGCATTGAAAATAATAAAGAAAGGGGCTTAAAAAATTAGGTGAGCTGAACGATGCCCTTATCTCTAATAAGAGAGAATTTGGAAAACAACTTTTTGATGTTTTTCAGTTTTCTAAAGGAATAGAGAGATAGAAAACACGTCCAAGAAAACAATTTTTATTCTTAACTAGAAAACGCCTTTTCTTTAGTTTCTATTTCTTAGAAAATCTTTCAAGAAAACTGAAAAACTTTACTCAAGTAGACAACATTGGTTTTTGTTTAGTTGTCTGCATGATTTCTCGCTTCAGTTGCATGTTCTCCCTTCATTTGTCATGTGTTCGTGACTTTGTGAATTGCCATTAAATTGCTCATTCTTTCTATTGCAAGTTTGCCTCATTCCCATTGTTGAGATGTAGATAGTTGATGTTTACCTAGCAAGGTTTAGTTCTATTCTATAGTATCTTTGTTGATATTGATTTAATTTATATCCCTGTGTCTTGAGATGTTTTTCTCGATTGATAAAGCACCAGTGATTAGCACAAAACTTTTTTCTGCCTCTTCACGTCTTGTCTTTGTGGTTGATTTTTACATGATGTAAATCCATGAATTTTCTCCACTATTATTTATGCACTATTACACATACTGTACTCCCTCCATTCCATTCTGTTGACTATTCTGTTTTGAAGTGCCTGCTAATTTTTGTCAGTAAAAAGAATTCAAATGGTGTAATTATTTTTCCTCCCAAAATATACTCTTTCACAACAATAGTTTCATGTTGGATAGGAAATTGGTTTCAAATATGCATATTTTTTATGTTATATTAAACGATATTATTTTTGTCTCCAATTGCTTTTATTTTGCATCTGTAATCTCCATAGTTTTCCTTGTATTTCTTAGCATTTTAGACCTTTAAGTTTTGCAGTGATCTGTTTCAGTTTGGATTTTTCAACGATCCTAGTATTATCATCTTAACAGTGGGATTATACCTCGGAAGTCAGTTTATAGCCAATGTCGAAAATAAAAGGCAGTCCCAGTGTTGGCCTCTAGATTGGATGTTAATTCAAATTTCCACTATGACTGTGCATTGAAGGGAGAACTTGCTCGATTCCTCATGTGCTTTCCTACCATGTTGTCCCTGCTTCTAAATATAAACTTGTATTGTGGCATTAATCTTCTTTTATGCTTTGTTGGCTTGAAAAATACCATGTTGAGATCTTCTGTCTACTTGGAATTTTGTGTCAATTGGTTCCCCTTTTGACCCAACTGTTTCATGAACTAAGGTGTTTTCACCTGTGAATCTGACCCAGTCCACATTTTGAGGATTTTGAATTAGAAGCTCAACCATATGCTTTGCAAATAAAGATTCAGATAAAATGGTGTAGAAGGCCTGGAATGTGTGCAAGTAATGATAACAGACTAAATGACTAATTTATCACACTTAAGTTGCTGCATTTGCAAGTTTAGGTAATCACGTTGTCCTGGAGGCTTCCAATGATAGTATTTCATATTAAACGTAGGTGAATAAAAAAACTAGTTGTAAGGGATCGAATTGTGTAAATAAAAACATTCTTTAGTTCTGAGCACGTGGCATTTGTTGATTGATTGTAGTTTGTATGCTTATTGATAAGATGTAAAAAGGATAAGGAAGATTATGAAATTGGGAATGGTGGGCCTGGGAATTCCTGCAATTAGGGACCTATAAGAAGATTGAATAACAAAGACAGGCGGAAGTCAGTGATGTTTCAAAGAATAAATTTTTCAGTGAAGTAAGGAGGTTTCTTTTCTAAATAATAATTCCTAGATTACAAGCTCACTGATTTTGAAGTTTAATTCCTGGATTATAAGTTCACCAATTTGTGAGGGATGGGTTGCAAAGGTAACACAATCCACTCACAAGAATACAATTTTGCATTTATTCATTATGTTGGAGCATCTTTCTTTATCATTGTGTTACAAATATCTATTAAATATGTGGTTCTACATCTTGTTTGTTGACTGAACTGCTTATGTTGTACTGTACCATCCATTTAGCTAAGAAATGAGTGCGTTCCAAGTATCTGTATGATTATTATGTACAATGCAAAATTCTTTGATTTGCCTCACTGGTATTCATGCTGATGTCAATGGTTTTCCTTGTGTAATTTAATTTTTTCCCCTGCAATTTTCGAACGGAAATTTTTTGCACAAAGCTTAGCCATTTTAATTTGTTGACAACTAATTCCAGCAAAATTTACATGGTACAATTTGATGAATTGATTTAATTGTGCCTCAACCTTTAGATTTTGAGGGATTTTCTTCTATTTTTTTTCAGGAATTGCTGCCTAGCTGGATCATTTCAGTTATCATGATATATTAAGTGGAGATATTCCGGCAACTCAGGTGAATTGTGAATTTCATGCATCCTCTCTTTAGTATATTTCAGTTAAAACAAATTGGTTATCTAGAGCTAACTGGAGTGCTCGAAGAATTAAATTTAGAGATAGAAGTTATAAGGTTTTGTGTTAAGGGTTGAGTTTTGAGTTACAATTTAGGTTTTTTTGTTTCTGTTCTTTGATTGAGATGTAAAATCAGCTTGCGGGATATAGTCGAACTGTATCATGCATCTCTGGTGAGGCCGGCGATACAAAAAGATTTAGACTTTTTTTACCCCCTAGTTTTTTATGCCCTGTAATTTCTGGCTAAGTTGTGGATTTTTCAGTTATGTCTCCTTGTTTTTCCTACTTCCCATTAATGGGGATTATTTTTCAGCAGATTGTACCCTCCCAGATTCTTGTTTATTTTACTAGTGTGATACGTTCAAGGGATACCCATCTAGGGTCCCCCATGAATAAGTTACCAACATATTATTATTCTTTTTCCATTTCTATATTTTGTAAGCTAACAGTTGGAAAAAAAAAACTTGGTATTTGATCTGAATACGTAAATTGTCTTGCCACATTTTAGACCAAGTTATATTGATGACTGGATATCTATCTAGTGTTCAATCGATTACGTTCCATTTCTATATTTTGTAAGCTAACAGTTGGAAAAAAAAAAAAATTTGGTATTTGATCTGAACACGTAAATTGTCTTGCCACATTTTAGACCAAGTTATATTGATGACTGGATATCTATCTAGTGCTCAATCGATTACGTTGTTTTGATGAGATTCTAATTAGTGGTTGCAGTATTGCGTGCATTCATTGTGGTCAGCAGTGGGATCCTCAAAGCTTGTCAACAGCACTTTGCATATTATTTCCTGCTAAGATAATAGTATTTTTCCGATTCTCGTCTCCTCATTATGCTCAAGTCAGTCTTGTTATTTCGTTTGCTTCCCAATGTTTCCGAGTTTCCATACATGCCTTGCTTTCCAATCCCTGGCTTATGGACTTGCATGCATCATATGATATCCCATTCGTTTTCATCTGGGATAGTCTTTTTTTTTTTTTTGTTTAAGCTTTGACTGTTCTTTGCCCATTTCCCATCACTTCAAGCTTGATCGTCCCTTCCAGTTCTCTGTAAATGAACAATGATTTATTCCTCTAATGCTGTCTAATGGCCTTCATGCTCATAGAGAAAAACGAAGATCGAATTCCTGACCTCGACATTGTGGCTATCGAGCCATCAGTTTTGCAGGCACAGTACAATCTTATTCACCTGTGGCTATATCGAGCCATTAGCAATGCTTTTGATCTGGATTCAGTCGGATTCATTCTTGGTCGAATGCTTTCTACCATGAAATCCGGCAGGTCTTTTTATGTTGGTCTTGTACGTTTTTCTCTTGGTCGGACTTGTGTCAGTTTTGTCACCTAAGCTTGGATAATGAGATAAAAGTGCTTCTCAAGAAAACTCTTCTGTATCACCGTTTTCAACTCATCATTAATAAATGGTTCATTGATGCTATGCTTTTTTGTCAGTGTCCCTGTGGCTTTATGGCGTGTCAGTGATCATAAAAGATAAATAACATGGCGGGTGGGTAGTATTTCTGTTAAAGTAGACAATCAACGCCATGTTTAGAACAGCCATTTTTATGTTGCCCTCAACACTCAATTACTCGGTTTTGGTGCGTTTGATCTGACCAGACTGATGAAGGTGAGAAGAGATGGAGATTTCTAATGGCCCAAAGTCGAAAAGAGGGACCGGAAACGGCCTTTAATGACATGACCTGTCGAGAGAGGGAGTGTCTCTTTTTCTTTTTCGTGAGTACAAACAAGAAGGGGCTGAAGCAGTTTAATAAACCTATTTTTTTGAAGGAAGGTGTTGAGATAGATAGTTATAGAAATTTCTCTGTAGAACATCCTTACAGACCTGAAAATAATTAATTAACAACTAGATGATGCAAAAAGAAGAACGAACAAATTTCTTGGCCTACAAAAAGCACCATGCAAAACCCCAGTCGCACCAGTTTTATATTTTTCTTCTCCTTCTTCTATGGAACTGATCACAGGTTAACTTCTTAACCATGGCTCCCACTGTCCTTGTCAGACCCTCCTCCAATCAACCTTTCTCTTCTCAGCTTCTCTTCTTTCGATTTTCTGCAAAAAACCACCCAAGAATTCACTTCCAATGCTATACAAGCTCCTATCAATGTAGAGAGGCACAGACAATATCCTAACTTAGCATAAGACCTGCTCTCTCCCATAACTTCAAGTCCTTGAAAAACATTTACAACTCCTAGCACCACACAAGCATACCCTACAAAATGGTGATAAGATTTCCAGTACTTTCTGAACTTGTTAGTGGTCTTAGGCCTAAACAACAGTGCTAGTGTTTGCAAAGCTCCGAAGGAAAATGCGGCGAAACCAAGCTTCCTATGCAGGCCATAAACCACTCCTGGTGATAATTCCCCAAGTCTAATTCCAATGGCAAATCCTACCGTTCCTATGAAAAGAGCAGAGAGTTGTATCCCTGCATGAGCATAAAACCATGCTGGCCCTAGTGCTTGCATGTGCCTCAAATATCTTGCAGTGACAGCTCCAATTGGGAGTAAGACTCCCCATGAGACAGCATTTAGGATCCCATGCACCGTCTTTAATGTTCTGGTATCATCTTTATGGGCAGCACTGAAACCATACAAGACATCGATGGTGGCAAAGGAAGATAAGTCACTGGAGGTTGTGGGATGGATAGCTGGGGAGTAACCTTGAACGTATAGGCCACGGTTCCACACCAAGTGAATTTTGGTCTTATTCTTTACAAGTTTGAAAGTGGCATAAATTTGGACGGCCGCGCCATTGTGTATAGTGGCCATTTTGCCACCGTAGAGGGTGGCGGAGGAGGATAGAAGCTGGATATCTAGAGGGCGAGAGAGGGGTGGCGATTTTTGGAGCTTTACTGTTGGGTCTAAAATAAAAGGTAACAGGACTAACAGGCCTGAATTGGGGTCTGGAAAGGCAACCAGAGCACGAGTGCCGGTCATTTCAGCCGAGGAAGGATTGATCCCCCACCCCACCCAACCGGAAGGTGAAATGAAGGTACCAAAAAACACGAGGTCTAGGGTGGCATTGTGGGCATGAAATGTCCAAGCCATCGAGGCTTGCTGGGTAGGGAGTGCCATGCATTTTTCAAAAGTCTTAGTGGGTGTGGTGGTGCTGCAATGGGCAGAAAATGCAGTCCGAACATACGAGGAGAGGAAGAGGAGGACGAACAGGAGAGGCATTTTAGTAAAAAGATGACGGAATAATCAGAGTACTGAAGGATGGCACAGGCTTGGAGGAGGCATGTGCAGCTAGCTAGCAAGCTTTTGTTAACATTTGTGTGTTAGGTGAATGATGTTTTATTTTGGTGGAAGAGTGACAGAAGGTTATCATGATTAGTAACACTCCATGAGCATATTTCTGTGCTTAACTTTGAAGGAAAGGCAATTTCAAGTGTTAATTCGGTGGATGAGAAAAGAACGTCAAGAACTTGTTTGTTTATGAGTAGTGGATACATACATCATACATCATACATGCATGATGGTGAGTCTGTCACTGTGCCAGCATGTCGAGTTACTATCATTTTCTTGATTAATTTTCCCAGAGGGGCCTGGTGCTTGGCTTTGGCTTTGAAGCTAAAAGCCATTATACGTGAAAATCTTGGTTCAGAAATCCCTTGCCTGGAGC
>Ga0325410_1007156_pt1 | contig 12224 bp, 8 predicted proteins | sample PopdelMetagenome_16_FD_206182 | JGI IMG/M metagenome (GOLD analysis project Ga0325410, IMG submission 206182) | Populus deltoides microbial communities from Bellville, Georgia, United States - Xylem-PdIQD-R3 | ecosystem: Host-associated > Plants > Phyllosphere > Stem > Wood/Secondary xylem... | reverse complement strand
CCATTAATTTTAATCTAAAGTTCAAATATATAAAAAATAACATATTACTTCATTCCTAAAAATAGTTGAATTTATATCAATGTAGCATACATAAGAATCGAACACTTATAGAAAATCATTTTTAAAGCATCTCCAAGCATCCTAAATAACATTTTTTTTTTATTAATTTAAGATACCTTTAAAAGATATATGGTATGTATTAAGAGAAAATTCTATGGTGTATGAGAGAAGTAACTAATAACATTTTATATCTTCGAAACATGAGCATGATATGATTATGTGAAGGTTTTTCAAGTATCCTTACTTTAGATGCTCTTAACCAACTAAAGCACAATATTTAAATCAATTTTTAGGTTAGTAATTATCAATGATCTTTGAATAAAGTTTCAGCAATGGTGAGTTTTCTCTTTATATATTTGTTGTATTTGTTTAAAGTGTTCTTCGAAAAATAACAAGACCTATCTTTCCACTATATATTACTAATTTAACGTGGGCTTTGCTTCTCTTTTTTTTCTCATATTTTATTTCTTGATGATCCTAGATGACTCACCAAGGTTGACATTGCTAATGAGTTTAAAACTTGTACTCTCTATTATTTTCTTGTCTATAGCATGATAACAAAAAATTCAGTAAAATTTGCATCATACATCAAGAAACATTAATGTTCCATATGCCATTGAAAAATTGGATTCATTTTAAGTTGAACGAGTGAAAAGAGCCAGCTATAATCAAATCTATAAATTTTCTAATTTAGGACATTATATTTTACCCTTGTTTTTTCATTATATTTTAAATAAAATAAAATAATTAAAGTTAAGATGATGAGCAACACTATCAGAAAACTAGCGAAAACCAACGGAATTACCGACGTAATTTTTTCATCGGTAATTATTGTCGACGAAAATAATTCCGTCTCAAAATATGTCGGTATATACCGACAGAATAAATCTGTCGGAGATACGGTCGGTATATACCGATGCAAATATTCTGTCGGTATATACCGACCGTATCTCCGATGGCCTATAAAGTTTGTTTGGAAAGATGCAACGGTGTGGTGACGTGGAGTTTTTTCAGATGATTTTACCAACGGAATGACCAGGGGATTGAAACTGAGATAGTTGTACAGTGACGTGGCACTTTCACCGACGGAATGTATCCGTTGATGATTCCATCGGTAAAAGCCATTATATACACACCCCCTCTGCTGACACTTTCTTCCTTTGTTTCTCCTTCTTCTTCTTTCCCATCCCACCTCTCCCCTCCCAAACTACAGCCAACCACCCATCCCAACTCTCCACTATTCTCAACACAAGCACTAAGTTTCTTATACTTTGTATGTGGTCACAATATCCATTTCTTGTGGATTTTATCATTTTTTGTAAGTAAATCTATCCTTTTTAGATTTAACATTTAAATGTGCATTTTATTGTTTTTTAGTATATGTATTTTGTTAATGTATGTACTTGTTTAATTGTTATTTGTCAAAGAAACTTGTAGTATGAATATATAATTTTGTAATTGTTATAGTTTGTTTTAGATTTTGTCAAATTATATTTGTTTGTAAATTGTTGAAATTTTGTTTGAATTACACTGAATTAAATGTGTTGTGATGAAATAAATAATTAATAGCTTGTTTAACATGTCTTTTTTAATTGTTATCAATTCTATTTCGAAGTTGTGATTTTCATAAATTTATATATGTATGAACGTTAATAGTTGATAATTGATAATGAATATTTAACATAAGTGTTGTTTTAGTTTGTTGGATAATGTCGTGGAAAACCAATATTTTTGTTGTGTTTTATAGAGGTTCAATAGAAGTCATGGATGTATCGGGACTCACCCCAAGGATTGCAGAGGATGAATTATTGTAATGGTGTCCAGGGTTTTATTAATTTTGCAACATCTATTCTGAGGAATTTTACTAATGGCGGTATTAGGTGTCCATGCAGGAAGTGTAAAAATTTAAAGTTTCTGCATAAAGATGTTGTAACGGTGCATCTTCTAACCAAAGGGTTCATGGAGGATTACTTGTGTTAGTATGCACATGGAGAACTATTTGTTCCTGATGAGAGCATGGAAGAACAGGTGGTTGGGTCAACTTCTAGTGCTAGCAACATGCATGAAGTTGGAAATGAGAACAGTAATCCTTACAGGAATATGGTTATGGATGCAATGAGAATGAGTGAAGGTAATATCAGGGAATGTCCAATCATAGAAGAAGAACCTAATGCAAATGGAGCAAGGTTTTTTTATCTGTTGAATGATTCTGACGAACCATTATGGGATGGTTGCACGAACCACAGTAAATTATCAACCGTAGCATAGGTGTTCACCATCAAGTCAGATCACGGGTTGAGTGAGGCCGATTATGATAAAATTATTGAATAGGCGAAAAGCATTTTACCTAAAGGGAACAGGTTGAAAGAGAACTTCTATGCTGCCAAGTCTATGATGAAACCCCTCGATTTAGGATACCAGAAAATTAATATATGCCCTAACTTTTTCATGTTATACTACCTTGAAAATGGTGAGATGACCGAGTGCATGACATGTGGGCATTCTCATTACAAACCCAGAACTGGTAGAGGGAAGACTCTCGTGGCATATAAAAAACTTAGATAATTCCCAATCACACCTAGACTATAGAGGTTATTCATGTCACCTAGGATTGCTAAGCACATGACATGGCACCAATCACACCATGCGGTTGATGGAGTGATGGTTCATCCTTCTGACGATGAAGCCTGGAAACACTTTAATAATGTGCATCCTCACTTTTCAGTTGAATCAAGGAATGTGCGTCTTGGGTTGTGTACAGACGGATTCAACCCATTCGGGTCATTTACTGCTCCTTATTCTTGTTGGCCGGTCATACTGATGGTTTATAACTTGCCATCAGGGATGTGTATGAGGCCAGAGTTCATGTTTTTATCTATGGTCACACTAGGTCCGAGCAGTCCGGGGGGAATATAGATGTTTGTCTTCGTCCGTTGATTGATGAGTTGACGCATTTGTGGTCCTCTAGAGCTTTGACTTATGACATCTCGAGGAAACAAAATTTTGTTATGAGATCAGCTTTGATGTGGACTATCAATGATTTCCCAGCTTATGGAATGGTTTCTGGTTGGAGCACGCATGAAAAGCTAGCATGTCCATACTGTATGGAGAACAACAAGGCATTCACGCTAACAAACGGGGGTAAAGCTTCTTTTTTTTACTGTCACCATCATTTGTTGCCGCCGAATCACAGGTATAAAAAGAACAAAAATGATTTCTTTGTCGGCAGAGTTGAAAAGGATGTTGCACCCCCGGGTCTTTCCAGTGAAGAATTGTTTGATGTTGTGTCAGAGTACGGTGACATTGTGTTTGGTCTCCAATCAGGTAAGCAGAAGATTCCTGGTTTTGGTTTGACCCATAATTGGGTGAAGCAAAGTATCTTTTGGGAGCTTCCTTATTGGAAGACCAATCTTCTCCACAATAACCTTGACGTCATGCACATTGAAAAGAACGTGTTTGAGAACATTTTCAACACCGTCTTGGATGTGAAGGGGAAGACAAAGGACAACATCAAGGCTATATTGGATGTAGCGCTGTTCTGTAACCGTAAAAATATGGAGTTGGTTCGTGATGGGTCACGGGTCGCAAAACCAAGAGCAACCTTTGTGTTAGAGAAAAACACACAACTACTAGTCTATAAATGGCTTAAGAGTCTGTGTTTCCCCGATGGACATGCTTCGAACATATCAAGGCTGGTTAATACGGAGGAATGCAGATTATATGGAATGAAGAGTAATGACTGTCATGTTTTTATGCAAACACTCATCCCATTAGCTTTTCGTGATTTATTGTCAAAGGGGATATGGGATGCACTAACGGAGATTATTCATTTCTTCAGAGATATATGCTCCAGCAAGTTGAATGTTGATCACATTGAAAGGCTTGAAAAGAATATCGTCGAGACAATATGCAAACTTGATATGATATTCCCTCCATCATTTTTTGACTCAATGGAGCATCTATCCGTACATTTACCATTTGAGGTAAAAGTTGAAAGACCGGTCCAGTACAGATGGATGTATCCATTCGAGAGGTTAGATATTACAGGAGGTATGTAATTCATAATTAAATGTTTTTATTTTTATTTTTTAATTGATAATTTTTTTTAATTACACACATATATATATATATGCAGGTACTTGTTCAGTCTTAAAAAAAAGGTTAAAAACAAGGCACGTGTTGAGGCGTTAATATGTGAGGCCTATATTGTTGAGGAGATCTCAACATTATCTCATACTATTTCGAACCTCATTTGAGAACGAGGATCAACCGTGTTCCACGGTATGATGATGGTGGTGAATAGCCTTCAAATGGGAACTTGTCAATATTCTCCAATCCTGGACGACCCATACCTAAAAATGTCGTGAGGGGAAGATATTTGTCTGAAATAGAGTTCAGACAAGCACACAATTATGTTCTATTTAACTGTGATGAGCTGAGACCTTTTATTAAGTAAGTAGATGTTCAACTTAAACTTTGTCAAGAGTGTACTATTTATGTTTTGTGATACCATACACTCATATAATTTGGAACAACCTTGAAGGCAACATCGACGATACTTATTGTCCAATAACTCACAGCTGACCGAATCCCAGATCTTTCAATTACAAGATGAACAATTTGCCACATGGTTTAGAACACATGTAAGTCCTATCACAATCTCATTATCTCTTGCAATGTAATTAATTTTAGTCAATATTACATAATATCCGTTTATTGATTATTGTTGCATTTAATTTACAAGCTAGGTTTATCAAATGGGAGGTAGTGCTGCTATTTCACTGTCTTTACTAGGCCTGGCCCCTGAAAGAAAAGTCAAGTGCGATAACGGGTATTTTGTCAATGGATATGTCTTTCATACTGAAGAATACGGGCATGGAAGAAAGACATACAACAGTGGTGTTTATATTAAGGGATCGACTTCTAGTGAATTTGAAGTTGACTATTACATTAGATTGGAAGAGGTCATCGAACTGCAATATCATAACGAGCAAAATAGAGTGTTTTTATTCAAATGCTATTGGTATGACACAACTGACAGAGGAATTAGAGTAAATCCTCACTATGGTCTCGTTGAAATCAACTCAAAAGCTAGACACCGCAACATAAACGATGTCTTTGTTTTCGCAAAGCAATGCCAACAAGTTTATTACACATACACCCCTTCCTTTAAAAATGACCGATCAAGAGTTGATTGGTTATCCGTTTTAAAAACAAAACCCAAGGGTCGTGTCGAGGTTGTTCAGGATGAGAACGAAGACACAAGTCTGATAGATGAAATCTTTCAAGCTAGTGAGTTGGTTGAACCATACCGAGTTGTTCCTTCGATTCACTTAGAAGAAAATTCAAATTTTCATGTTTTCAACGATAGTCTTGTTGACGTTGACGTTGTTGCAATGTCGCGGTTGCATAAACTAATTACCCTAACTTCAAACACAACACACAAGATAGTATAGAGCAAGCAAAGGGTCGATCCAAAGAGGAAGATTCAAGTCAGATTTTTATGCTAGATGATATGCAATTTGGGGGGGGATTTGGACGTTATCTAGGCTAAAGCAAAAGAAAACAGAAAACTATCAAACAAAATTTAATAAAATTAGAAAATTATCAAGAGAACAAACCTTGGTCGCAAGTAAACATCCACCTATAGAAATCAGAACTGATCATGGAAACAAAACATCAATTTATATTCTGAATATTTATCTCTTCTTAACATTGGTTAGTTAACGGATCCGCCGTATAACTAACCCTAACCATCAAACAACCACAGTATCCGCACTAGTAATTTAATTCAATGGCAGCCTTAAGAACTAGATAAGTTGATTAATCAAGAAAACATAATTGTCCGCAGTCTATGTTTGATTTGATTGAATGTTCTTCCTAAGATTAATAACGTAGATCCGGCACAATTATTAAACTCAGTTGCTTCACAAGTTCATATACCACAACTCCGGTTTTGATATCAAACTTAGCAATAGATTGTCTACAATAATAACTTAGAGTCCGCTCTAGCAATTAAAATAAACAATCATAGGAAAGATAAGCATAGAAGAACAAACATATTCATCATATAAATAGAAAATAAAAGGTAAAATATATCTCACAGTTCTTAAAATCCGAAGGTTTTCGTGTCCTTGTAACCAAGAAAAAGTGTTTAGCCTTGTATGTTTGTTGAACAACTAATCAAAAAGAAGGAAGAATGCATAATTTCGAGTTTCTTAGAGGAGGGGGGCGTTTTTCTCCTCTTGGCTAGCTGCCCCCCTTCTCTTCTCTCATTCTTTTTATATCCTAGGAAACCTTAATCTCTATTTTACAAAATAGTCATCCCTTTAGTAGACTGTTTACATTTAAATACTTCAATAACTATTTTCCTAAAAAAGAAGAAATAGCCTTGCATGAAATCTTCAAGCTTGGACTTAGAGGAGCTAAATTACTGAAATAAAAACTTGGATATCGGTTTAGATGCTTCGGAACATAATTTGGACTCGTTTCTTCAAGAAACCTGTTTGTTGGCAGAATTCAGTTGTCATCTTTGAAAAATCATATCTCCCTCATATGACATCAGTTTTGACTTTAAAGGCTGTGATTTCCATGCTCTTTCTTATTTTATTTTCTTTCCTTAGATGTCTAAAAAGATATGGATGTTGGCTTTTTAATGCCATTGGAATCACTTCATTTCAACCTCTAGAGCTCACGCTCTGCACAAAACATCGACTAAAAGGTCAAATCTGCCAATTATCTCCAATTTACTCCTTTTTGCATCTTTCATCCAAAAGTGTCTTCAAAACATAAAACAAAGAATATCAAGGCATTTTATATATAAAACATAGGCAAAACACTAGTTAAATGTGGGTGAAACTATCGAATAATATGGTTGCATCAGACGCTGAGGAGTTAAATGTTGTTCTGAGCTCTACTAGTGGAAAAAAGAATGTTGTTGAAGAAGATGATAACGAAATTGAAGAGTGCGATGAAGCTGATGATAACAATTCAATTGAGGATGAAGATAAAAATTTTGACTAACTAAACATGTTCTAAAGCCTTATTTTTATATTGTAATATTTTGGAACATGAAATATTTATTCTTCTTTAATGGTCAGCTCTTGTTATTGTGCTGTGTGTGCTGTAAGATTGCAATTTAAGATTTTGTGATAGGGATACACAAAAAAATAAGAAATATTGACGGTTTCGCCGATGGAATATAATCATTGGTATTTCACAGAGAGTTGAAAGTAATTTACGGGATTGTGCCACAATCTCACCGACGGAATCACTGACGGAATATAACCGTTGGTATTTCAGAGAGAGTTGAAAAAAATTTACAGGATTGTGCCACAATCACCGACGGATTCACTAATGGCTTTACTAACGTAAATTACCGATGGATTACGCACATCCCGAAGTGCACGCATGTTAGACGCGTGTCCGTCGGCACACTTACCGATGAATTTTCCGATGGATAGAAAAGTCTGGCAGGATTTTTGGTGCGCATATCAATTAATTTTCAATGGTATTACCGACAGAATTTAATGCCACCGACAACAATAAAGTTTCATCGGTAATTACGTCGGAAATATTGATATATAAACCCCCCCGTTCCCCATTTGTTTCATTTTTTCTCTTCTTCTCTAGTTCTCTTTCTTCTCCATTTCTCTTCTCCTCTCTGTTTCTATTTGGCTTTTAGAAGAGATTTTATTGTTTTGGTGGTAGTTTTAAAAGGTATGTATTATTTTTTCTTTATCTTTGTTTTTTTTTTATTTTAATTATGATTCATATTTTTGGTGTTCTTTGTTTTGTTTATTGTTTGTAGATAAAATCTTAAATTCAACACACTATTAAGGTAAGCATTTTTTAATTTTTATAATTTTTTTTAGTTTTGTGTATTGTTTGTTTTGTGTTTAGGTTGTTTTGTATAGTGTTTTTTAGTTTTTTTCATTTTATTTATTAATTTTATGATATTATTGTTTGTATTGCTATAATTGTTATTGTTGAATTTATGTTAAAAATGTTAATTTATATATAGAATTACATTTAATTAGTTTATCTTAATTTAGGATATTATTGTTTGTATTGCTATAATTGTTATTGTTGAATTTATGTTAAAAATGTTAATTTATATATAAAATTACATTTAATTAGTTTATCTTAATTTAGGATATTATTATTTGTATTGATATAATTGTTATTGTTGAATTTATGTTTTAAATGTTAATTGAAATATAGAATTAAATTTAATTAGTTTATCTTAATTTATGATATTGTTGTTTGTATTGCTATAATTGTTATTGTTGAATTTATATTTTAAATGTTAATTGAAATATAGAATTAAATTTAATTAGTTTACCTTAATTTTAGGATATTATTGTTTACCTGTCATTGTTATTGCTTGTTATTACATTTTTATATTTATGTGTACATGTTAATTTCTATTTTGAGATCCTTAGGGTCGTGTTAGGAATGATATTGATTTAGTTACCTTTTGCTTTTAACCATGTAATTATTTATAACTTAAGTGTCTTGTCTCCTAAAACTTGAAATGTAATATTAATCTGTAAATTTGAATGTATGACTTTAATCTAATGTTTGTAACTCTAAGTACCAATTTAATAATGAATGTTCATAGTTGAAATTGATTATTTTACTTGAATTTCATTATATGATGTTATTGAATAAGATGTGTTTGTGTTGATGATTATGAGTTGGGTTGAGATCCAGGATGATTGGATCGGGATGTAAAATAAAATTGGAAGTGTAGTATGATTTTGTCGATAACTTGAGACCTCCCAGTATATGGGAGACTCTGTCGAATTTTTTTAAATAATCGAAGTTAATTATGTAATTATTCGTATAAATTGTTTAGATGCATAGAATGAAATCCACAGCACGTCGTCAGCAGACGGTTGCAGCTAGTTCTTCTAGCAGCGAGGGGGACATATCCTTAGGTGCTGATCACGGCGAGGAATCTACTCCAACTTGTGATGCTGCCTCTTCTAGCGCGGTTTCATAGCGCAGAAGCGGTGTGCCTTTATAGCGGGGTCAATTTACCCACAAGTACAAGGCACAATGGAAGGATGACCTCTCAATGTAAGTTTGTTTAGGTTTTAGTTTTTTTATATATATACTTATAACATAATTTATGAACGACTAATTAATACTATTACTTTTATTTAATTTCAGGCTCACAAACATTGAGGCTGCAAGGGCTATAACATTGGCGTTTAAATCGTCGATGGATATTTCATTGTTTCAATGGAGCCAGGTTTCCAGACATCCTGAGTGGAGACCTAATATCGATGCATGGTTTAAGCGATTTTAGGTCGGTGTTAATTTTTAATTTCCAGCTTATTTTTAATAAATGATTTTTATAATTTTATATCTTGTACTATTTTTATTTTATATGAATTATTTATATACACAGAACAAATTTGAGTGGGATAGAGCGAACAACAATGTTGTGAGAAGGGTATGGAAGAATCACGCGGCAACTAGGTAACATCAAAAATAATATTTATTTTTATTTTATAATTTTATGTTTTAAATTCTAATTTGTTACTATGGAAGTAGGTTGCGTGATTTTTGGTATGACACCCAAAAAAATCTAAAAGACATGTGAGGGATAACGGTCTTGAAGGATGGAATAAGGTGGCGGTTTGGAGGGAATTCAAACCGCCATTCATCTCGAGGGAAATATGGACGGCATATATTGAGCACATGATCTCAGAGCAGTTCTCACGGCGCTTACAGTCCAGGGCTGACAACCAGAACCGACAAATTCATGGTTCGGTGACCATGCACACTAGCGGATCCGTCCCATTCAGCGCACATGCAAAACAGATGGTAAGATTAATTTTAATAAAATATATCATTATTTAATTTATCGTTCCTTATAATATATTTAACTTTCAACCTATTTTTTCCTTACAGGCTGCGTCTCTTGGACGTGAGCCGAGTCTAATGGAGCTGTTTGTAGAGACGCATGTGCAGAGTCAAGACCGCCAAAAGGGGGTGCAGCAGTTCGTAGACAACCGTGCTCAGCACTTCGTGGTATGTTCGTTCATTCATTTTATTTTGTAAGTTATTATTTTCTTGAATTGCATCTTGAATTGCATATGATGATTTTTTAAAAAAATTTTCAGGAGACCTATAATAACCGGTTGAGGGAGAGATATAGGGACAATCCTTCGACTCATCTAGATTTTGATCCAAATTTGTGGATGGAGGTGGGATCGTCTGGTGAACTCGATAAAAATCGGGTCTACAGGCTCTCCCAACACTACGACTGAAAACTTGCATTCGGCTCATAGTGTCTCAACCGTTGGGAGCTCTCCATCAGTATCGAGCACCCAGTCTAAGGAGTTCATTGCCTTGAAACAACAATATCAATAACTCTCGACGAATTATGATGAGCTTTGTCAAATAGTCATGGAGATGAGATAAAAGATGGGTGATGATACTTGTGCAGCTCTTTTTTGGCCGTACGGTCCCGGAAACTACCAACCTCCTCCTCCTCCTCCAGCTCCACCGCTATTCTACTTGAATTTTGTTTTTTAAACACATTAAATTTGTTATGAATATTTGGATGAATATTATTTAACATTATTTTTATATTTTTAATGTTTAATCCAATTTTTATTTGTTTATTAAGCTTTTTTCCTATTAATAAATTATTTTTTATATATATTTTAAATAGATACCGACGACTTTACCGACAGATAAGTTCCATTGGTATTTCACAGAGAGTTGCCAAACAATTACCACCCATGCCATAATTACCGACGGACATATTTTGTCGGTAATTACCATTGAAAATTCAGACGGATTTAGTCCGTCGGTAATGTTCCCGCGGGAAATTTTTTTTTTGGCTCGTGTATTCGTCTGTAAGACCGTCGGTGGGTGGTTTTTTTATTTGCTACAGAATTAGCAACGAAAATGAGAGTTACCGACCACTGTTATACCAACGGACATGTTCCGTCGGTAATTTTTTTACCAACAGAATTAATCCGTCGGTAAAACTGTTTAATGGTGTAGTACAAGAAAAACTGAGGGTCAAGTGATATAATGGAAGATTAGACAAATAAGGAAAAAAAATAAAAGGGATCTTTTATATATATAGAAAGAGATCTTGCACAATCTATAAAAGGAAATAAGTTAATATTTAACCATAAAAGTTTCATATTAGAAATCATCATTCAAGAAGAAAATAATATAAAAAATATTCCAATGCATTTCAGTTTTGATAGGAATCCTAACACTATAAATTAGGTCATAGGGTATACAATAAAGACATCATAAATACATGCCAACCTCAGAGATGTGTAGAAAAAAAAATAAAGAAAAAAAAATATTGAAAAACAAACATAAAAAAATAAAAGAATTAGACCAAAAGATTCGCATTCTCTCTCTCTCTCTCAAATTTAGCCAGTATTTAGTTAGAAACCATTTGGGAACGCGGTTGAAACCACATTCCCTCAAATTTTTTAAAAATAAATTTCTAAAAAATATATTTTTTATGTTTTTAGATCGTTTTAATGTGCTGATCTCAAAAATAATTTTTTAAAAATAAAAAAACATCATTTTGATGTATTTCTAGGCGAAAAATACTTTAAACTGCCACCACTACCACAATTCCAAACAGGCCACTTTGTCAAATATAATGAAAAATGAGATAAATAAGAAAAAAATAAAGAAGGATCTTCTTTCATAATATATATATATATATATATATATATATATATATATATATATATATATAAATAAATCATGCACAATCATGAAAAGGAAATAAGTTATTATTTAACCATAACAGAAATCCTCATTAAAGAAGAAAATAATATAAAAAATATTCCAATGCTTTTTAGTTTTGATAGGAATCCTAACACTATAAATTAGGTTATATGATATATAATAATGACATCATAAATATATGCCAACTCGAGAGATATATAGAAAAAAAAATAGAAAAAAAAACATCAAAAAAATAAAAGAATTAAACCAAAAAATTTGCATTCTCTCTCTCCCTCTCTACCAACACTAAAACTTAGCCACTATTTAGTTAGTTTATTTGCTTTGTCAAATATAATGAAAGATAAATAAATAAGAAAAAAATAAAAATGGATCTTCTTTCATAATATATATATATATATATATATATATATATATATATA
>Ga0325410_1007154_pt1 | contig 12225 bp, 3 predicted proteins | sample PopdelMetagenome_16_FD_206182 | JGI IMG/M metagenome (GOLD analysis project Ga0325410, IMG submission 206182) | Populus deltoides microbial communities from Bellville, Georgia, United States - Xylem-PdIQD-R3 | ecosystem: Host-associated > Plants > Phyllosphere > Stem > Wood/Secondary xylem... | reverse complement strand
GTGGGTGAAGCTAGCAAGGAGGTGTGATGTGTAGAAAGAGAGAGATATAGAGGGCTGTGACATCGTCTCCTCCAATGGTATCTTTCTGGAAACAAGGGTTGGTAACCGGTCAATGCATGGAGCTACAAGGTTCAATGTCTTTGATTTTAATAAAGATTGATCCTAAATATTATTTTAATAAAGATAGATTCTAAATTTTTTTTTTTGTTCAATTTGAGTCTCACTTTACCGATTTCTCAATCATTAAAAAAATTATTTACTTTGAAAAATCATGAGATATTATATTTTATTTAAGAATAATTCTATTTTTAAAATTTCTACTTCTATTTGCTTTATATAAAATAAAATATATTATTTCTCGTTGTATTTTGGCTGATTGTTTTCACATTTTAAAAGTATTTTTTAAAAAATTAAATTTTTTTATTTTTTTCTTTGTTGTAAATTTTTTTTTGTGTTTTCAGATCTTTTTAATGTACTGATATTAATAATAATTTTTAAAAAATAAAAAAAATTTATTTTAATGTATTTTCGAGTAAAAACACTTCAAAAAACAATCGTTACCACACTGTTAAACACTCTAAATTTAATAGCAATTACTTTTTAAAGTGTTTTTCGCTTACATGAAAATAATATAATATTTTTATTTTTTTAAAATTATTTTTGATACTAACACATTAAAATGATCTAAAAACATAAAAAAATTAATTTAAATTAAAAATTTTAAAAAATACTTTTAAAATAAAAAAATAAAAATAAAATTGTGAAAATAAAATTTCGGCTCCAATTATCAATGAGCAGTTGAACTACCAAAACCAATCCGGCCGGAGTTTTACCGCTATTGTCCACGCGGACTTTTTATGGCGGAGTAGATAGGTACTGGAGGCACAGTTTTCAAGCTCATCATTGTACCAGGAAAAGGGGTCATGGGTTCTAGATTAATACGTATTTTTTCAAGCTTTTGATTTTTTTTTAAACCTTTATATTAATATATTTTTTTAATGTTTTTTATTAGTTTGATAAGCTAATATTAAAAATAAAAATATAAAAATTATAATCTAATTTTTTATGAAAATAGTGCTCACCCAACTAAATTTTATCAAATTAATTTTATTTTTCCAGATTAACATCTTATCTATTTTAACTAAAAATTTTAAAATAAATTACAAATCCCAAATTTTCTAAGTTGAGTTCATTCATCGATCCCCAAATTTTCTAAGTTTGTGCAGCTACCTTGAAGCCTTTGTGTTTATCAATCCTGCGTCATCATAATGCAAATTCTATTCTACTCTATTTTGTTTTTATTATTTCATAGTTTTTTCACCTTTTATTTTGAGTTTCAGGTTTTTTTTTTTTAGGTCTTCATTATGATTTAATAAATAAATTGGAGACAAACTAATCTTAAATATAATGACATTGAATCATGTGCCTAGTTTGTAAACCCAATTTGGGTACATCTAGGCAATTAAGTGCGTAGACACAAGTTAATCATTTAGTAAGTAATCTCATGGTAAGAGATTGAGATTAAAGAGTTTATTTTTTTTATAATTTCATGTTCGAGTCTTATGGTTATTAATATAATGGTCATTGAAGGTTTAAATAGTTATTAACTTAAAAAACCATGGGATTAGTTGAGATACATGTAAGCTAACTTGAACACCCATATTAATCTAAAAAAAAAGTGTCAACACATATTAGTTAATTTTTTTTATTTTATAAAAATAATAAATTATATTATTTAAAAAAAAATCGACCGTAGTTTTTATACCTCAATCAGCTCAATTAATCCAGGTTTTTTTTATTAATCATACAATGTCAATTATTTTTTATTTTTATTTAAAAATAATCTGATTTAGTCTTTATATCACCTAAATTATAGGTTAACCGCCAAGTCAGATTAATTTTTCAAACATTGACTGTGGGTCATGGTAATTAAGAAAAACTTTCGGTAATAACCGGTGTCGTTTAATGACATGCTAAACGACAACACTCTCCATATTATTTCTTCTATTCACAAAGAAGTCCCCGACTTGGAGGGTCACGGCTCATTCTACCGGGCTACCGGCTCAATTCAGAAGTGATTTATTAACCATAATGAAGCAAATGATAATATTTGTTTAGGAAAGCCCAGTTGTAATGCTGTTTGTCTATGACCACTTCGTTTTGGATCTGCGCCACTCAGTTGGGGGATGCTCCCTCCAGCTTGAGCCAATCTTTTCTGAAGTGCTTAGGAATGGGTGCCGCCATCCCAGTGTTTTTTTTTTTTTTTTTTCAAATCCATCTTTTTTTTCTGGAATGTGGGAGCTATATATAACTGTATACATCCTTGCCATTTATCTCAACTGTCAACGCTGGCATTTCTGTATACTTGTGTGTCTATGCTGATTTGAATGATAGATTTCAAGTTTCTCTGAGAATTTTTGTCATCAGATGCAGCGATTTTGTACAAGTTTCTTTCATTCTTGATGTAACTTTTCGAGTTATTCAAAGCATGAAGAAATATCTGTTATTTATCAATGGCTACTGTCTTTGGAATTTAGCCATTAGCTTGTCTTGGATTATGGATGTTCAGTCACAAGTAGTGCAACTGAAATTAAACTAAATAACATAGGTAACGAGCTTTTTTCCCTTTTCTTTTCATGTTTTTTTGGCTGTGGAAATGGTAAACTTGTCAAATAGTGTCCTTTATTTTTCATCTGCTAGTGCTTATCCAGTAACGTCGGAGGACTGCTTAGCGTTACTCTTCATTGCTGGAGCGGATAATGTTTTGTTATTCTTCAAGTTCCATCTCTAAACTATGTATCTACTAAATTTCAGTACATTGCATAATCCAACGAAGAATTCTATTTCAAGAAAAATATATTGGAAGTATTAGAAGTTACTTTCATATCAGTAAACAACGTTTCGCTGTAAGAACTTCACCTGTTGCTCCTGGCAAAAACTTCATCACAGTTCCGACTGGCTTGCCATGGTGAACAGTCTTGCACAATTGAGATTTTTTGTGGTAGCTTCTTTATCAGTTTTTGAAGCTGCTGCTTCCCAGTGATTTTTATTGGTGTTGAACGCAGAGACCAGAATGAATATTTGTCAACAAGAAAAATACGAAGGGAGAACAGTGTGAGGTGGAAGTGCCTTACAGTATAGATAAAGGAAGCATATCAACTGCTGAATTAAAAGTTTAAAACCCTTTGTCAATAAGCAGAGGTTAATGCCCTCTGCTTCATGCAACAATGCAGCACCTGAGCTTGTTAACGACGTTATGAAATGTTAGAAGAAAAAAAACTGGCCGCAGCACATCATAAAAATGTTTTCCTTACAACATGCTATCAGTTTTAGCAGGCAATCTCCTGAGGAAATTTTGAGGAATGGAAGGAATGCCAGCACGAAGTCTTGGAGGCCTCATTGCATAAGTCCCTATAACAAGAACCAAGTACTTGAACTGAACTTTATGAACCAAAAAACAAGCAATGAGACAGAATACCAAAAACATTGCAGTAGCTCGTGAATCCCTCCAGCTTACAAGAGCATGAATCCTCTCCATTTGAGTTGCCAAATCTCCTATAATTATCATCAACCTCCCTGAAATTCCTCTCAATCTATCATACCTTGTCTTTAGTGCTTCACCTTGCTTGGAAGATGGAAACGAATCGAATTCCTCGTCAAGTACGTCAGGTTGTGCAGTTTCAGCATGGGATAATTTGGTATCCATATGTGGAGGATGTCTTGGCCTCTTTGGAAAGCACCAAACTCCAAGCACGAAAGGAGCTAGAAAGAATGCAGTCAATATTAGTTTTGGGCACATAACCATGGCAACGAACAATGAATAAATCAGGACTGTGATTGCTGAATTGATCTTCCAATGGCGTATTTGATCAAACTGCCTCCAAAGAACAACGATACCACTCAAACATGTCATGACTCTCTCACAATTTGCATTTGCTCTTCTCAAGCTCCATCTATTTACACCTGTATCAAGCATGTACTCCACAACCTCCCTCCTTAGGGGTGGGTCGGCACGACCAAGCCTCAAAGAGAGAATATAGGTAGCTTGGTGTCTTAAACTATCAAGCTGATAGACTGATAATGGTTGAAGGTAATGCATCATAGGAAGCAAAGGTTGTGAGTAAGTATGAAACAAGTTGATCCAATTGTTACAACTAAATTTCACAGCCAAATGAAGCTCTCCCATTTTCTTCAATCCATTAGGTTGCAAGACTAAAAGCGGGTAGGAATGTGTATAAATCCTACCAGTTTCGAGAGTAGACAACCGAATCCTTACTTTGCCAAGTCGTGGATCACTCGTCCCATCGTTCTTGTCCCCTGCCTGTAAATGACAGTTATCAAGAACTCCAATGGTAACAACTGTATATGGATCATAAACATCCCAGCAGTATTGCTCATTCCACTTTGGAGCATAACTGTTTACTATAGTACTCGTCCTAACCCACTTCCGCCCGTATTTCGCTACACAATAAGCATCGGTAGTTCCACGACCATCCCTGGACTTCGTTGGTAGCAACCCTTCAGCTTTTAGGATACCTAGCTCCAAGACCCCAATTTTCTCTGGCCATAACTTGGGAGATGTTGCCCTCAAATCACTGCTGTAGTAAGTTGGTTCATCAAAAACATGATATAAACCATCTAAAAAGATCCTCAAATGAAGTCTACTGGCAAACTTCACTTCTGTCTTCTCCTCACCCTCCGCAACATACTTCTCAAGATTAATCCACTGAGCACCAATAGCTTGAGGCATCAACCTCTTCTCCACTTGGTGCAAAGGAATCACAGACCTCCCTAAACATACTTCCTTATTAGCTCCCATCTTGTCCTCCACACTTAAAATTAAATGATCATCAAATGGCTCTGCTGCAACAAACATCAATTCCTCATTCCAAGTAGGATTCGGATTCTTATCCTTTGAAACTGTAGTCCTCGAAACCAAGTTCCCAAGAACAGCCTTGATGTAAGCTTCTGGTTTCCTGTTCTTGTCTGAAGGTGCCAAATCCTGTGCTGCAATCACTTGAACTCTTAAATACCAAAGCACAGGGGAGAGGTATACATTAGAACGAATGTTTGTCACACTTTTTCCGCTAACAGCAGCTGCATCAGAATGCCAAGCAACAGAAAACACGTCGTCAGCTTGATTCCCTATCCAAGCAGCTAACATCAACTCTCCTGCAACCTTAACCCCATTGCGATCCTCCAATTTATACCACTGTGGTGCCAATGGACTATTTGGTGGAAACCGCGTAGGAGTATCGCCCAAATCAAAGGAAAGACAGCCAATAATCTCGTTAATCGCAGATTCTTTATCTCTTACCAAGATCTCCAATCTCCCACCCTGAAGGTGATCTCTTGTGAAAGCATAGACTTCATTCCATTCCGGGTTTGAGGTCTGTTCAAAGCACCTAGTTATTCCCTTGTAGTTTCCAATCTTCAGCTCGACAAAAGGGTCACAAGTGCCAGTCATGTTGTTCACTGGCAAGCCATTGGCTCTCACAATTCTGACATAAAGAAACTGTCTTTGTTCAACTAGAGTAAGCTTGTCACTGCCTATGACTGTCCTTCCACCGATATCAGGTGATGTCACCTTAAGGGTGTAGTCCTCCTTTGGTTTCTCTTTTGGAGGCATTTGCTCAAACTACAAGATATAACAGAAGGTGAAAAAAATCAGTCACTGCTTAGTGTTGGATCTTTATTTCCTGTTAAGACATTTTGTTGTAGGAGCAGAGACCTTTCAAGGGAAAATTAATGTCCAAGTATATAAAAATACCAGGCCTCTGTGAAAGTTTTGAATGCCTGAAATCTGTGATCATACGAGAAGAAACTACCGTCAGATTTGACAGTGTTGGTTACACAAAAGAACCAGGCAATCTACACATGTATTCTAGTAAAACAGTTCAAGATATTATAATTCGATATAAATATGACGAAACCTAATTTGTATAGCCAGGACAGAATTGCATAACATCCCGATGCCTATCAAACACAGTAAATGCATACTTTGGCCCCTCGAGCTCCGGCACTTGAATATCCTTTCAATGATTTATGAACAAAATCTTTAAATCATGATAATCTATATTATAGTAATATATATAGCAGTATGATGTGTGGTTGCGAGCACATTGATCATTTTGTAATTTTCCAGCATATAAATGATCTGATCTGCAAAAAATTTTCTGTCTAGACATTCATCCGCCTAGCATACCTTGGAAAGTTATTTATAAGTGATGTGATGCAGAGATTATTACCAAACATAAAGCAGAATCTCTAAGAAAGCTGAAAGGCATAAATCTTAATAGAAATTTCAGACAAAGAAACAGTTAAGAAGTCATGTGACAATACTGTCTTTCTGTCATTAGCCAGGATAAACACAAAGAATAGAGAGCTAACCTTTTTCATGCACAAAAATTTCCCGCAGACCTCATGCATGATGTACAAATTGCTACGAACCCCATTAGCAAACCGTGCTGTAATTTAGTGAGAAATTAGAACCCTATACAAACAATATCCAAAAGTGCTTGGAATGAGTATTAAATTTTGAAAATACAGTAATTAATTGTTTATATATATATATATATAAAAGAGAAAATGATGCAAGAAATTAAAAAAAAAATTACATTGTCTTGAATGTCGTAGTTCTGTAAGGCATTAGCTAGCTCTTTTGTACCCAGAGGAAAGCATGATTGGATTCAATTTTTTGAGAACATGTTTTGTGACAATTGTTTGAGTTTTTCAGGTCTAAATAATTAAATAGAGAGATTGTCTATGCTAAAAGAATTGGAATTAATAATTACAATTGAATATTTTGACAGTAATAGCAGTTGAAAATGGTAAGCTTATATTTCTTTCAGAATTATGTAACGTTTGAGTGTTGAATGTAGAATAAGCTATGTACCAGGGGACAATAAATGAAAGAGAGCCTGGAGATTTTCCGTTTTCTTCTTGCAGGGTGGGTCTTGAATATCATTCTAAAAAGGAAATGTTTTTTTTTAAAAAAAAATTAATAATAATACAATCAGGTTGTTTTCGAAATTCAATTTACATTGAATGCTAGAAGCTTCTTTTAAAATTGTTATAATTGTTTTTTGGTAGCAAATTGGCAATGTAAGAGAATATTTAACATTGTATGGATATAATGAGTCCCAAAATTTAGGATATTTAGAAATAAAATTGATATATTATATATTTAATTAATTTTTTAGTTTAAATAATCTGATTAAATTTTCATGATCAAGGCTTATGAAAACTGTAAATAGTTGACAGTTAATAGTAGCTGAAGATGATGCCTTGGCAAATACAACAGTCGAGCTTCTGTGGATCAGATCAATTCTCACTGAACTCAGACTTTCTATTCGACAACCACCTATTCTTTTGTGTGACAACATTGGTTCCCACTTATCTCAATCCAATCATGTGTTTCATGCAAGAATAAAACACATAGGGATCGACTCATTTTGCTCGAGATCAAGTCTAACGCAAACAACTCAGAAGAGTTCAATTCATCTCTAGTCCTAATTAGTTAGCAGATGCACTAACAAAACCATCACCACCAAAAAAAGTGCAGAGATGTTCAATCCAATCTGAATGTTCGTGATCTCCCCTTCATGTTGAGGGGGCGTGTAGAAAGATCAAGTGATTTCAACCGAAATCACTGCTGAAAACGATGCAGTCAATCCTTGCTGAAGCATAGGGATGAGAAGATATGATTATATAGCTGTATAGAAGTTTGAAAACCGAAGTTTATGATTTCAATTGTAGCTATACTGTAATCTACAAGCAAAAAACAAGGAGTAGAAATCTTTCAAACAGTCTTTTATGTTTCTTTACAGAGACGCATAAATGTTGAATGAAACAAGTTAAACCCCATGGTCTTGAGCCAACGTCCCTGCAGATTCTAACCAAGAAAATCAACAGCAGTTATGAGAGAAAAGATCCATGGATTGCAGTAACTCGAAAATGGTTACTTAATTTTTCAAACAGAGAAGAAAAGAGCATTGCATCCTAGATACTCGCATGATGCGCCAAAGATTTCCGTGAACACCTCCAATTCCATTAGCAGCTTTACTAATGACAGACCCCATTTCTAACCACATCGATAACAAATAACTAGTCTGAAAATTCATTAATTACGCAAACCCTAATTCCAAAATGCTGAGTTCTTACTATTCAGTATAAAATGTACACACACAAAAGCAATAGCTTGATGGTTATTCTTAGCACTTGCAATAAAAGAAGATGCAAACAGATACATATAAATGAATGGAAAGTGAAGCATCTATAAGAAAATCTGAAAACAAAATTGGAGATTGAAAGGGAAATCAATAAATAGCTGGCCTAAGTCCTTACTGATCTCAAAGCCTTGTGAAAAGCCAGAAAGCGTTGAAAGAGAGAGGGAGCAGCCAGGGTACTTTTTAACGGTAAGAAATTTTGTTTTCAAATGAAAGGGTGTGGGCTCTGCACGAATTACACCTAAGTTCACAGCCTGACTCATATTATAAGCCCAACTATGGATGATATCCATTTGAAAAGGAATTAACAAAACGAAAAACTTGTAAGAAAATGTTCCTATTTATGGAGGATCGATTAAAAAAAATAAGAAGAAGAAGAAGAAGAAATAGTTGCGCTTGTGTTGGATCTCCTCACAGAAGTAGTATTATGATATTTTGGTGGTGACTGTCAACCTGAATTTTAGATGTAACTGAGTTTAATAATTTTATTTTTTAAAATTTAGTTCTTATTTAATTAAATAATTTTAAAAATTGATATTAATAGGAAAAATAAAAAATTAAATTATTGAGAAAAAAATATATTTCTTCAACCTGTTAGTTTATTAATGCATTTCTTAATTATTTGAACAAAAGCTTGTATTTTTATTGGAAGCACTATTCTTTAAATAAAAACTTATCATGATCTTAAATACAATTTTTTTAAATAAAAAAATAAAACATTATCTTAATACTAGTAGTTTAAAGAACATTAACAATATTTTCTAGTGAAAAAAAATATAAAACATTAGGTAACTGATTATTTTCTCTTTTATTATTTTCTAGTGACCCTCTTTCTCCACTCACAAACTTTATAACTAAAATGTAAATAAAATAATATTTTAGATCAATATATAAAAATTTCAAACTAAAAAAAATAAAAATAAAAAGGAAAACCCACTTTTTTTTGGTCCCATTATCAATTTTGATCCCTCATTTTCATTCAAATTGCACTTTAAAAAACTCGGCATTATTTAATGTTTTTTGTTAGAATAATTAGATTCCCTACAAAACGCTGCAATTTAAAAATCAATCAAAACATAATTGTTTGGGGGCAAAATTAATGTACGAATTTGTTCGGACTCAATGAATACTACAAACCCAATAGCTAGGGCACTTTCTTAGGTTCGTCCAGAAATTATGGGATCCCACATTCTTGTACTCACACGTATGTGTGGATCCCAATGTGAACGGAGATCTATTTGAAAATCACCATGTCAATTCATGTTGAATTATAGTCCTCCACGAAATGATGAATAATTGACTTTAGAAACTTCGAAAATAATGAAACTCGAAGCATTCAAACTCCTGGAAAGCATGATTTTTATGTCTAGCCAAACCTATATTAATTTTATTTTTTTTAACGTTATTAATTTACTTCTGTGACCAACGACAAACTCCAACAAAGAACTCCTGTTGCCTCACCAAACTACTTGATTCATTACTGTAGTCATTAATTGATATTTTCCAAAGTCTCGCCAAACAACTCTCTTACCACAGAATTTTCAGCCGTTATCGTTGGCCAGAACGTGAAAAGTAAGAGGTAATACGTAGCCTGACAGGGGTAGCTACAACCACCAACAGGTGCGTATGCAACATTGAACTAGTCATGTCCTCCTTACCATTATAGTAATAGAGGATATTAAGAGATAATCACCTCCTGCAACAAAATTTAGACCCAAGTAAAAGTTAAATTGACACATGAACATGAACGAGGAGAATGCTAGAAGCAGAATGCATACGAGTTTCCTAGGGGCTGTATATTGTAAACTAGATTGACTTTGGAAAGGAAGGAATTGGGTATCCACAGTTAAATGCTTGGAGTGATGAAAACTAATGCAGATATGCAACCTTCAATCATCAGGAGGGAAGTCCTCATCTGAAGCATCTTCCAGGAATGAGCCGAGGCTTTTCCTCAAAATGCTGAAAGTCTTGTCATCCTGTGCTTTTCAGAAAGAAAAAAGTGGTTAATGGTGCTGGCATGGGGGTGGGCGGATCTAATAATTCAGTAACCTGATATCTATAATCAGCATACCTGCTTTTTCTTTTTCAATGATTCCTCCAATTTAGCAATTTTATCAGCACAGGTTTTCTCATGTTCAGATATCATGCTTTTCTCTTTCTTCCCTGATATCGACCCATAACAGAATGAGTTGAGTTATACTTCACTAGAAGAAAGAAAGAGCTTTCTTGTGCAGTCCTTACTCGTTTGTTCATATCTCATACACAGCCTTTCCTTGTCTTCCTCGAATTTGGAAACAGTATCTGCCAAACAGCATTGACAAACAAATAGCACCGAAAGTGATCATTTGGAACTGAATCTGCTTGCCATAAAGAGAACAGCATTCTAACATGAAAAGGCAAACCAGGAGCAGTTTTCTAGTTTTACTCTACGAGTTGATCCTCCCGAAATGATTCAAATTAAAGTAGCTCGATGTAAGAGCAAATCCTTTAGAATAGTGACACAATGCTTTACATTATTACAAAGTGCTGCTTGATGCACAGGGTCGAAAAAAAATCTGGAATTAATATCTAAGAATTTTCAGAGTGGTCCCATAAGCAAGCAAAATCATCTCATCTTCAACATAAAGGTATCAATTTTCAAAGAAACATTCAAATCGATGAAAGACAATAATATGGATTAGATGTCAGTAGAAGACAAGACAAGTGTATTATGCGCCAAATCCTTTTTAACCATTCCCACACTATCCGTGGCCCAATCTCCCTACTTTCCTTCACAAATCACAGTCTTATTCTACGTACTCCATCAAAACCCATGTGTAAAGTTGACTTTAGAAATCCGTTCAATCAACAATTGTTACACTAGCTCAGCGTTCATCATCAGTTGGGAAAAAGATTCAAGAAAATTAACCCCAGAAAGTCGGTAAACAAAGTACCTTTCAGGGCCTGCAAATGAGCTTCCTTCTCCTTGCAAAACTTGTCATATATCTCTTGAAACTTGGCAGTCTCACTCTTCAAGCAATTTTCACACTTCAGACATCCAATCACATAACCACACCCATATGCTCATCATTAATTACCCATTCAAAAATCTTAAAGAAAAAACAATAAAGCAAAATTTTTATCTTCGTTTTAATCCCCCTTTCTTCTCTACCTACCTCTTTTGAGCTCTTTGAGAGTGCCTTCGCAAAAGTTTGCCTAACAGTTAAAAAAGGAATAAAATTAAACAAGAACATCTACAGAGTTTATCTGGCTTTAATAATGGCTTTGTTTATTCTTACTAATTTACCTGTCCTTCTCAATTTTAGACTTCAATTCATCAATCATAGACTTGATCTCAGAGCCCACACTGTCCCCATAAAATAACAAACAGTCAAATCACTACACAAATTACAGAGATCAATAAATTAATTAAAAGCAAAAACAAAAAACAAAAAACAAAAGCAAAATCAATTCTTAAATAAAAATCAAAAACTAAATTCATATTGTTTAGAGAACTAGAATTACTAAAACTGAGTCCGATCAACAATTAAATTTATATGAGATATAAAAAAGAATTACCAAAATTACATATTTAAACACACAGAAGCACACAAAAAAATAATCAGTCTCTTAACGGATTTGGTTAAAACAATTCGAAACATTAGAAACATGAAAATCAATTTGATCGCCTCCGAAGTCAAACACTTCATTCACGCTTTTTATCACTAAAATCCTGGAAGCATTACTAAAAAAACTAGAAATATCATGAATCCACGAATATATATATATATATATATATATTACAAATAACCGATTAATACCTAACAAAAAAAGACATTAAACTCTACTAACCTAGAAATCGTCTGCTCGTTCTTCTTCAGACCGTCCTTTTGAGCTTTCTCTCTGATCTGGTGTAGCGCCGACATAATCCCCTTGATATCGCTGAAATTAAGATCATAATTTGAATTTTAGTATATTTCTTCATAAACAATGAAAAGTGAGGTGTTTTGAGGATATA
>Ga0325410_1007148_pt1 | contig 12227 bp, 3 predicted proteins | sample PopdelMetagenome_16_FD_206182 | JGI IMG/M metagenome (GOLD analysis project Ga0325410, IMG submission 206182) | Populus deltoides microbial communities from Bellville, Georgia, United States - Xylem-PdIQD-R3 | ecosystem: Host-associated > Plants > Phyllosphere > Stem > Wood/Secondary xylem... | reverse complement strand
AATTTAAAATGATAAGATAATATATTTTCAATGTATGATAAAAAAATTTAAATAATGTTTTAAATTTTATTATTTACAATATTTATAGCATATATTTATATAAATTGTTTTTTAATTTTTTCATGTAAAACATTAAAATTTTAAATATTATTTTTATTTCTTTCAAGATAATTCCAGTCGTGAATCGGGTTTAATAACTATTAAAAAAATAATGCTTAAGTTAGTTGATAACATAAGCCTTACGTTGAAACTGACATCATCACCATAAATGTATTGGAAGGGCGTAAGCGATGGTATATCATCCAGAAAAACTCAAACCATCTAGAAGCAAAAGAAAGAACGAAAGAAATTAAACCGCGAGAGATTCCTTTCCCTTTTCCAGAGTTTGCCCAAGTTCTTTCGACTCTCAAATATAGAAAAAAATTTATACTCCTGTAATTAATTCCACAGTTTACCACCAAACAAATTATAGCCTCCTAATTAATTCATCACACGAGCACCATTGACAATTATACACCGAAATAAAATAGATATTATTAAATATATACGTAACCAAACCCTCTTATATAATGACACCGTCTGTTCTCCGATGTGCTTCATTCCTAGAACACACCTACAAACCATAAGCAGCAAGCTTAAGCCAAGCTTTTCCCCTGCTATCTCTATGGCACAAACAGATGCACCAGCCCATGTAGCAATTTTACCGAGTCCGGGGATGGGTCATCTCATCCCTCTCGTTGAGCTAGCCAAGAGACTCGTTCACCAACACAACTTTTCAATCACTTTCGTTATCCCAACAGACGGTTCTACCTCTAAGGCACAGAGATCAGTTCTTGGATCACTGCCTAGCGCAATTCACTCAGTATTTCTCCCCCCAGTTAATCTAAGTGACCTCCCTGAAGATGTCAAGATTGAAACCACAATTAGCCTTACAGTCGCCCGGTCACTCCCTTCTCTACGTGATGTTTTCAGGTCTCTAGTTGATGGAGGTGCCAGGGTTGTGGCCTTGGTTGTTGATCTTTTTGGGACTGATGCATTTGACGTTGCCAGAGAATTCAATGTCTCTCCTTACATTTTCTTTCCTTCTACGGCCATGGCTCTGTCTTTATTCTTTTATTTGCCAAAGCTTGATGAGATGGTTTCTTGCGAATACAGAGAGATGCAAGAACCCGTGAAAATACCCGGGTGCTTACCGATTCATGGGGGAGAGTTGCTTGACCCGACTCAAGATCGAAAGAATGACGCGTACAAATGGCTTCTTTACCATACAAAGAGGTATAGAATGGCTGAGGGTGTGATGGTAAATAGCTTCATGGACTTGGAAAAGGGGGCTCTAAAGGCTTTGCAAGAGGTAGAACCTGGTAAACCAACCGTTTACCCCGTCGGTCCACTGGTGAATATGGATTCCAGTGCTGGCGTTGAAGGGTCTGAGTGTTTGAGGTGGCTAGATGATCAGCCACACGGCTCAGTATTATTTGTTTCATTTGGGAGTGGTGGGACCCTCTCTTTGGATCAGATAACTGAATTGGCTTTGGGTTTGGAAATGAGCGAGCAGAGATTTTTGTGGGTTGTGAGGAGCCCAAATGATGAAGTATCTAATGCCACATTTTTTTCTGTGGATAGCCACAAAGACCCTTTTGATTTCTTACCGAAGGGTTTTTCGGACAGGACCAAAGGGAGAGGTCTAGCAGTGCCGTCATGGGCGCCACAACCACAGGTGTTGAGTCACGGGTCAACAGGAGGGTTCTTAACCCATTGTGGCTGGAATTCCACCCTTGAAAGTGTCGTGAATGGTGTGCCATTAATCGTGTGGCCACTCTATGCTGAGCAGAAAATGAATGCATGGATGTTGACTATGGATATTAAAGTGGCCTTAAGACCAAAGGCCAGCGAAAATGGCCTCATTGGAAGAGAGGAGATTGCAAATGCTGTGAGGGGTCTAATGGAAGGTGAAGAAGGGAAGAGGGTCCGCAACAGAATGAAGGACCTAAAAGAGGCAGCAGCCAGGGTGCTCAGTGAAGATGGATCTCTATCTGAGCTGGCTCACAAGTGGAAGAACCAAAAATGCACTTAGAACCCTTTGTATATATTTACTTAATTTCAACTTCTTTTAAACTTTTTATTTACTTTGTCCTTTCTTCGAATCCTTTGTATTTGAGTTGAGGATCGCTTTCTTCCAGTTCTCCGTTGTTATCTGCTCTGCCACAGGATTCTATAATATTCATGTGGTTCTTTGTTTTTTCTTTTTATTTGGCTTGAATTTAGATGCTTGGCATCCAGCAATTTCTTACGTGGGAGTGTTGTTTCTTTCATTAATATGCTCATAAAACATGGATTAGGTGCGAAGTGTTCACCATTAGCAATAAAATACCCACCATCATGAATTATATGCCAAATATGAGGACCCACTGAACTATAAAATGTTGCAACATCGCAGTGAAGTCATTGGTACTAGAAGGATCAAATGAGGTGGGTGGCTGAATATTGACACCACAACAATTCCATTTCATATGCATTTATCATTGCAAGATGGAAAATATACTAGAAGAGGTGAAAATTTGGAGACGGTGGGTGACCCCGATTAGATTGCTCTACGTTGAGGGTAACATCAAAAATTATTTTTTAAAAAACAGAAGTACAAGCACGGTTAACGCTTTGTTAGTATCATTAAAAAAATTAATTGTAAATTGAAAATAATGTGTATTTAATAAAATATATAAAAAGTTATATGCATTTGTTTTGACTAAATTTTAATGGGAAAAGTAATCATGAAAGGTTGTGAAAACAAGAACATTTGTCAATATTGGCTTTTCCTAGTTGATAAAAATGTGGTCGAACATTGAGTTCATACTATCAAATGGATCATTTATTAAACCAAAGTTAGTTAACCAATCAACTACTGAATTACCTTTCTTGTAAGTATGTTGGACACTAACCTCCCAATACCTTGTAAGAAGATTCCTAGGTTTTAGAATAAAAACCAAGTTGGCATTTGATATTACGTTATCTCTCTATTTAAATTCAAGTGCAATAATTGAATTAGATTCAAGCATAAGTTTATGGATGCACATGTCTCATACAAGTTATAAACTAGAAACTACCACCCACAGCTCGGCTTGAACTAAAAAGCAGTACTAGTATTAATAGCAAACCCTTTAATCAATGTGCCATAGTTGTCCTGAATTAAACCGCATACTTTATCTACCCCTGAATTCCCTTTGCTACACTCATAAACATTGAGTTTCATCCATGGATTAGAAGGGTAAGTCCACCCTATTTGTGCCACTTGTTTATTGGTGCCTAAAAATATCTCATCATCATTAGTATACTTAATATTAACAACAAGACTATTGATAACACATGATGGATTAGAATTTAGATTGGATTCACCTTCAAAAACTTTATTATTTTGCCACTTTCATATCAACCATGCTGCTAAACCAAACATGATGAACCACAAAATCCCTTTTTTCTATAGAAATACTAATAGAGAGATTATTAGCAAACCACTATATAAGACCTACTGAGTAAAAAATCCCTCTCTCTCCAGGTTTAATAATAGCCTATCATACTTCCTTGTATAATTAAAGACTCCCTTTCTGTTGGATAATAACATCAATAAGGGTCATTTGTAAAATATCAACATACTCGAACCCCATCTGTCATGAGACTATTATGAGTTGTAGGCTATGAAAAAAAAGTCTTAATTTTTTTGGGTCATTCCATTTCCAAATTAATTTCCATAGAGGATACAGATCTTTAAGTTGATGCATATTGTATACCTATGAATTATAAGTTGAATGAACAATAAAAAATCCTTTAGACGTAAGCATCTTATAGACTAAATCTTCATTAATATTATCAAATGAAGGAGGATAGATTGCCATAACCATTAACACCTGTATGTGTAGAAGATGAGCAAATGCTTCCCATCTCCACTAATTACCAGCAGTAACAAATTCAACCATAATATAGTTTTTCAAATCATCTGGAATATCTTACACTATGTGTACACATAATGGTCCAAACTCATCCAACTAAAATCTCATTTCGAACCCATTCTCCAATGACCAGTCAAGTCCCTCAATTACCTTTGGCCAAACCTTACAGATAGCTTTTCAAAGTGAGGAATCCATACTTAGCCTATACATAAGGAGCACGATCCTTCTTCTTAATATATTTACCTCGAAGCACTTCCACCTAAAAATTACACTTGTCATGAATTATGCCCCAATCGAGTTTCACGATAAATGCTTTATTTATGTTATGCATCTTTCTCAATCCTAAACCTCCTTCTATTTGAGGCCAACATATAGAATCTTGTTTGACTAGGTGAATTTTATTCCTATCTTTATTGTATCCCCCATATAAAAACCCTACAAATTCTCTCATTATCCTTAAAACCTAATTTCGAGATAAGAGAGGACTGCATAGGATATAAAAGGCGTCTTTGACAGAACTTATTTGCACAAAGTTATTCTCCCTACTAATGATAAATTATTAGACTTTCATGCTGTCATTTTTTCTGCATGCTCTCTGTGATATAAGCTTAAGTTTATTTAGTTATTCTTTGGTGCAGTAATGAGACCCCAAGATATTTTTCAAAGTCATTTGATCTAGTAAAACCGTTGTTCCTTTCAATTATTGTTGCTAAGTTAGATGAGACATTCTTAGAGAAAAATATTTTTATCTTAAAAATATTCACCTTTTAGCTTGATGAGATAATGAACAACTTTAAACAATGCAATACTCTCCCAAGTTGTATTTCACTAGCTTTAGTAAATAATAGCATGTCATCTACATAACATAAATGAGAAATCTTTATGATTGTTTTTGCTAACTTTGAATGGCTTCCACAATCCATCATTAACTACTTTATTTACTATTAGGACAATTATTCCAGGCAAAGAACAAAATATAAGACGAGAGATGATTCTCTTGTCTTATCCCCCTTATCGGTTTAAAGATAGAGGACACTTCTTCATTCCATGAAACCAGTAAAGATGAACTCTCAGTACTAGACATAATAAATTTGTAAAACTAATATGGTAAACCAGCATCTTCCAACATATCCCAATAAAGTCCTATCTTGATCAATCATAGGCCTTTTCCAAATCCATCTTAATTGTCATGTAACCCATTTTTCTTTTTCTTTTTGTTCCTCATATGTGGATAATCTCATGAGCTACAATTATATTATCTATAACATGTCATCCTGAACAAAACTGCTTTGGAATTGAAAAATTAGATACAACATCATTGATTTCAATCTATTTACCACTAACTTTGTCAGAACTTTGAATATTGTACACATCCCAATAGGTCTAAATTGGTGATTATATTTTGGTTTACATAGTTTCAAAATCAACACCAAATATGACTGACTAATCTCTTAAACTTTAGTTTTGCCTTTAATCACGTGCTTTATAAACTTGCAAACAAACTTCCCCACCCATTGCCATTATGACTGACAGAAAATAGACTGATAACCATTTAGTCTCAGTGCTTCGTAAGGCTTTATATCAAACATTGCCCTTTTTATTTTCTCATTAGTGATTGGAGCTAACAAATTATCTAGAAACCCCTGACTAACCAGTGGGAAGGCTCCATAAAGTTGGAACTTTAGTATTGTATCCTTCTCTCTACTGAAAAGTCTGTGATAAAAATCCACAGCCATTTGTTTTAACAAACTATCATACAAGACGCATTATCCATTATCATCCTTAAGAGTTTTGATTCTATTTCTTTGCCTCTTGATTATTGTTTTCATATAGAAATATGATGATTTTCTATCTCCAACAGAGATCCAGTGACATCTAGATTTTTATACCAAAAAATCTCCTTCTAAGTTAGAATATAATTATACTCCTCAATTAACAGTCTCTCCACCCTATATAAATACTTATTACCTTTATTATTCAAGGTCTTTGAATCTCTTCTAGTCTAGCTAACACCCTCCTCTTACGTAGAAAAATATGTCCAAATACATTTTTATTCCACATTTTCAATTTTCATGTCATCTCCCAAAATGCATCTGTTAAGATTGCTTCACTACTCTAATTGTCCTACATAAATTCTGCAAAATTCTTATAAGTGATCCATGTTGCTTCAAATTTAAATGGTCAACTAGCTTTTTATATCTACTCTAACATACTGTTAATCTCTACAAGAATTGGGTGGTGATCTGATTTGACTCTAGGCAGCACTCTGATTCAAGCTTTCATGAAACAAAGTCTCTAAGAATGATTTCCAAAGGGTCTAGTTTTTCAAACACCCTATTATATCATTTACTTTCCTAGCCTCTTAATGTAAATTTTGGACAAAAACTATAAATATCAATTAATCAATATTTCTGAGCCCATTTACCAAATTGTATACACTTCCTCACAATACCTGATCCCCATTCTATTTTCTCAGAAGCTGATATAATTTTTTTAAAATCTTTGATTAGCATCCATAGTGACAATATAGATCTTAATAGTAGACTAACCTCCTCAAAATATCCCTTCTTTAGTGTTTCTTTTGGATTCATATAGATAATTGTACATAACCATAGAACCCTTCCCCATCATCCACTATAAAATGAATATAATGTTTAGAAAAATATAAGACTTATATGTCTATCTTCTTCTTATTTCACAAAAGTTATAATCCACCTGACTTACCTTGAGCTTCCACACTAAAATTGTCACTAAATTTTAATTTTGTCATAATTTTATCAGCAATATCGCTATTTAATTACTCATAGTTCAGTTACCATCAGAATATCAAAGTTATATAACCTCCTATAATCGTTCACACTAGAACAAAATCTTGTATTCCTAGCCCTCTACAGTTTCAATTCAATACCTTTATAAAAAATAAAAAAAGTAAAAAAAAATTACAACACCTAATTCCAACCATCATTGAGACAACCTTGCTTGATAAAAGCTTCTTCATTTTCAACCATAACGGTATCCTCATCAAACCCCCGGTCTACTTTATTCTACCCAGCACCATTCATGCCTTTATTCTCTAGAAATCTGATACTTGCTACATGAGCAAGAATTGGTGGTCTGTTATTTAGCATATTTAGTATTGTCGTCTCCCGCAAGACCCGTCACTGCATTCCCTATAGTAACCCATAACCTCTAGTCAGAACATTGCTGCCTTCACCAGAGTCTATTTTCACTTCTCCATACTGATCCTAAAATTCTCATTTCTTGTTCTCGAAATATGTTATTCTTGAACAACATCTTGATCCCCATGGGAATAACCTTTTTTTCCTATGCTGTTTTTTTCCTATGCCGGTGTTGTCTATATTGAAAGCAAATCAAGTTTCAATTATTAGGTTGTAGATTTGGTGAGCTAAGCTAGATTTTTTCAAGTCAATCTAATATATCATATTCTTAATATTTAAAAAAAAGAAGCCATCATGATTCTTTTTTAAATCACATTATTTTTTTATTGACCATCTAGATTATCTTTAAACTCATCATGTCAATTAAGTCATATTTGAACATCTTCAACATGATTTAATTTGAAATCAAAACTAAAAAAATTTGTCAAAAACTTCGGTTCGGAAAAAAAAAATGCTTCTTGTTACCAAGAATTTAACAAAAAATCAGGTTAAAAAGTTTCTATATAGGCTGATCTTCTAAATTAGGTTTAATAATATTATATATTAAATAAAAAAAAAAACTCTTTGTGACCTAAATATTTTTTTCTACTTTTTTAAAAAATTCGGTCCGACCTATAGGATAACAAATGCTAGATATCCAAAGGTAGCTATGAAGACTAAATCTCAAAACTTGCATGTGACATTGCTTTCAAATTAAATGAAACCCCATCTTAGATCAGAATTGAAAATATTTTTCCCGTATGTAAATCATATGAGTGTCATCAACTTCGACGGGTTAAATTTCAAACTCTTTTTTTCAACTAGAGGTAAACCAACTCAGTTTGGCATCTTGTGAGGTACGACTAGAAAACATTTTGCATCATTTTCAACACGGCTGTAAATCTAAAATCGTCATGGACTCATGGGGTAGAAAATTAGAAAATTTCAACGATCCATATGTCATAGCTACGAGTTTTGTGGTACTCTTGAAAATAATACGAATATTAGACAGAAAACCACCTCTTTGAACCAAGTAATTTAATTTTGAAACGGGCAACAAAGGATATCATCATGGAAAATTATAATTTGTCTGAATGGTGAATGAATATTAATTATGATATATATATATATATATATATATATGAAGCATTATATGAACTGTAAAATTATATGAAGGAGATCAACTTCAATTTTGTTTGGATAAATATCGTTCTTTTTTTTGGTGTTTTTCTTATATAATTAGTTCGATTTTAAGATAAGCTCTACTTATCCTGGAAAATAAAAGGATGAGCGGAGTCACCGTCCAAAATTTACTCACACAAATTAAAAAGAGGTCAGCAAGGGAGTGTGCGCGGTTCCAATGCTTCTACAAGTTTTGGGTTTTCCATAAGTGATCAGGCCAATATCATACTTTAGGAGAACGAGCATATGTGTATATATATGACTTATAAATCCTAAAAAAACATCGTCACATGTATACTTTTCTGAAAATATTTTCCCTTTTGAAGAACAGGAAACCAATTAATTTCTCGAACAAGATTGTTTGTATTGAATAGAAATAATAATCTTGCCCAATTTTATTAAAAATACAGCAAATACAGAGACATTAGAGAATATATTTCTTGTAATTGATCAACTGCATAGTAGAGAGTTTTCTGCTATCTGGGATTTTGTATATCAAACCATCTTAGCTAGAACTTTGTGTTTGTGGGATAAAATGTCATGTATCTGCTATCTGCTATCTCAAGTTGCTTCAACTATACTGCTAAAATGTCATGTATTTTCAACACTTAGAATGTCCTAAAGTCGGTTTTCGGTGCATCAAGAATTTTATTTTATTTCTTCGCTCGATTCCTACACTAGCCGTCGGCACTTTAATCCCTCAACATATCCCATTATATTCAAACAGAAGTCAACCTGCACGAATCAAATTTAATTTAGAATACAAAATACCGAGCTCATAGTTGCTGTGAATGTGTTTTTGTAGAAAAAGGAGCCTTGACAACAAACTTGGAATTCGAATAAGGTGAATTGATGCCCATCACATCGGCAACTCTACCATCCAAGATTATATATTATTATATTTATAATTGAGCTATAAAGATTATAAATATTTCAAAATTTTTAATATAAGGACTGTAATTATTTCAAACAAAAAACATGAGGATTAAAACAAATCCCAAATGAGGGATTATTTGAAGAGAGGTAATTGATAGGGACGAAATTGTGTTCTTTAAAAAAAAGGGGGATTAAAGTAAAACATTCTATTACATTATAAAATGGATTATAATATTACGAATCGCTAAAATTATACCCGATCCAGGCTGCCTGTGAGGTTGGGCTCTTAAGAAATGGATTATCTGATTATTAGGGTTTCATTTTGTATCCAAGTCCATGAGCAGATCATACGAGCTTGGGTCGCCATACCATAATCCATGTTTAAGCTTTGAAGGCGTTTGTCCAACATTGAGCATTTAGCCTGAAGGGTCATAACAAGTCCGTACAGAAAAACTCATGGGCCTTCAACACCTTGATTACGAATTCTCGTTTTACTTTGAGAAAGTGCTTGATTCCAGGTTTGCGCCCATTTTGAGGTGTTTATATATATATATATATATATTGGGTGATGAAGCGGGTCTGGGCGGGCCGAAGACAACTACAAACTGATATTTCTCGTCGAGGTAAAGCAATTGATATCAATTCTAGTTTCTAATATTAATAATACAAAATATATAAGTTTAAATTAAAATAAAAAAATTCTTACTTATTAAAGTACTTTGAAGTAACTAAATTTATGTTGTTGTCAAGAATAAATCGTTTGTTCATAAAATTTTATTGCTCCTATTTTGTGCAACTAGAATATTTGCAATATGTCTTTTAAATTCCAACAACACCACCTTAATTTAGATATATTTTTAAATAAGGTTTTTGAATCAAAATAAAATGATTAAATTATCTCTTACTAGAGTTAACTTCACCTCTAAATTTAAGATGAAAACCAAAGCACAAAAAGAGAAAACAAAATACTAAAAACAAGGCAAGGAATAGTGTGTAAACATCTAGAAAAAATTTGTTGGAAACTCTTCTTTAACCTCCTCTTTTTATAGTGACTTTTAGAAATTAAAATGTTAAAGAATTAATTTTGGTTATAATCATAATAACTCCCATCATTATCAACCTTGAATTATTCACCGTAAATGAAGAATTAAAGTTGAACATGGTAGCTATAAATCTGAAATTTTAAACTGAAAAAACTATTCAAAATGTGCAGAACATGTTTTTGGAAGAGACTCTTAACAATTATAGGTTAAACTTAACAAAACAATGTGCTGAAAAAATAATTTTTTCATAGATCATGCTCAAATCCAAATTTCAATTGACAAAAAAATATTTTTTGTGATCTAAAATATTATTTTACAACTAGGTTGGGCCGGCACACGCGTGCTTATGTTTAAGCTTAAAACTCACTTTGCTATTTAGATCCAATTTTAAATTTATAACATTCCAATTTATAAACATTAAGAAAGTTGTGTTTCATATCCATGTAAAATATAATTATTTTAGAGGGTTTTGAGTTTCACAAAAAAAACATATCAACCAAGAGTTCTTTGAAATCAATTTCTTATTCATTCATAATTTGTTTAAATCATTTTAGTGTTTCATATTAAAAATCTTATGTTAAAAATTAAATTTAAACAAAATTTTAACCCAAAAAATTAATGGATTCCACTTTTAATTTAGCATCAAATACGTTTATTAACCATGATTTAACAATTTTTCCAACATTTTCTCGTCATAGATAAAAACATTAAGTGAGAAGTCTTAGTTCTATCTATTTTGTTACCTCAACATGTATCAACAACACCATATAGATTAAGACTAGATATTTTACCCGCGATGACCGCGGCTTAGATATTTTTTTCTCAACAAAAAAATTTTATATATAGATTTTTTCAACACGTTTTTATATTTTAAAAAAATAAAAGACAAATGTAGATTAAGATATTTAATTTTGCAAGATGTGACATTTACGCAGTTGTGTTTGCTAAATTTGTTAATTAAAATAATTTTTTTATTTAATCAAACAATAATAAAAATAGACACACATTAAATTGATTGAATAAAATAAAAAGAAAAAATAATATGTAAGGCTGCACATATTAGAAATATTATTTAAAATAAATTTCCTTTTATTTTCAAAAATAAAGTTCATTTACACAAAATATATATATATATATATATCAGAAAAACCTTCTCAAAAACTAAATGCATAATTGAAAAATAATTTTCATTTCAAATAGGATCTCTAAATAACATAAAAGAGAGAAGAGATATTAATCTAAATATAAATAAAAATAAGATTAAGATTAATATAAAAAAATAGAAAAATATATTTTTTTCGTAAATAAAAAAAGTAAACAGTGTCGTCCACATTAAAACTTGTGGGGTGAACTCGGATCATGAACTCAACCAGGTTTAATACTTTTCCCCCTTAAATTTATAGCAAACCTAGAAAAAAAAATAAACAATGTCGTTCATAGTAAAATATGAAGGAGTGAACAATGCAGCTACACAGTATTCACCTCACATGTTTTCCCCTTAAATTTATAGCAAAATCTTTTTTTAAAACAAAACAATGACTAGTATCATCCACAGTAAAACGTGAGGAGGTGAACAATGTGTCTACACAGTGTTCACCCTACACGCATTAGTTTATTTAGGGTGAATTCGGACTATGAACTTAATCGGGTTTAATATTTTTCTCCTCTTAAATTTATAGCAAGCCTAAAAAAAGTAAACATAAAGGGATGAACAGCAGTCTATATATATATATATATATATATATATATATATATATATATAAACCATGGACTTGTACAATGTTTTTTCACAAGTTTAGATTATAGGTAATTCAGTACATTTTACCGGTTGGTATTGCTATATATTGCAATAGGCACTCCAGCAATCTTGAAAAAAACTGAGCTAAGAGGTTACATTATTAAAAAAAAAAAAAATTCACTACCTAATCAAAGGGGAAATTTATCTCGGCCAGCTGCACCATAGGAGACTTTGAACACACCATCTCTCTTCCAATAATGACGAGGCAGGAATAATGAACGCGCAGCCT
>Ga0325410_1007145_pt1 | contig 12229 bp, 8 predicted proteins | sample PopdelMetagenome_16_FD_206182 | JGI IMG/M metagenome (GOLD analysis project Ga0325410, IMG submission 206182) | Populus deltoides microbial communities from Bellville, Georgia, United States - Xylem-PdIQD-R3 | ecosystem: Host-associated > Plants > Phyllosphere > Stem > Wood/Secondary xylem... | reverse complement strand
GAAGATGATTTCAAAACTCAACCAAAACGAAGGTGGTAAAGTGCAGCCGCAGTCTGGGTAGATATGGGATAGGGTGGGGGTGTTTCTAGCTCTACCCAAAAATATATAAATATATGAAGGCTGATCATGTTGGTTTTGTTTGAGACTTTTGGGTGCGCATTCGAAAATGGTTTTCATGTCTCAGACCAAAAACTTAAAGATGGTTCCCGCAATGCTTCCCAAGCATAATTCATCCATGTATAATAAGGCAAACGGATGAGACGAGACAAGTTGCTCATCTATTATAAGCAAAGCCATATGTACAGATATAGAAGCGGTTCGAATAAGCCCCTCCATTTCTCGGCAAAAACAGCACTCGGTGACCAAAAGAGCATAAGATGCTACACAATACGGGTTTCAAGCCCTATGGGAATACACAATCCATTGTGAATTTGTACAAAACCAACCCGTGAACAGAACTCATGGTTAGTCAAACAGCTCCCAGTCCTGAGTTACTTTAGTGGCAGATTGTATTGGAACTGGGGCACTCAGGCTTCCAACTCCAGACGCAAATGTCTCCCATTTGGTAGTCACTGATACTGCACTGCTACTATTGCTGAAGGGGTTAGAGTTTCTTACTTTCAAATTGTCAAGAGTGTCCACAAAGCTCTGGATTCGACGAACCTGCACATGAAAATTCGAATTTATACATCATCATTTTGACACAGAACTGCACTGAACAACATATTAGTCATGTTTTGGACCGAATAGGAGCGATCCCGATAATGCAAGGACTCGAATAAAAAAAAAAAGTGGACAGCAGGGTCATCACCTTGGCAGCCTATGGTATAGCAAGTAATGGTGAAGCGATGGCCACACGAGTCAAGTAGTGTTTATGGGAAATAATTAAAGGGCCATTAGGGGTGAAAAAATCTCTACTCTTTCGTACATAAATGCCAGAAGGATAATCACATCAGAGGACCTCTTGCTTACCCTTTCTTTTCAAGAACAGAGGCACAACAATTGATTCATCAGCATGCACTATTCTCTTTACACTTTCCAACTCTCCTTCTTTGTCTTTTATATTTAGTGGGAGTGGGAAAGCATGATTAATCAATATCTGAAAATTTATAACCCAGTTGAAATAGCCCATTAATCAGGACAAACATAGGCTCCAACTTATCCTATGCTGTCTTTCAACCATTTAATTCCACTTTCCAGCATTGTTTTACGAATAGCATAGATCACTTCAAGCTTTTGTGCACATAAAGAGCAAGCATCTATCAAACCCACACCGAATACTGATTTCTGACTCGGGACATGGAACAAGTTATAGGTTCAAAACAGTTTCCCTCTTGCTTTTGAACGAGCTAAGATAGACAATCACAGAACATCAGCGAAGGAAAAATTTAGCAAGCAGGGCAGCGTTATTAATAACCTCAATCCTTCTCTGCACTTTTGCTTCTCCATTAGCCTCAATTGAATCCAATTTAAGCAACTGTATCATAAGCAATTCTGTCAAGACAACAAATTCTTTGTCTGCAATCGCAGTGCCACTGCAAAATGTTGTCTCCAATGCAACAACCTAAGAAATCATTAGCACATCGATAACCAACAAGTTACCTAATTGCCATCAAGAAAGGCTTTAACTTGTATCTCAATGGAAAGCTAACCTTCTCGCAAAGTTTATCAACCTCTGCCCTCACTCTGGCAACAGCTTCACACGCTTCAAACGTACCCTGATTTCTCTTCATCTCCTCGAGCTTCCTCTCTTTGCTAGCTGGATCCTCAAAAAGTATCACCTTTGACATGTCTTTTACACCTACCATGTGCAAATATTCATCATTCTCCCTTTCTTTGCCTCTAAACAATAATCTCTGCTCTTGAGGCTCCAAGCCAGTCTCATTGGCAAGAACCTTTTTCAAATCCCCTTCAATTCAACAAAATACAGCAATTAAGGATCAACTTCAGAATGCAGAATAAGGGACAAAATAATGTTGCAACCTATACCCAGTGGGCAGTCTAATATTAGACAATCAAGCTAAACTCGAACAACCTCAGAACCATCAAACTGCATGCAAGAATGAGAGGGACCGTACAATGAAAACGAACGCAAATGATCATGATCAATGTACATCTCCGTAAGGTTAACTTAAGCAAAATCAATTTTTAAGTACGAATTTTTGTTCCTTGGCAAATATGCATTGCATCTTGAAAAAGTAGAAATAAAAGCCAAAAGGCTTGTTCAATGAAGGAAAAAAAAAAACAACATTACATAAAAAAGCTACAAAATCTATCGCCGATCACGGCTAGATCATTCTCGTTAATTATTAAAATAAAAACTAGGACCAACCACAGTTTTGTCTCTGATCCCACTTTCAAGAAATGAACAGCAAAGTAAAACCCCAGAAGGAGAAAAATAAGATCCTGGCATTTTATCCAATGGGATCAAACCAAAATAAAGCAAATCACACGCACAATTAATTTCAGTGACAGATGTTTACCAAAAGTGGATTGAGCAGGGACATCAGTATCATAGTGACATGAGCCATGAGAGACCTTGATCTTGATCATAGGCCCAGAAGAGCCAACCCCAACATCTCTCTTTTGAACAAGCATGCCACCAGGCCTAAGTTCCCAGTCTATCTCCCTGTAGTTAAACTCCCTTGTCTCTGTACCTTTTGAAGTTGAGCTTTTCATGGTCAAGAAACGGGGTCAAGAATCATAAAGAAGTATACAATTTGAAGAAAAGTGAAAAAGGTTGAAGTTTGGTTGAGAGAAAGGTCATTGCAGTAGCAAAACAGGATTACTGAGTAAGCAAACAAAAAAGAAGCTTTAAGACAAAGACTTGTCAGCAGACTTTAGAGCTTAGCGGTTGGTCGGTTTCTGTCCGTTTGAAGTCATAAAAGAAACTTGATATGGTACATGACGCTCTATTTTCAGGGCGTTCAATTATCTTCAAGTGCTTTTGTGAAGATCACATTATACAAGGCATTATTAATGGCTGAGCGTTTAAAAATTTTCGAAATTTTATGCGATCCCATACCAAATATACACTTCCTGTTTTTCCAAATACTTGATAAAAGATGATAATCAAAGGAGGCAATTAAAGCAGGGAACAACTACAGAGACTTAACAAATCTCAATCTAATAGAAATCAATAAATTAAAAATCTATTCTTTTGCTTCATCGAAGGCCCGTTGTTGAAATAAATTACCAAGAATTGAAGCGTAAAATTAAGAAAGGAATAAGTATTCTTAACCCCAGACCAACCCTTTAAAATTATATAAAAAAAAACAAAATATTTCTAAATATATTATTATCGTTTTAAATATTTTAATGTTAATAAATATTTTATTTATGACATCCTCACCCAATAAATCTTTGTTATTTATTTGGAGTAATTTAAGTTACCCTGTTAATATTTGAACGATAAATTTGAACTACATTTATTCAAGAAAAACTTGATGATTAATAAAAATATATTTTAGTTTTAAAAATTATTCAATATAATATTTTTTAATATTTGAATATTAAAATTATAATATATTAAATTTACTCATACTTTATAGTTTAATCAGTCAAACCAATAATAAACTTATATGAGTTTAATAAATATATTTTTTAAATTTTTTTAAGTGATTTAATTAATCTAATAAGTACGAAGATTATTTGACAAATAAAAAAGTGAGTTGTATTTAAAAAAATATTTCAAAATAATATAGTTTTTTAATATTAAGACAATAATATATTAGGACGATTCGTGTTTTGCAACTTATCTCGCCACACTTGCGACCTTGATCATGGATTATACTAAGTTTAAAAACTCGGTTTAAAAAAAAACTATTTTTACTTGATTATATAGTAATAAAAATATTTGTTTCCAAAATTAGCACCGACTAAATATTATAAAGATTATTTAAGATTATAATAATTTTATAAAAATAAATCAAAATAAATCATGAAAATAAATTTAAAATTATGTAATTGTTAGAAGATAAAATTAAAAAAAAAAGAAATAAAAGGGGAATTTGCTTATATTGTTCACGTAAACATTATAAGCAGGTGATTTGCTTATTAGTAACAGCAACAGCAATAATTAAGGAATAGTAATAGTAATGAAACCGTGGTTGTAAATGGAATATCAAACTCTTAAAGTCTGGAAAAAACATAAGGCATATTAGAAGAAAAAAAAACTTTATTTTTTATTATTATTAATGGATAATATTAGTACAGGATAAACTCGAGCCCTGTTATGTGACACGAGGGGCCAACATTTGCTGATTTTCGCCAATTACGTTTGCACCCATGATGTGATTAAACGGGTCCACAAGCTTCTTGTTTCTTTAATGATACAGAGGGTGACCAGCACTCCAGCCTGCAGGTTATATTTGTTGTTGAAATCTGGTATGCGTCTCGTCATGCGGCCTAGGCGGGGTTTTTTTTATATATATAATAAATGTATTTAAATTAAAAAATATTAAATTTGATTCTTTTTTCTCAGTTCACATGTATTTTGAAAAATATTTTTAAATGCAATGCATTTATCTTACCAAACACAGCCAGATGAAAGTAACCCCGATTTATTGTTCCTATTTATGACATTAGGCAGGTCACCAGAGAATATTTCGTACCCACAGGCCACAGGCCACAGGCCACAGGCAAATAAAGCACCAGGAATCCGTCTTTGATTTTCCAGGCTAAGAACACAAGGACCTTATTTGGATTTTATTTTTATTTTTTTTTAGATTTTGATGATATGCCACTGTGCTTACGTGTTTCTGGAATTTTATTTGTAGCCCACCCCATATGGCTGTGCATATAGCTGATTTGGTGCTTACGTGTTTCTATATCAGACCCCCTCTGCAACCAAATATTTGGTGCTTTTCGTGCACTTCGTCGGTGCCATGTTTTTTCTCTCTACTAGAACCCGGCCCAACACCGGCTGGTTCTATATTCTTAAAATTAAAAAAGAAATTGCCTGGTTCTTTTTATATTTTCACATGGCATCTATAATCGAAAAATTATGATTGCAGGTGCTCCATTGCAAGGAACTGCGACGTCTAGTAAGGAAATGGTCCCCATATTACTGGGTGCTAATGAAGAAAAGTGTGCGAAAATATAAATATATATCCCAAATTCTACTATTAACGAGAAAAAATAAAAATAACATAAATGTAGTTTTTACTTTCATTGTTTATTTTTATAAACAATGTGAAGATTCTGGCCCCAAGAAGAATCATATGGGCCAGTTTTGGACAAGACACCTCTGCAGATTCTGGGCCCAAACAAGTATACGGCGACCATGAAATGGGCCTACAAGTGACTTCGAATCCTCCCCATATTTTGTGGACTCTTGCGAAATGGCTCTTTGAAATAGGAGTGGGTTAAATTGGGAAATGAGGGATTGATCCGCAGGATGTTATCCTACGCACCTCTTAAGGTACCATGATCACATGGAGGTTTTTTGGTTGATGATAACTTTATGTCTTATGGCCACTTTTACATAAATGCTTAGAGTTTCGGTCATATGTTATAATAGTCCTTCAGACATGAGGGTATAAATATACTCTATGCAGAGTTTGAGATAACTTACTAAAAAATCTTTCCATATCCCTAATTACATATAGTTTTATATAATTAATGGCTTGCAATTCTGATTTGACTTTCTATTAGGAAAGGTAATTGATTCTAATTGCGTCTTTTACAAAAGAGAAATTGAATATAAAAATCACTTGTTGTTCTCATGTTCTAAGGTAGAGGATATTTAGTCCTCGATTCTTCAAATTCGAAGCAATCAAAGGTCAGTTGGAGCGTGCAAATATTTATATATGGACTCAACTTTGCAAGAAGTTCTCTGCATGAAATGAGTAGTTTTGGATGGATCGATAAGCATTTCTTTTCCCCCATGGATCGGTTCTTTAAAAGAATGATCACATGGAGAGTAATAATTCATTATTTTTGGACTCGGCCAATCACAACCCTAAATATAGCTATTTTTTCTTTTCAAATGATATTCATTTAATTATCGGGTAGTCTCTAAATATATATATAAAAAAAAATCTTTTGCAAGAATAAAACGTGATTCACTGGTCATATTACCAAAAAAAAAAAAACACATCCGATTGCTAGAATAAAAAAATTAACTAAATATTCTAGATACCAGATTGCTGATAAATTCATCCATCATCAGATTTTGAGTTAATCTATTAAGGATTGCTTGATGTAATTTCATATGCTCTGTATAGAAAAAAGAAATAAGAGCAGTGTACAGCTGATCGTACCAACAATTTTAGTTATTGTAGGGTATATAATTCTTGATTGCTTAAAGCTGCCATTGACAATCGTGAAGTATGTTCAATTTGCAATAGATAGAATTTTAGTATCTATCGATACTGGTTTTCAGAAAAGTCTTGTCTGTAAAGCTTTTGCGGTGAAGTGAGCTCTCTCTTGAGCCCCTCTTCTATAATGAAATCTTTCATTCATTGAAAGGAAAAAGAAAAGGAAAAAAAGGCAAATTATTAGTGATCACTACTTGACATCTAGAGCACCTTATAGTGTGTAGTTCTGATACATGTAGCGTAACCATTTTCTCTTCTTTCATGCTTTTCATTGCAAAATGACGTCTTTAGCTGGCATATAAGAACATGGTGTCGATCTTAATTGGTTGGTGTGTAATGTGCCCTTCCTTTTCTTCTTCGTTTCTCTCTTTTCCACTCTCTTTTAATGCAGATTCAGATGTTGGTATGTTGGGGTTATTCATCCATGATCTAGCTTCCATGATTTTCCTACACAAATCTGATTAAGAACTGGTCCCTTCTCTAGCTTTCATTCCACTTCCTGTATTTCATGACAATTGGTACATAAACATTGGTCCAATTACACATCACGGTCGCATCTCCAAAGGGTTTGAGGGGAATGGATAAAGATGATTAACGTAGAGACTTTTGGAACAATACTAAGCATCAACATAATTAAAAGGTCTCTCCTCATAGGGCATATCGGCAACACTTTCGTGGATAAGTTTGATGCAAATAGAAGAATAAAAGCAAGGAGTGATCATGCTCCCTCCCTCAAGAAAGCTTGAAGCACTTTTGGAGTGGTACCACACATTAAAAAATGGCCTTGGCCCTCAAAAGTGTCCATCTAAAAAGGCATGTAGATGTAGCTAGACAACATAATGCATGCAAAGAAAGATTAGGACACCAAGCAGACAAATAAATGTCGTACACTTAGCACTTTGTGGGAGAGTTAAAATCATCAAAAAAACAGTACGAGTCCTTTCGTAAACAAAATAGATCATCATGAGTGAAGCAGGGACCCGTATTTTCTTTAGCCAAGATGTAGTGGGAGGGACCTTTGTGTTTTTTTCTGGGGTGATAATGGGGGGGCTTCCTACACGTGTGCACTTTGCATTTGGTTAATGGCGCATAAATGGAGCACGTGTCTTTTTCTAAGCAATAATGGGTGCGGTGGATTGATTGTGATTCAGATTAAGAATAATGAATATACAAGTGAGGCTGGTAGAACCATATGAGTAAGTTAAATAAAGGGCCCATAAAAAAAAAAAAGCAAGAGAAGAAGAACAAGAATGGTTAGGGTTTCGTAAAACATTTTATGTGTAATTAATTGTGAGATGTTTAGAGTCTAATTCTGCTATGTGATCATATATGTTAGGGTTTCTTGCCGTGTTCCTTATGTCTCCTTCTCCTTTTTTTTTTCCTTTTTTTTTATACGTTGATTACTGGTATAAGCTCATCGTTTGGAAACGTTTCTGTTCTTATTTTTCTGCCAATTGTTCCCAAAGATGAAGATTAATAATTCTAACACTGATTAAAGCATAGAGACATGGCAATAATCAACTTTGCAAGTATAAGACGGTACCGCATTATTGAACTTTGTCTTTTCTTTTTTGTCTTAATGGTTCTTCATCTACCTTTTCGCACACTACAAAAACTAAATTCCTAATTAGGTCTTGGAAAACTTATGCTAAAAATTAAAAGGAGTCGTTCCTTTTTCTTTTGTTTTTCCTTGTTCGAGTGGAGAGAGCTAATAAATCAAGTGGCGCTACGCCGAGGAACATTAATTAACGAACATCCAAAGCATCTTGCTGGGCTACAATAGAGCTCAAGTGCCCCATCTCATCGTGGGCCCATTGCAAACCCAAACCAATCAACTTGACAGCTACTCACGACAGCCTCCTTCTCTCTCTCGTCTCCTGGGTCCTCTGGGCCACTGCGCCTTCCCACATACCACAGTTACGTAAGCCGAATGAATAGGTAAGCCTCGAGACCGAATGGCCCACATGCAACCCAACGCACAAACCAGATCCAATGTACATTGCCAGAAAATTAACAGCTGCTGCCTTGCGTCCCTCGGCATGATCTATAAGTTCAAGCCAACAGTACTGGCTTTGATTTGGACCGACTATTGCAAGCTAAATTTGCTGGCGCACACATATACAGGGCACGTTAGAGCAGCATTATCATTAATTTATATATATGTAGCTTTTCTGTAAGCAGTAGAGAGCGAGTTAGGGTTTTATAGTGGGGTTACTTTCACTTTCGAATCTAAGCGTCTAAAAGGAAGCCAATATGGACCACCGTTACCGCACACAACACACAAAGAAACAAATCAAGAATAAAATATATTACAAATGCAAGAACTTCAGTGTGAGAGGAAAGGGACTTCTCCTCTTGCATAAAGCTTAAGCTAATAAAACCCCCCCCCCCCTTCCCCCCAATTAATTAATCCCTGCACTTAGTTAATTATATGTCGCCACCATGCATTATATATACACGGTGTACATCTGCCGACGACACATTCTAGACTCCTTTAATTAATTAGGCCAACCGCAACACACATAGCTAAAAGATTGATCTGATAATTCAATAAAATTAAAACAATGAACTTCTTGTCGAGAATCGTTAATCTATGATCAGATTTGAAGATATTTATGACCTGCCGACGGGACAGTATACCTATTTTTCAATTAGGTGGCAGAGGGCTTAATCGTACCTGTACATGTATGGTATCAACTGAGCGACTACAGTTTTTTTTTTTTTTGTTGGAGGGCAGAGGGCTTAATCGTATTTGGACAATCGATTGACAAATGAGGGTTGGCCAACTATACATATTCTTAGGTGTGCACGGTGGCGTGAGCCTGAGGTGATCCTAACGTGGACAGGGCTTAATCAAGTTAAGAATGGGCAAAAGGCTGAGGACAAAAAGACACATCCTATTATTAACCACCTTTTGTCTATTATTATTGCTGTTTAAGCCCAATGTTGATGTTGATTAGAGATAACATTCCACATTAATTTCCCACCTTTGCATATAAATGATGATCAATATGAATTTTCAGGACAATTTCTTTTAGTTAGTGGTGGAACAAAGAACCTATTATTTCCTAGCTATATTACTAGCTAATATACAATATGCTTGCTAGCTGCAATATTTCATCTTATGTGTATGGGCTCTCTTTTGATCTCTTATAAATAAAAAAGCTATATTTGCTCGTATCTCCACTCTCTCATGCCGGTCGCTAATTCATTGCTATTTATGGTGCAAGTTTGATGAAGTGAGAAGAATGGTGTACGGAGAACTTAAAATACGAAGCTACGATGTTCAAATTCATAGAGCTAGAGTGGAAGATCTTGAGAGAAGATGTGAGGTAGGCCCGACTAAACGAGTAGTTCTCTTCACAGATACTATGGGCGACCCCATCTGTAGAATCAAAAACAGTCCGATGTACAAGATGCTGGTACGTGCTCACGATACTGATCATCGTCATTCTCTTTTATTTTTCCTTTGTTTTTCATTATATCCATTATCGGATATATCTTATGTGTTGTTACATCCATTGCCCTTACAATGATGTCTTATTGACGAAAAAAATATTGCAACCTCGTTTCTTTTACATGTTAGATAGCAGAGCTGGGCAGCGAACTGGTTGGTGTCATTCAAGGCTCTATAAAGCTTGCAACCGTCCATAAACCTCCAAAGAATCTAGCCAAGTTGGGTTATGTGTTAGGCTTAAGAATTGCACCGCTTCATCGAAGAAAAGGGATTGGATTGAGGCTAGTGCTTGAAATGGAAAAATGGTTCGTTGCAAATGATGTTGACTACGCGTACATGGCTACAGAGAAAGATAATGAGGCATCAGTTAATCTCTTCATAAAAAAGCTTGGATATGCCAAATTCAGGACACCAGCGATTCTTGTTAATCCAGTTGATCGTCGAGCCTTGCGTTTGTCATCAAAAACTGAGGTCGCGAAACTCAGGATTGAAGAAGCTGAGTTTCTATACCGAAAGCTAATGACTTCAACCGAGTTTTTCCCTGATGATATAGGCAATATACTAAGAAACAGGCTAAGCTTGGGGACTTGGGTGGCCTATCAAAGAGGTGAGTCATGGGATGGTTTTGGTTCAGATGGGAAATTTCCAAGTAGTTGGGCCATGCTTAGTGTATGGAACAGTGGGGAGCTCTTCAAGCTAAGATTAGGGAAAGCGCCCTTATCTTGCTTAATATACACAAAGATTTCAAGATTGATTGATAAAATCTTTCCATGTTTTAAATTGTCTGCAATACCAGATTTTTTCAGTCCATTTGGATTCTACTTCATGTATGGATTGCACCTTGAAGGACCATTATCAGGAAAACTGGTTGGAGACTTGTGCCAATTTGTGCACAACATGGCGACAAAGACCAAAGATTGTAAGGTTACAGTAACAGAAGTAGGCGGTAAGGAAATGCTAAGGCCTCACATCCCCTACTGGAAATCGCTCTCCTGTCCAGAAGATTTGTGGTGCATAAAGGCCATGAAAAATGAAGAGAGCACAATCCTTCAATTGCCAAAAACGCCACCGACAACAACATCTCTTTTCGTAGACCCAAGAGAGGTTTAAGCAATATATAAGAAAATATCCCCTTGGATTTATTATGCTTAGCTTGAGGCCAAAACCCACCTCGTGTATTGTTAGATGAGTCCATCCATCTCTCCTTTGTGGGGGCTTTTCTCTTGTTCCTTTCACATTGGTGACACAAAATCTCAAAAGATTTCCGTAATTAGGTGCCACCCTATTTGTCCCTGTTATCAACTCAATTTTCGCTACCCTTGCGATCCTGACTAATCATGAAGCCAGTGGTCCATGTTTTGTACCTTTTTCACGGGTAAATTTTTTTCGATTGGATTATCCTATCTCATTCGTCGCCTCTCATATAGCTAAAGCATTCCTTAACATGCCAATGCAAGAAGTTCATATTTCTTTTGAGATGGAAGGTATACATACCTATTGAATGCAAAAAGCCGCCCAGCGAAGTCTCCAAAGTGAATTAATAAGGTCATTAGATGTTTCTAGCAAAATATTTTGTGATTTCGGCGGGTTTCAACTCATGCATAATTAAGGCACAGCATAGATGGGAAGATGTCAACTTCACTGCCCAGATGCAGGATCCTACATCTTCCAGAACCCTAGCCAGTCCTGCTGATAAAACAACTTTGGTTAGGGTTTCAAGTCAATAGTCACAGTCGACACCGTGTTTAGCTAGGTAAAGCAGCCATGAGTTAGGCATCTATTCTCTCTTGTCAAAGAAGGAAGTTTCTTCATTTATAGTCACCATTGAATTTGTTTTTCAAAGGTATTTCTTGTCATTTAAATACGTGTACCGCAGCTAGCCTGATCATGATTATTGGGATGATGCTTGCATAATGACGATATAGATAATGATTTTATTGGTTAGATGAAAAATAGAAAGTTAGCAATCGAATGGCAATCATAATGGAGCAATAGACTTTGATTCTTGAAAGAGGCTTTTGTCTTTTGATAGAAATATTTGGAGTGAGTGGAGCACGAAGAGCACGAACAAGTGCTTTAAATGACTTAAGAGGTTTCTAATCATGATAATGCCAATATATACTTGCATGTCCATTACACATGTAGAGAGCTAATCAAAGCTGATACATTGGTCATTGCTGCAATAAGCACGAGCACTAATTCCTCATGATCCCTTTGTCACGTTAATTTCTAGCCCTAGTTGTAGTTTTTCCCCCGACTTTAATTAACTCCAGCTTTGAAACCTATCATCTCATTACTTTTGTAAGAGCACCAGCATATATACTAGCCATCGACATCGATAACTTCTTAATCTTTCATTCAATATTTCTCAGAATTTTAACTATATTAATGTATGGTACTTCATTATATTTTTGTTTAATTGTGACCGTACATATTAGAGAATAATATAAAT
>Ga0325410_1007141_pt1 | contig 12231 bp, 8 predicted proteins | sample PopdelMetagenome_16_FD_206182 | JGI IMG/M metagenome (GOLD analysis project Ga0325410, IMG submission 206182) | Populus deltoides microbial communities from Bellville, Georgia, United States - Xylem-PdIQD-R3 | ecosystem: Host-associated > Plants > Phyllosphere > Stem > Wood/Secondary xylem... | reverse complement strand
ACAGCAGCAAACAATATCAGTTTCTTATTCTTTTCTTCTTAATTTCAGATCTTTCCAAATCATCCCTTGCGAAACTTGATGCAATCATTTGATATGACAAGTAGTAGCTTCTCAAACATTCTGACAACATTATGGCCAGATTTTCTTATTTATGATTTCTTTCAACCATGGGCAATAAGAAAAATTTTTTTGTAGTTCATGCCTTCAAGAGCTCACGAATTCTTTCCCTTAAATACTGAATTCTTCAACACTTTGGAACAATCATTTGGAATAATGTTTGTCAGGAGTTTGAGAGAGATTAAGGGTAAATACTTGGATGATCTTTTAGCTGTAACCATGAAGAAGATTTTGTTAGTTGCTCCACTTGTGTAAGACCCTATTACAGATGATGATAAAAAATCAGAAAGTACCAGCCTCAGTCTTTTGTTCGTAATTACATATTCAAAGAAAAAGACAGCAAAGATTGTCAAATATTAACAACTAAGAAACTCTAAAATTCCACCATGATGTGATTGAGAAAAAAAAAATTTAAGCAGTGAAAGATGAGCTCTAAATCCCAATTGATTCGAATAAATGGACAAATGCAAAAAAAATAATAAAAAAAATTGCTTGGTCGATGAACATCTCTGACCCTTAAACAATGGTGCTTCCAGCCTCCTGTGCTTCTCTTAAGAGAGAAGCTAATTTTGGAGTGTAAATTGTTTTGAAGATTAATGAATAGTGTTCAGAAGCTATCCTTGGTTCCATTCCGGCAGATGTGGTATTTGCAAGGATCATTCCTTCCTTAAGATTAAAATCTTTTAGTTAAGCAACTTCGAGTTATTGCTTGTCCTCCAACTTTACCGGTAAGAACTTTAGCGTTGCCTGTCAAATAAATCAATAAACAAAAGTGATATTTAATTAGCAAATCGATCAGTAATTCAATGTCCATCTAAACAATATATGATTCCCAAAAATAGGTTAAAGGGAAAAAAAAAAACTAATGGCACTAACAGTATAAAGGATTCATTTACATACTTAGAAAGTTGGCATCAACAATGTGGAAATCTATGGCATAACCAACTCATATTTCATATTAAAGATCACTTATCTCTGCCTTCAATATTTTTAAGCAACAATTTCATAAGAACAAATTAAATCCTTCAGGATCTTGGGTTTCCCTTTGCTAGTTTCTATTTACGATATTGTTTGCTTTCACAACCATGTATAAAAATCTTAACTGCATTCTTGAACTCATCTGGAAGTTCTGTATATTCTTAAACCACAACAGATAGCATGACACAAATATTCAGACCTATAATAATTTAAAATCTAGGAAAAAGAATAGAAAAGAAATGAGGAAATATCAGTCTACTGGAAATGGAAGAAAGTAAAATTACTCTACCTGTCCAGTTTCCCACCTATGTCTAAGTCTAATGTAGAACTCATCATTCAATAACTCCTCTATCCAGTTGCCCTCCTCTCTCCTTTCTCTCGCATGGCCATAGCAGCCTCAACATCAGCCACGATCACCTGCAACAATTAACAAACTCAACGTCTATTTTAGAGCAAAAAAATGACAACCACGTTAATAATCTCTACCTATTTCTCTATATATTTCAAATAAAATGCAAAAGAAGAAAAAACTCAAATTTGGCCATCTCTTTCTATCTCTCTATCACACAAAAGTTTGTCACAGACAAAAACGCACAGCACTGAAGATCACTTATCTCTGCCTTCAATATTTTTAAGCAACAATTTCATAAGAACAAAATCCTTCAGGATCTTGGGTTTCCCTTTGCTAGTTTCTATTTACGATATTGTTTGCTTTCACAACCATGTATAAAAATCTTAAACCCTTGCTTTGATAACCATGCTTATTATAATGTCCTCTTCTTTAAATTTGTTAAAAACAATAGGTGTGCACCAAAAGCTAACCAACAGGAGCTCATAAAACCTACAAAGGTTGATAAAGATTAGCATGAACATAAGCAAAAACTAAGCTGCCATTTTTTTATAAATGCAATGACATGGTCTCACTTCGTGTGAGCATATTCATACGCAAAGCAAAAAATCCATTAATGCAATCCCAGCAAGTGCAAAAAACTAAAGCAGCTGGGAAGTTGCAAGGAGCCTATTTTTGAGTGATTGAAAACAGAATCCCATCGATGAAACTCATTATTTGATTAATCAGCCACCCTCTTAGAATCCACGTATTGATGATTGGTAAAACACACTTCATAATGGTCAGAACATAATGAGCCACGACACTCTACATCACAGTACATCTATTTCCATACATATTAGAATAACTATCAATGCGAGAATATTTAGTGGAATCTATGAGGGTCCTTGGAACTACATTTGTCCTAGTGTAGAGTGCTCTGGTGCATAGTATATACCGCAACATACCAGCACAACATAGCCCAACCAATACATTTTAATTCCTGTACCAAAACAAAAGGTTGCGAAAATGACAGGATTAGTTTCTTTGACACAAACAATTGGTAAGGTAAGGAAAAAGAAACAGCAAACATATAAGAAATCATGCTAGGTAAAACCAGAATGAAGATGAGATGAAAATGAAAACAAAAAAGAGAGAGAGTTGAGCTAGAAAAGGAGCACACATAGAAATGCACCAAAGTTGCAAGAAGGAGCACCCAATAGGCATATTAATTAGCAAAGCCCACAGTAGTAGAAAATATCACAAAGGACAAAACACTTGAGAAAGATAAAAACCACAGACACAACACACAAAACAGAAGCAAAAAAAAAACGAAGAGAAAACAATGCACCAGTAATCAAACGCTTGCCAAAAAAACACCTGAACGCAAGAAGCACAACAGGAAACCCCATAATGCCAAAAACAAAAGGACCCCCATAGTTCTTCTTAACTGCAGTCTTGAACTCATCTGGAAGTTCTGTATATTCTTAAACCACAACAGATAGCATGACACAAATCTTCAGACCTAGAATAATTTAAAATCTAGGAAAAAAGAGAGAAAAGAAATGAGGAAATATCAGTCTACTGGAAATGGAAGAAAGTAAAATTACTCTACCTGTCGCGTTTCCCACCTATGTCTAAGTCTAATGTAGAACTCATCATTCAATAACTCCTCTATCCAGTTGCCCTCCTCTCTCCTTTCTCTCGCATGGCCATAGCGGCCTCAACATCACCCACGATCACCTGCAACAATTAACAAACCCAACGTCCATTTTAGAGCACAAAAATGACAACCACGTTAATAATCTCTACCTATTTCTCTATATATTTCAAATAAAATGCAAAAGAAGAAAAAACTCAAATTTGGCCATCTCTTTCTATCTCTCTATCACACAAAAGTTTGTCACAGACAAAAACGCACAGCACTGAAAATTCAAGGTCCCAAATTCACTCAACATCTCTTATTTTTAGCTATCTTCTGGTTAATATTTTAATATATCAATTTCTTTCAAAAAAAAAAACCAAAAATAAAAGGCAAGAGAGAAAGGATACAAAGTTAAAAAAATAAACGTGGTAGACATCCATCAACTCTTTTCAAGCAATAAAAATTTAGAGAAACAAAAGAAATGAGAGTTAAAAAAAAAATTATGAGAAAGCCTGTGATAAAAACAAAAAAATACTATTAGAATTCACAGTAAAATAATAAAAGTAGAGTAGATATATAGTGTTTTCATGAGCTATTTTAGTTTTTTTTATATAATTATAATATGATATATGGTATTGTTAGAGAATAATATAATTCATATCCTGGGACCTTACCTAAAAGCTTAAGTTATTGGGTTGAGATGGTTCTTTGACAGGTATGAAAGAGATCTATTTTCACCGTGCTTCTCTTCTTACCTCCTCCCCTGGTTATTTCTAACAGTATCTAATAGATGGGCGAATGACTCAATTCTCCACTTAGGCTGCAATTTTTCATATTTGTGTTTGAACTAGTCAGTTTTTCTATTGATGTAGAATAGGAAAGAAGACGAGGGAGATAATAGATGAAGGAGGAGAATAGTGTTGAAGAATGCGGGGAGGAGAGCAGTAGGAGTTGATATTCAGATTTTAAATGTCGATTGTCAAAAGCCTTTCTAAAACATGATATACAGTGTCCTGGAAAATAATTCTTAATAAATGCTAAAAAGTCATAATAAAACTCTTAATTAATACTAGAACTCTTGTTAGTGTAAATGAAGGAAAAAATGGATTTGGGTAATAATATTTATATTAATAAAGTAATATAAGAAAAAAGGATAAAAAGTGGAAATTGATCTCCTTGTTCCACAGCCTATTCGGTTAACCAAGTCGGCTACCAGTTGCAGCACAATTCATCAAAAAACGATGTGAATTATCATTTGATGTCAAACCAGGTGGATTATCAGCTGCAGCCACAATTATTTGAGGCATAGCAAAATAGTTATTCAGAATCACACCTTGGCAGTCCTTTCCAACCAACTTGATATGTTTTGTGCTAATCCATCAAAATTTATACTAGAGCCAACGAAAATCAAGATCCCAGAGAGGGTGATGCCGCTGATGGTTGGTTCTCTTCCTCCTTATGAGTTTTTATGGACACGTTCGGCCTCAGAGATTAATATCAAGCTTCAGCAGGATATCAAACACATTGCAGTTGATGCAGGTAATTAATAGTGCTGCAATTGTGAGGAATGGTGGAAGAAATAATGGATTTTTTTCTCTTGGAGTCTTCGTCTATGCTATCTTAATAAAGCATTCAATTATTTTCGGCAGATATATAAAGCATTCAATCATAATAAATTTTTAAATCTTTTTTCATATGAAGCAGCAAGTCCATGTAAGCAGAGCAAGCCACAAAAATATTATAAAACGTTTTTTATTCTGAGAATACAACGTTGCATGGAGGCCAATCAAACTAAAGAGATAACATTTAACAAATGACCATGCATGGTGCAGCAAAAAGGTTGCATGAAGTTTCTTTCAACAATTATAGTCCAAGAGCAGGCAAAGAGTTATAGCAGCCAACGTAACATTTAGCAAAATGATCATTGTGCAGGATGTCGTCTTCTTGGTCTCTCACTGTTCCTGAGCAACAAAAAATAAAGCATGAATGTAAATGGTCATATATTTATGAACAGTACGAGTGGAGGAGAGTTTAAAAAATGGGCAGAGCACCCCTTTTAAAAACTGGCATTGGTGGTTTAAATTTTCTAGGCTGATGCAAGAGATTATTGAAAAATTTGTTCAGCTCATAATAAAATAAGCAATAAAAAACAGCAGACATTCATCATCAGCTGTAAACATGCTTTTCAAAACCAACACATTCCAAAAATGACACCACACCCAGCAAAGGACGCATAAGTTGCAGGCAATGCAACAACAAAAAGAAATCAAGAAAGCATATCAATCAAGGAACCGGTCTATCTGCACATACCCAACCAATAAAAATAAACTCAAAGACTAACTGTTCTGCCCTGCATGTCTATCTGCACATACCCAACCAATAAAAATTGATTAACAAACCCAAAAACACTTGAATGACGACAGATGCAACAATTATATCGGGCCATAACATTGCAAATTTTCAAGATCGGTTCTATCACATATTCAATTGTAAAAGAACTCATTAACATGATGCTTGTCAGCAATAAATGAGACAACAAAATAACCCAAAAGAAGAGGCAAACTCTTGGAAAGCATGAAAACCTGAATATCAAAAGGCCCCGGAGCACCTGCTGCCAAGTCTGGTATAGCCGAATCAAGGAGCGCACCTGCAACAATCGAAATGATGAAAGGCATGCATCAATTTTTAAGAGCAGCAGGAAAAAGAGAGGCAAACACCTTAGAAAGCCATGAAACAAAAACAGAACCCCATGGGCCATTGAAAATAAAACCCAAACATGCCAACTGCACCTAGGATGGAAGGGATCCCAAAAAAGCAACAGATTGTCCAAAAAAAAACCGAGGAATTCCAACCCAAAAAATTCTAGCAAATACAGAGATTATTGCAGAAAACAGCACAGCAACCTCCCATCAACCAACACAGTCGACAAAACCAAACAAACCAATTGCAAGGGAAAAAAGCTGTCACATGAGCCACAAACAATCAAACCTGCCAAGCACTCTTGATGCACCTAAAAAACAAACACAACATTGGCCCTAAGAAGTAAAAAGGCAACACCCAATTTCATGGTTGCATGCAAACCACATACAACCTTAAGAGTAATACCATAATGAAATGTTAATGAGAAACAACAAACACTCCTTATAGGCAGGGAAAAAAACTTTCGTCGATCAAAAAGTAAAAACTGAAACACATGTTCTGCCAAACAAAACCACAATAAATCTGATCAAGGCACAAACTGCAGCAACATTAACCTGATCAAAGCCCATGACAACAACAAAGAAAGTGAGAATTCAAAATGTTAAAGAATACATAAACTTTTAGTTATTAAACCTGATCACAGCCCACAGCCTGGTCCTAAATGAAACAAAAACTCCAGGCAATGTATAAAGCTCCCACAACCTTAAGATTTTGAATGAACCGAACTGAACTGTTCAATTTGAATTGATTTTCAGTTCGTTCCGGATCATTTTCTCAAGCAATGGAACCGGACAATAAACACCCCTAATAATCATCTTGGCTTCCAGCTATCTCAAAATTGCAATCACATCAGGCACATGGCGTTGCATTCGCATTCACCCCTAACTATGAACAGGAACCGAATTAAAATTAAATGGATTTCTTGGAAATTGATATCCTTGTTCTGCAGGAACCCCAATTAAATGAAATGGATTTCCTGGAAATTGATCTCCTTGGTCCACAGCCTCTTTTCTCCGAGACCGTGCAACCTGTTGAAAACTTGCAGTTTGGCGTTGGCGGATTCAGTCAGCTGGACCAGTGGTATGATGAGACCATGTTTCTGTGCGACAATATAGAGCCAGCTGATCAGGAAGTAGTTTCACATTCATCTATGAATTCGCAAGAGAGTAATACATAGCAAGTCGGTTACCACTTGCTGCACAATTCATCAAAAAACGATGTGAATTATCATTTGATGTCAAACCAGGTGGATTATCAGCTGCAGCCACAATTATTTGATGCATAACAAAATAATTATTCAGAATCACTCCTTGGCAGTCCTTTCCAACCAACTTTGATGTGTTGTGCGCTCATCTGATGAAAATAGCGGCCTTAATTACGAGAGTACTTCCACTTTTACATAAAAAATGGCTGGGATTTCCTTTCGTTATTTAGTAATAAGCTGGGTGAATGAGCTTAGAGTTCTTATGTTATTGATTTTGTTTTAATAAGGTCTCTCATCTGTGAGATTTATCAACCCAACCATTGTTCTATTAGTCCATCCATATCATTAGCCCTTTCCAACCACGTGGACGCGCGGAGGGGGTCGTTTGGAGTCGCCACCTATATTTGTTTCTTCATTCAATTATTCTGTTGTTCAAGTTATTAAGCGCTTAATGTCGTGGTTAATCAGTTTTTTAATTGCTTAAAAGGTTCCTGAATCAATTAATTCATTAAATATTGTCGATTATTTTACGATTTTCTCCTTTTGTTTATGCAAGAGAAGCAAAGTAATTACAGAAAATTCGATTATATGAATGTGATTTAAGTAGTGATTTTCCGGAATTATTGTTGAATTTGGCACGTGTGGGCATAGCCGCATAGGAGTTTGGAATGATTAATATGAGGAAATTGTCTGTTTATGATGACAACTGTTATATTGTTGTGGTAGAATTTCAGGTATGGAGGATGGTAACATGCAAGAGCAGGTTAACGGAAATCTTTCCGAGGATAAAAGCTGCATGCCTTCATCTAAACAGGAATATATGAAAAATCAAAATCAAAGGACTAAATTAAAATAAAAAGAAATAACACTTATACAAAAAGGCAAAGGACAAAAGGAAACAAAAAAAAATTGAGGACCAAATTAAAAATAATAAAACAAACTAAACTTGAATTGAATGTTGAAATTGAAAAAAAAAATTATCATAAAAGGGTCAACTAAAAAAATTAGAAATAAAAAAAATGATGATCAAATTAAAAATAATAAAAAAAATAAGCTTGTGGAGGCATGAGTTTTAAAGAAATTGAGTCTTTCAATAAGGCCCTTCTATAAAAGTAGTGTTGGCATCTCAAGTATAATCCTAATGGTTTTTGTTGCAGAGTGCTTAAAGAGATCTATTTGGAAATTTGAATTATTTTTTTAAGAATATTTTGTTATGTTTTTTATCGTTTTGAAGTGTTTATATCAAAAATAATTTTAAAAAATAAAATATTATTTTGATGTATTTCCAAAAAAAATACTTTAAAAAACAAATATTATTAGACTCATATACACCCCCTAATCAAAGGTTTGAGATGAGATATTGGTAATGAGAGAGGAATTAGTGTTTGTGATTAGAACATCAAAGTTGAGTTGTTTGTGATAGAAATATTAAAGTTTGAGGTTCTAAACTCAGTTTAATATAGGATTTTCTTTTTGTTTTTTTGATAATTAGATTCGGTCAAGAGGGTGGTGGCTAAGTTTTTTTAAAAAATCAATGAAAGATTTATAATATTTAATATAAGAGCTTTATAGTTATTAGTTTGAAAATAATAATAATTTTATAAATAATTAAATGTTTTTTATTGATATTTTTACGTGTGATAAGAAGTACATAAAGTGTTATAAAAAACTATTATTTCTAAAAAAAAATAGAGATAAAATGACTAAACTACATCATGATAATGATAATTTCTCCTTTTAGAAAAAAAACTTTTTACTGTATCTAAAATGTCCTTATTTACTTTTTGAAAAAGATAGTCATAGGAAAAACTTAAAAGATTAGAGAAATAAACATGATTATTTAATTTAATTTTTTTTTGAGTTTATTTTCTTAAAAATATTTCTATAAATTCTTATTATTTTCATTTTAACTATTTTTATCTAGACAATAATTAAGGGCATTATGCGTATTAAAATATGTTCCTATAAAATCGACAAATGTTTAAATAATTCTTACAATTTAATTTACAGTGCTTCGGACGATTGTTGTGATTCACCTTAGAACTTTTGCATGCACATATTAATACACGGTTTATGGTGTTTTTTTCTTGTTTAATTTCAAGGTCAGTTTTAAAAATTTTGTTGGAAAGTTGTCGGAATGCAAAAGCTTTATGCGCTGGAAAAGAGACAAAAGTAGTTAAAGAATATGTATTTTAAACAAGTCCAAGCAGTATATGAATAAACTCCATTGTGATGTGTGTGGCAGAGCCTGACAAAAGTTCTTGGAATGCTTGACTGTGATGTGTGTGGTGGCACAACCCCTGTTCTTGATAGTGTTAAAGGAATATCTCAATTTAAAGTTTAAATTATTAAATTAAATTTTAAAATATAATTTATATTATTTTCTAATATATTTTTTTAAATAAAAATGATTTGGGCTTAAAATTTATATAGGCTCACATTACCCTTTGTTTAATTTTTATCAAATAAATAAAAATAGTGAGATTTAAACTCAAGACCACTTAATTATTAAAATATATTATATCAAAAACTCATCTCTACTTAAAAATTTAAATTACTCGGCGAGTTCCTATAATATTACCTCATGCGCGTTCGATATCCCTTTCATTTCTCTTTTTGCTTTTCCCCACCAAAAGTCCATCTTCTTTACAGTGTAAACTTACCGGTACGAGTTCTTGACCTCAAGGAACCGTAAAAAATTCGAAGTCATTGGGCTTGGCTAGATCTTGTGCTTCTTTAGTCAACACTTACCACTCGGTTTGTTTCGTCTAGATTCGTGTAATTCTTGTTGAAATTTGATGTTTTCTGATTTCCAAGTAGAATTTATACATGTTCCAGCTTGAAATTGCTAAGTGGTAGATTTAATTGCCGAATTTCTTGATCTTACCTTCTGTTTCATGTTTGACCAGGAGCAGGCCTATAGAAAATAGCGTGGAAAGCAATTGCTGAACCAAGCGAGCTAGTTGAGGCCAGAAGGGATCGGTACTAGTTTATCGCTATAGGGATTTTCATGGCTTCCACCAGCATGCAAGGAATGACCTCATCTTCATCTTCTTCTCCTCCACAATATATGTATGATGTGTTCCTTAGTTTTAGAGGCAAAGACACCCGGAACAACTTTACTAGTCATCTATATTCTAATCTGAAACAGAGAGGCATCGTTGTGTACATGGATGATAGGGAGCTCGAGAGAGGAAAGACCATAGAACCTGCTCTCTGGAAGGCCATCGAAGAATCAAGGTTTTCAGTCATTATATTTTCAAGAGAATACGCTTCTTCACCATGGTGTTTGGATGAACTTGTCAAGATTGTTCAGTGCATGAAAGAGATGGGGCAAACTGTTCTGCCAGTTTTTTATGATGTGGATCCCTCAGAGGTAACCGAGCGGAAACGGAAATATGAGGAAGCCTTCGGTGAGCATGAACAAAATTTCAAGGAAAACTTGGAGAAGGTCCGGAACTGGAAAGATTGTCTCTCTACGGTGGCCAATCTATCTGGCTGGGACATACGGAATAGGTAAATCCTCTATCTACTTATTTTTATTCTCAAATCTGCCCTGTATTGTTTCATTGATGAACAAGCATGATAGTAAATGTGTATTTTTTTTCATATGCATGAATTTTTATTTTTATTTTTATTTTTATATGATATTTTGAACTGATGTGATCAAGCATTTCTAATCTTTATATAAAACTTCTTTCTATTCTTAGGTTTTTCTTTATATTTTGAAAATAAAATAAAATATTAAACAGAAAAATTAAAATGTATAAAAAAGTTGAAAAACAAATCTAGCATGAACAAATAAAAAGTTAGCTTAAAAAATTAAAAATTGTGAAGAAATGACAACAAATTCATCATAAGAAATAAAAAATTGACCAAAGTTTTTGAATATGTTGGTTTTAGCTTTTCAAAATAAAATAAAAAGATTTTCCATCTTGAATTAAAAAATTCAAACTATTTATAAATCAAAGAGACAAATTTATTTATAATTTTATTTGTGAATATTTTAAATTTTTTTATTTGGAATTAAAATTTGATAGGTGTTTTTCTTTTACTAATGGATTGTAACAATGAATTTACTAATTTTTCATTCTAAAAAAAACTTATTAGGGATAATAGGGTCTTTTTATAAAGATCAATAGTTATTATAGAATTGATAGGGTACTTAGGTATTTTTTTTACGGTATAATTACTTAGTTGCCTTTAAAAACAAAAATAAATAAATTAGCTATAGGTGCTCCTTTAAGATTTTTCACTTTTCAGGGTGCGATAAAATAACTTTATTTCCTTTAAAGTTAAAAATACTTACCTTGTCTTCAAGGGTTTATTCATGCTCTTTTTTTTGTTTTTGTTTTTGATAAAAAAAAAGAAGAAAAGTGGTTGGCTTGTTTGTAGCGAGTAAGTTGTTCTGTCTTATTTAAGCAGCACGAGCAATGGCTTATGACAACAAAAAAAATTGATATATTTTATGCATGTTTTTAAAAAATTGATATATATATATATATATATGTATTATTTTTGATTTCATACTTTAACATTGAATTAAGCTTTTTGGTTGAGTCTGGATTTAGGATTTAACGGATTGAGAATTTGGGACACCAACCTAGGTTTAGGAGATTTGTCTAGGTTTTTTTTTTTTTTAAGTTCATGTTTTTTTTCCAGTTTCATCATTCAATATTTAATTTAATTAGAGACTGAGCTCTGTTAATTTTTTTATTTGCTTTCTATAAGATTTTTAAATATTTTTAAAATTAATCGGGGTTATCTTAAGTCTTTTTATTTCTCATTCTTTATCAAATCTAGCTTCTATTTTTTAAAAAATCCTTTTTTTAATTGAATAATTTTTTTTATATTTAGCTTTTAATATTTGGTTGTTTGAAATCGAGCGCTATTTTATTTTGATATGGGTTCCATGGAGTTTTCATGGATTTGTACTTCGGATCGCGAGTTTCACAAGTTAACCATAGTTACTCCAGGTCGATCTAGTGTTTTGTTGTCACAATTATATTTTTAAATAAATATATCGTCCAATATATTATTATCTTAATATTTTAAAAGTGTTTTTCTAGCCTGTATTGATTTTTTTACTGTCAAATAATATTATATTTTTTAAAGGTTAGAAAAAAATAATCGAACCCTGAAGGCCAAAAATCTAGTTAAAGAACTACACATTAAAGTCAAGTTTTCAACAAGTGGCAACTTATCATTAGTATTTTTAATAGGTTATCATCTATGATTCAGTTTTTAAGGTATGACATA
>Ga0325410_1007140_pt1 | contig 12231 bp, 6 predicted proteins | sample PopdelMetagenome_16_FD_206182 | JGI IMG/M metagenome (GOLD analysis project Ga0325410, IMG submission 206182) | Populus deltoides microbial communities from Bellville, Georgia, United States - Xylem-PdIQD-R3 | ecosystem: Host-associated > Plants > Phyllosphere > Stem > Wood/Secondary xylem... | reverse complement strand
ATGTTAAAAATGTCTTCAAACATATTCTTCTTAATATGCATGACATCTAAATTATGGCGGAAGACATTAGTCATTCAATAAGAAAAGCTCCCAAAAAATACCCTGCTTTACTCAATTATGAAGCACATCAAAATCAAGAAACTTTTGCTTACCAGATTAAAAACCAAATACAATTTATACTACGAGACTATATCATACAATTCTTCACCTGACAGTACTAGATGTGCAACATTCTTTTCAACTTTACCTTCCAAGAAGTTTGTTATGTTTTTTTTTTATATCAATGATGACTTGGCATGAACCCCTGGTGGAAATAAAAAAGCTTTATCATTATTCATTTAGGTAAAGACCTTGTTGTTTTCCATGTAATATGAACATACTAATTTGTGGCAAAACAGATGGGAAGGGCTGCTGTTTTGATTTGTATTTTAAGAAAAAAAAGGAACGAGAAGATGGGGAGAATTGAGCTGATGTTGGTTTAAACACTTTTAAATTTACCGACAAAATTTTCAAGAGAATATTGCGACGGAAAATACCATCGATAAATCTGTTAGAAAATAATGATGTGTCATATTACTGATGAAATCACCGATATAATATTTTTTCAATTATTTTTAGTAATTATATTGAAAATCACCGACATAAATATTCCGTTGCAATTATAATTAGACATTACTGATGAAAAATATTTTGTCGTTGCTATTTTTTGATTGTGTAATAATTGGGATTAAACCACAATAATTTCCACAGCTTAAATAGTTCTTATTAACATATCATAAGCAGGGGCAGCTTATTATTAAATTTTTTTGCAGTTTAAGGAAATCAGGTTAAATATATTATTTACAACTAATGATCGCAAAAGAAGATTGATGGTACGAACATTCTTTAACATATATACTAGCTAACTAGTGGTCATTAATTAAACTCCAATAAATTAATTATTTTAGTTCCATAGGAAATAGAACACTTAATTAATTATATAAAATCATAGGGGTTTAGATTTTATATGCAATTGTACAATGTGGATATTATAAATATTGTGCTCATCAATTGAGATTAATCTATTCCACAAAGATTGGAGGCAGTACTCTTGATCATGTCTAAATAATTATAACATATATATTCCTTACTTATATGTGACAATCGAAAAAAATTATTCTCGCTTCACGCACAAACAACAAAGAGAAAAATAAGCATTATCCAGACATTTTATATAGATTACTTTTTAATCCTTGTTTTTCCTGTTGATTGCTCCCCAGTTAAAATATAATATATGGTCTTCTAATATCATTATCTTTTCAGAAATTAATATTCCTTGTAAACAGTAGTGCATGTAAGTCTGCGACAAATTAAAAAGTGATTTAGACATCAGGAATAGGGAGATCAATTCCTGTGCTAATTGCTTATAAAAGAAAAAATAATAATAAAAGACTATGCACTTGGTTTATCAAAAAATAAAAATAAAAAGTCCTGTCCTAATTAAGGACAGCCTTTTATATCATTCTTTTCTTAGAAAGTAACTTGTTGAAGGTCATACATATGTGATCCGCTTTGACTTCAAAGTTTTTCCACAAGCTTGAAATATTAATCCTTACCGACAGGGGCAGAGCAAGAAAAAAAAAATCAAATGGGGTCAAATTAAAAAAATTACTCTAAAAAGGGTTAAAATTTCAAGGAAGGGGTTAGAAAAAATTTTCCTTGTAGGGGCCAGCCCCTGCCAACCCTCCGACCTCCGCCCCTGCTTACCGACTGAGGCTAATAATCACTTTTTAAAGGGGGAAAAAGGAGGAAGGAGAAGTAAATACTCTATTATTAATAAAGATATTAAATCAATGTTGGAAAAAGAAGACGGAATGCTTACTAAAATAATTGAAAAGAAAAATAAAGCAAAGCAAAGCAAAGCTAGCTATCACATAAATTAAGTGAATTACTTTTGTAAATAAACATATATTTTAATTTGTGCGATGACAGATTAAATAATGACTCCAAGTAAATCGATCATCTCTAATGCTTAATATAATTAATGACGAATTAATCTGACCTACGGCTCTTGAATCCAATTGAGTTCCAAAATTGTCACATGGGTGGGATTTGGAATTCTCTCAACGCTGAGATTGTGAAGTCAAATGTTGAACAAAGAACCAAGAAAAATTAGCGTGGAGCGAAGGTTTGAACCCATAATTAACTCTTTCAAACCAGTTAAGCTAACCTTGGATCAAGCAGGACGGAGTAATTACCAGCAAGATTCCACATCGATATATATATATATATATATAGCCATCGATCACATGGGTCGTGCCTCGATTTGCCGTTTGCTCAGTCTCTAAAACAAGTCTTAATTAATCAACAGTATATGAGCTATAATAAAGAGATTAATTTACATGTGAAAAGGTCACCCAATAATGGTCCCCTGGAGAGTGATTAGCAAATGGGAACAACAGCCTAGAATCGTGCAACACTGTTCCAGATTCGGTGGCTTTCACATGGGTTGAATTGTTTAACGAAGATGGTCCTGGTTAGGATAAGTTTCTTTAAACGATTTGATTTCTTTAATGAATTGGACTTTGATTAAAATATGATTAAGTCACTAGAAAAAAAAATTAAGCTGTGATGGTTTCTAGGCTTTCACGTCATCTTCAACAACTTCGTTCTCAAGGTAGAGCCTCCTTTCTTGATTTTAAGACCCCACATAACCATGTCAATGAGGCTAGTGGACTATTTTTAATTTGTCATTTTCTGTGGAAGGATAATTCTACAGCTTGATTTAATGTTGACAATCAAATTCATGGGCAAGACCTAGCTACAGCTCAGTTTCCATGCCTCGTGACAATGCTCAGACCTTGCTACAGCTCACTTTTATTTCCTTGTATATAATTCTTCTTCTTAATTCCCTTTTATTTCCTTTTTTTTTTTAAAAAAACCACATATATAGGTTATTATTAAATTCTCAAAGCAGATGCATTGGATATATATATTTGATCGAATATTGTATTGGCCTATATGTTAAGGCATCGCCTAAGTATAAATTCTTGTCTGCAGGGATTAATTAGAATATGACTTATAGTTTGTATTCTTGAAGATATATACATATATAGGACTTGTATTCCTTCTTCTTCTTTTTTGAAAATAAATTTAAGTGCTTTTATCTACATGTGAATTAATAAGGTTAATTATTTGAGGCTCGAGTATCCTTAATATTGAAGAGTAACATTTCTTCATTCTTGGATGGTGTATCTCATCAAGAATAATCGAGTAGTTTCTCTAGCTACCTTTTAGTTGGTGATTTGTTTGTTTCTCTTGTTCTTTGAATTAAATACGATCTTAATAAGAGTAAACAGCTTAGTTATATACTATTATTCTAATACTTAATGTGTATCATGATACATAAATTTCAATTAAAAGAGAGGTGCCGTTGACCCAACAAGCTTGAACATGGACGAGAGTAGGTTCAATTATATAGTTTTTTCTTTACATAATTTGTTTGTTTTCCAAGAAAAATAAAGTCGGCAGATCCAGCAAAAGAGACAAAAGAAGTGGCATGTTGTTAAACGCAAGATTATTTTCAAACGGGGGACCTTTAATTCATGGATTAATTTATTTTAAAAGTGAACAAACACTATGCATATTGACTTAGGCAACTTGATTTCCAACAAAATGTTCGCTTTTGCTTGATATATAGGGATACTGGGGGTTCGAATTTCTTTCGAAATAAGGTAATTGAACATCAAGAACTGGCTGTACATATCACTATATATAGCATATCCCTCCATCAATGCATCATGATCTCTGGCTTACTATCTGACTGTTATGAAAATGATGATTAAGGGAACGGGAAGCTGAGCGAAGCTGAGAATTGTTAATGACAGAATTAAGGCATGAAGGCCGGAAAGATTGATGTGTGTCGTGTTATATGTCTGGTTCCTCTGATAAATTTAATCCAACCAAGATTAGATAACCATTCAACGTATAGCTCTTAGACATTGCGGGATACATGGCAGTATTTACTGAGGCTTTGGATTATCTACTCGTGTTTTTGTTTTGTTTTTTTCTTGGTCAACATGCGTATGATCAATTAGGTGTAATGAATTCCTTGCGATGGGACAAAAATTGTCTAATATATACATAAGGGACTTGGAGGGAAAAGAAACAGCTTTGATGATTAATTTGTCCCGTGTGCGTTCCAAAACGAAAATTAATCAATCAGTATGATTTAAGTAATCGTAATCAAACAGTAATTAATTACAAAAATTTGAACTTTGTGTTCATACCAATATAACCAATTTAAAACATTTTAAGATGAATTGCAAATAATTTGTTGTTCTAGATATATTGCTGTTAATACTATAAGAATCGCATATATTTTCTAAATCATAGTGTTGGTTTCTATATATAGAAAAAAAATATTATTGTTTTTTTTTCTTTTAAAAAAAGAGAGGACATTCATCTTACTAGCTAATTATTTGTAATGTATAAGAGAATAAAATGCAGTATATATTTACAAATTAATGTCTATAAAATACTAGCTATACTTAAACAGTTGATTAAATTAATAGATAGAATGTCAAAGGAATTACTTTATAACTCTATGCCTTTTGATGAAAATAAGAAAATTATTGAAAGTAAATATTTGGCATGAATAAATTAGCTATATATATAGACTATGACATTGTAAATTCTTTATGCTATTATTTTTAAAAATGTTTTGTACATTGTTGTACTTGTCAACCTATATATCATTTATAAAGATTAAATGATCATAGAAAGAGTTTAAAAGAACAAATATTTTTTTTTAATTTTTTAAAAGGCCAACATATAACAATTGACGATGAAGAATCAAAGACATCTTTATATGGTAAAATATAAGATCATGCTAACTAAGTCAAAAGTATGACCATATATATCTAATAATAAAAATATTGAAGTTGTACTATTGAGATAAAAGTCCGTGATTATATATTTTCATTTTAATTACGAAATTTAATGGATTAAGACTGATTTTTATAATTTTAGAGTTAGAAAAAAGATGTTTTTTTTTATATAGTATAGAGAATAAAATATAATACCACTGTATTCTTTAAACTGAAAATTAAAAGTAAGAATTGTTTCATTTATCATATTTATATAATACTATAAAGTTTGTGATGAATATTTTTTATTAAATAAATATATTAAAATGTTGAATAAGTTAAAGGTGTATAATAAATATTAAAATTAGTGTTGATCATGAGTATTTTTAAATTAAAAGTTTGTTTTTCAATACTTAGAGTGCGTAATATAAATCTTGACATAAATTTTAAATTCTTTAAGTTATCAAAATGTAGTTTCCATACTAATGGAAAGAAAAATAAAAGTAATTTCTGTATAATTTGAAGTGTTTATTATTTCTAAAATATTTAATATTATTAGCAACAAAACTATATAATTATGTAATATGATTGTAACAAAAATATGTCCCCATAGGATAAGAGTTTAAAAGCATTTCTATAAAAGAAGATATTATTAGTAATTAAATGGTAATTAAAATTGGAATCGTATATAGGCTAATAATTAACCTGTCTCCACTTAAAGAATTGTCAAACTTGTTGGTAGCTAGTACTTTAAAGGAATGATCCAATAGCTAGCTAGCTCCCTCCTGCTTCCAAGTCGAATATCCAATGGGAACAAATAGATTTGGAAGAGAAATTAAGTAATTGAAAGTCTAAGTGGCCAAATTGTCAGGAAGGCAATGAAGGAGGATGATCCAGAGTATGAAGAGAGAGTAAAGACGCGTGGGTGCCGCTGACACAAACTGCACCCGCGCCGGAGATATTGCTGCCGCCCTCATGCTTCTTCTGCCCCCCTCAAAAAAAAAAAAAAAAAAAAGGACTACCAATGCCTTCGCCCTCGCAGCCTGACCCGCTCTCCGCGAACCCATTTGCTTCCACTTCTTTTTATCTATTAAAAGATGCTCTTTGTCGGCTTCCCTCTCCGTCTCTCTCTAGCCGATGGTGGCCCCTTCCCATCTGTTAAAAGATGTTCATTTTTATCTGGTAAATGTTTGGTGAGTCAATGAGATCCGCCCACGATGGTGAAATAGTTTATAGAAACAATTGAGCAAAAACTTATTGGACATGTGATGGAATAAAAACTACCACTTATGAAGTATGGTATAAAAGAAAATAATTAGACAACGTACGGGGGTATATATGTTTCGCATCAAATTAACAAAATTATAAAAGAAAATAATTAAATATGTAAAATAAAATAAAAAATCAAACATGCGTTGAAAATACTAAATATAATCAAAGATTGGACAAATTCTATGGCATGGGAAGTGCCAGAATGGTAGATTTTAATTTTACCTTGTAAACGACCTTTCTCAATTTTGTAGGTATTCTCATATTGTAAAGCTTTGAAATAGTTTTCCAATTGATTCCTTACAGGTAAGCCCTGAAACTCTTCTATAAGAGATCATCATAATTTAAAGTTGAAGGACTTATTTAGCTTTATGACTGACCTTGTTAGATTTATGTTTTTCATATCAGACTACCTAATCTATGTCAACCTGTCCTTTATCATATATGTGCCCTGATATAAATGGAGTTGTCATGGTATAAAGCCGATGAATCCAAATAAAATGAATTTAAAAAACTCAATTCAAAAACTTTCCTTGAAATAAATCCAATAACAACACCTATTAGGTTTGGTATCCTGAACTTAAAGTATAACAAGGGACCAAAAAAAAGTGGGCTCGGGCATGGTAGCCTGAGCCCAACACTTAAGATCTTGCTCGAGCTTATGGAGGGTGCACACCCAGCATCGACGTGACATGCCCAACACCCTTAGTGCTACGAGTGCATCCCTGTGGGCTCGGGCTCGAGAGCGCGCCCCAAGCCCAACATGCTTGGATCCAGACAGTGCGCATGGACCTGTTTCTCATCTCTAATGAGCCCAAGCCCAATACTCGCCAGGGATTTTTTGGGACCCTACGCAAGTCGCTCAATATTTTATATTGATCAAATATGTATTATTTTAAATAGAATGCATCTCAAAAAATTACAAATGTGAAATTACATTCCAGCTCCTCCTCTCCACAAAAGGATAAGATTAATGAGCTATAAATATATGATCTTAATTTAACAACCATATTGATGTTATATATCTCTTATAAAACGAACAAAAAAGATCAAATTCCTAAATTCAATTATATTTCTTATTATCGATGCAAATAAACGATCTTAATTACTTGTTTACTATCAAAACACTTGCAATAAATTCTTTCACTCTTATATCGACAAACTTTGTCTCTTTTTTCCCTATCAATTTTTTTATACGAGTTTTCTTATATAACTCAATTGGAGTCAGTTCTCGCCCAAATTATTTTTCTTGTAAATTAAATAGTTTGTTAAAAGTCTCACTAATAAATACGTAATTAAAACTTCAAGAGAAATAATAAAATATATAACAATAAGCTCTTACTAAGCGCTTTAAATTGTGGATAAATTGAATCACTCTTTTAATATGCTTGCTCATTGCACCACGAGTTCATTTATTTTTATTTTGTGTGGATCTTGAGCACCTTGTAAAATCTTATAAAACCACAAGTTATTGATGCAATGCCCAATTATGTTTTGTTACACACCTTGGTTAATAACCTTTCCAACTCTTGATGTCATTCGACTTAACCTTCTTAATCACTTCTTTATGAGTATCATATCAAAAATCATGCAACCTGGTACATAAATTAGAAAAGAAAATAAAAGAATATATAAGTTTACAATAATATATCATTAATTGATTTAAACTTATCTAATTGCATTATGGTTTTCCTATATTCTCATGACAAGCACCTCGTCGCTCTCGTTCTACTAAGAATTTTTCTTAATTGATTAGATATAAGAATTAGTTTTAAAGATTTGAAAAACTAGTAACTTAAATTAGAGATTATTTATTTAACTTTAAACTTTTCATATACCATGTACATCCATTCATGATGGTTATAAAGTTGACTCAATTGAAATAATAGTTCTTTGAATGGACACTCTATCGTATAAGTGAAGAAACAAGTAGCTTCAATATTAATTGGTAAACCTGAAAATCAATTTAAGGAAGAAATTTTTAAATAATTACGAAACTTAAAACAACTCAATAAAAACAAATAACATCATAAGAAAACAAAAATTATATAGAGATGTCACCCTTCCATTATTTTATCCAATTGCTTGAGATGGGATCTATTAAATAAGAGATGCCCAATCTATTGTCCTTAGTGGTTAAGTCTTGGTCGGCAACTTCTATATTAGATGTTTCTTCATAATCATCATTTGGATTCACTGCATAATCACCTACACTAGTATTTGATGAAACATTAGTGTTCTTGTTGGACTTGGACTTGTTTTTTTCTTGAATACATGGTACCTAAAAGAAAACAATGAACACAATTCAAAAAAAAAAAAAAACATACTATCAAACACAAATTCAATTATTTATTAACAATGAATCACAATTAACCTATATATTCACAATATATCATCATTTAACCCACTTAACTATCACTAGTAGCACTAATATCATTATCACAACAATAACAATAACCACCACCACCACCACTAGTCATTATCATCACTCCGCCTTTACCACCACTAGCTATCACATCATAACCATTATCAATAACATTATTACCATAACAACAGTAATCATAAGCACTGCTACTATTACTATTATAACTATCATTATAAATGTTATCATCATAACTACTATTATCATCATCGCTATCTGTATCACAAACATCATAAATTTTTATATCATACTATCATTAATAAATAATAACAACAATCAATATACTAATTGTTATCAATTACACATTAATTTATTTTCCCGTATAACCCAACTAATTATCCATTAACTATTATCAATTCCACACAAAGTCAATTCTCTATAAATTTTTAACTTAAACATAAAATTAACACAAAATAATTAGTACCCATTAAATATTCTATCATTTCTTCAATTCTAACACAAATAAGTTACACGTAAATTCATTTCTCCAAAATCCCAAACAAGTTCTAAAATACAAACAATACATTAATACAACAAAATCATAATTATAAAATAAGCAAGACACTTAGATATACAAGCAAATTACAAAAGCCACAAATAAATTTCAATAAATTAACTTCAAATTTAATTGGGTTAAAACATAAATGGATGGGTTTGCTTACTTGGTGGAGTGAAGCTTGATAAGAAACGGAACTAAGGGGGAAGCTGACGTTATTAGAGAGAGGTTACATCGACGTTGACAGGTTCAATGGTTGAATTTACAGGGGGGTTGCAAGATATTTTTTAGGAGAGAGAAGGCTGCTGTAATTTTAATTTAAAGAAGAATAATAAATGGAAAGAGGAGAGGACTGTCAGATTTTAATTTCTTTTAAAATCACCGATGAAATTTATGTCGGCAATTTGACACATCAGTAATGATGAAAAAATTATCAACGAAACTTTTTATTCCATCATTATTTTTGTCTTTTCGTTGGTAAACAATCATTAAATATTTTATGTCGATGTTTTCATTGTTTTTTTTTAATTTTCTATTAGTATAAATACAATATCTAAAGAAATCAGGAAAGCAATTGAGAAACAAAATTCTCTTACAAAAGAAAAAAGATCAGGAATAGCTCTTCGATGCTTATTTCATAACAATTTGGTAAAGTTTATATAATTATGATCAATTTCAAGTGGCAATACAGCCGTGTACTTGTATGTTTTTACGTTATTTACAATGGGAAAAACCTGCTACATATTGTGCATAATATATTATGGAGTTATAGAATAGCTTAGCTATTAGAAAGCGTACACAAAATATTAGTAATTAATGGTGGAAGTTAAATTAACCTCGTACATAAATCATCAACATTAGATGTCAATTAGATCATTTTCCCGTCCTAAAATGCGAGTTGTATAATGTTTTTTAACATAAAAAAAAATATTTCAAGTGTTACTAAATTTTTTTGAAAATAAAATTGTGTGAGTTGACTTGATATAACCTGACCAATTTGATAGGTCCAAAGATAACCTGAATAACCGGTAAAAATATATTTTAACTAAAAAAATTAAGATGATCTTTTTAAAATATTGAGATGATAATATATTGAATTGATCCAGCTGATTAACTTGTCAAATCCACAACTCTGATCTTCAGACCATGACAACCCTAACATAAAGCAAACAAAAAAAAATTTGAATTCTAATTCTCAATTAACTCAATGTTGAATAGTGAGTTTTTTTAAAAAAAAACACACAAAAAGGCCCGAGTAAGTTTAAGTTAACCCATCAAACTCCCGACTTAAACCATGAGACTAAGCTAGCCCTATTGAAAGTAAATTGAAATAATCATGAAACTCAATTCTCAATCAACCCAATGTTGAAAGATAAAATCAAGAAAAAAATTAATTACAAAAAAAAAACCATAGTCAGCCTAGATCAACCCACCAAATTCGTGATCCATGTCATAGGACTGAGATAACCTCATAGAAAGAGCAAGTCGAAACAAATTATGAAGTATAATCCTCAACCAATTCAATATTAAAGGATGAAACTTAAAGAAAAATCAATTAAAAAAATAACTAAAAAATATAATCCGAGTTAGCTCGCCAAACCCGTGACTTGAGTCATGAGACCGATATAACATCATAGAAGTAAATCAAAATAAATCATAGGGTCTAATTTTTAATCAATAAAATATTGAATGATGAAGTTGAAGGAAAAAAGATAATTGAGAAAAAAAAACCTAAGTCAATTGGATTATTCTATTAAATTCGTGATCCGGGTCATGAGACAGATAATTCACATAAAACAAATAAAATAAATTAAAACTTAATTTTTAATTAATAAAATATTAAAAGATAAAATTAAAATTAAAAAAATATATAAATTTAAAACAAAACAAAACAAAACATTGAAGTAGGAATAGTTATGTGCGAAATTAAAGCACCGCCTCTAGTACTGTTTTGTTAATGTTAATGTCCATGAGAGGAGAAGTGATGTTACAGTTGGAGTTGAAATTCTGCAGAATAGACCCGCAAGGAGCGGGGGAAGAGACACATGCTGTGAGCATTCATAATAGCTAGAGAAAAAACAATGGAGGAGATTTTTTGCAGAACATATATAGTCATGGTGCATGCACGGAGGTCATGAAAATTTGAAGCCACCCTCTCTCTCTCTCTCTCTCAACTTATAAACACAATCATAGTCCAGTTTAATTAATTGTGCCAACTGTCATTTTGCTTTAATCATCACCTGTATATAGTTTATAACTCCATTAATTTAATATCGTTTTTTCTTAACTATATTCTACACGCCGTTTCTTAAAGAAAATAAAATCATCTATATGTAAATTTACTCTTACAGAATAAGTTTTTTTTTTTTTCCTTCTTGGATTCTCCTTTTCATTTCAATTCAAAATAATAATATTGATAGAATCAAACCCAAACTTTACCACTTTAGTCAACAATAAGATTTGATTACTAGTTTTATTATTATTATTATTATTTTATTAACGTGGGTGTCCGGGTCAATTTACACGTACCTCGACTAATCTCACGGGCCTTGAAGTTAACGATCATGTAAACTTCTAGTAGCTATCATATTTGCAATCACAGGGTTCGAACCTGAGACCACAAGGGAAACAAACCTCTTAATCCTGAACTCTTACCACTAGATCACCTATTAGATAATTTAGTTAGTTTTTTTTTTATTATTATTACAAAGAAGAGGCTTAAACACGAGATTTTTTAGGAGAGAGGGATCTTATTACCAATTGAGCTCCATGCTCAAAGTGGAGGCAGGAGGGAGCTGGCAGGGGCCGGGGCCCTTACAAGAAAATATTTTTCCCAACCCCTCCTTTGTAAATATTTATAGAAAAAGAGTTATAAAAAAAGTTTTAATTAGAGCATGATCAATTGCAGGTAAAAACAACTAGTAGGACACTGGCAACCAAAGATATATTTACACAACAATGTTACTCAGCAATTTCTCATGCAAAGAAATGTTTTTAATTTTACAACTCTAATTTTTTTTTCTTACTCTGTCCCTGTCCATGCTTATTGAGAACTACTAGTTGTTATACATAAAGCAAGCGATAATTAATGATGATCGCTTTTATTAATTTTTTTCTTTACGGTTTTTGTCCATCAAAACTAATTTTATCATCTCTGATTTTAAGCTAGGATAATATATTTGGATTAATGCATTTAT
>Ga0325410_1007138_pt1 | contig 12232 bp, 9 predicted proteins | sample PopdelMetagenome_16_FD_206182 | JGI IMG/M metagenome (GOLD analysis project Ga0325410, IMG submission 206182) | Populus deltoides microbial communities from Bellville, Georgia, United States - Xylem-PdIQD-R3 | ecosystem: Host-associated > Plants > Phyllosphere > Stem > Wood/Secondary xylem... | reverse complement strand
GAAAAAAAAAACAAAAAAGAAAACAATAAAACATCCCCTGTACCTCTTGTTTTAAAAATAAAACAATTCAAATATCCGTCTGTCTCCATCCCTCCAGTTAAACATGTTGTTGTATCTGTCATTTCTTGAACACTAACCAAACACATCTTTTCTGGTTAATTAATAGGTAAAGTCAGTTGCTCCTTACAATTCCACATCATCTTCTTGAACATGTAAGAGAAAAAATCCTAAAAATGATCACTTAATCACTCATCCATCATAGCAAAAGAAGTTCATGAAGGAGAAATTTGTGGAAGGCAATATGGCGATGAATTCTTTGATCCCATTTTATGGCCTCCCATGGTACTATTCGACTAGATGTATCAAAACAGAAGATATATGCCAATACACCATAAATCCATGAGCTCATGATTCTGATTATAAATTACATTTCTTAAATCATTTGATTTGGGCTGTGATGTTGTGATTTTACAGTCACATAAATGACCGCTCAAATCAAGTGTTTTTTCCAAGCACCAACCAAATTTCTAGCATAGCCACCAAAAATACATCAATCATTGCAGTGGAAGATTTGAAGGATAAAATCTCACTTCTTTCCACCCCCAGACACATTGAACTTGAAGAATATTATGTCTCCATCTTGGACAACGTATGTCTTCCCCTCCTGCTTATACTTCCCAGCAGCCTGAGCGAAATTGCAAGAGAGATTCAATTCGTCAATAAAAAGGATAAGCCTGCATATTTTGTACAGCTGGGGTGCGGTGCATATAAATATAGACACCAATGTAGGAGTCATTAATGGGAACTTTACTACAATTTTCCTTTACCGTCACATTTCAAGTTCAAATAGATGCCATATTAAAAGCTCACAATAACAAAGGCTCATGAGGCAACAAGATCAACATCAACCATACTACGAAAACCACTACCACCACCACATGCATGTGATCTTTTCGGAAGAGTACTGTACAACATGAGCATTTCACACATAATTATAATACATGCAACAAATTCGAATACCTGTTGGATTAATAGGACACACTAGTTGATTTCATAATGGTTCCACAGCCAATGATCACTTGATATCATGTAGTTTATTTGGTGCATATTTTTGATGTATTCTGGACATATTCATCCTCATGTCATCAGTTTTACAACCGTGCACTAGATTCTAGGGCTGCTCATCATGTTGCATATTGTAGGCTTCCACGACAGACAATAGTATCTCGTTTTGTTTCCTTTTTTGTATCTCTTAATCTCTCCTTTTACCTATTAGTCTGTCCAGTTCTGACTCCAAATGGTTACCGAGGGAATATATTGAAATATGGAAGTTATCATTCACAACCCCCCAAACCCCTGAGGCTCTCACAGCAAACAAACAATGTTTTATTCAAAACGCATACCTTAACAGCTGACTCACTACCAAGCTCCTTCAGATCATCGAATTTCATGACCTAAGCATTATCAGGAAAAGCAAAGATAAGAAATCACAACGATGAATTTTCAGTGGTCACTGATAAAAATCAAATATGCATCAAGACCATTAATTGACTTGGAAATAATGAAAGGCACACAGTTGAGATTATAAATTTATTGAGCAGTTTGTTAAAGACTCAGTTTTGAAAGTGGTGAATCCAAAAACAAGAAACAAACCTCAGCACATATAAATCCTCTTTCAAAATCAGTATGGATAGTCCCTGCAGCTTGGGGGGCTTTTGTCTGTCGTCTGATTTGCCAACATTTCACCTGCAAGAGCAAGTGATTGAGGACATTAGGCTTAACTTATCAAAACAGAGGCCACTGACAGCTGGCTGTAAAGATATTAAGCCATACACAGGAAGGACTATCATGAAAAATATATGCCATCAATGAGAAGGATAATTATCATTGCGGACGAAAGAAAACATGCACTACAAAATAAAAATTTTGTATAACACAAAAAACCAGATCCCAGACTAACAGTGTTACAATCAGATTATGAGAAACTAATGAGAGCTTGAAAATCATGACCAAGAGGGAAATAGGCAGTAATAATTGCAACTGATGTTCAAAGAAAATCCATGTACAGGTGCCATCTGCTAAGATCTAACAATTTAGATCAAAACGTAGCAACTAAGTTAATTTCTTATAAATTTTTCCACAATCCACAGTGCAAACTAAAGCGCCAATGTGGAGAAACATTTAGTTGAACGGGCTAAAATTTTAACAACAGAGATTCCAAGGCTACACTTCAAGTTTGTGAACATAACTATATAAATGATTGGCCAATACTTGCAGAAATAGTTTGTCACTGAAAAATTTCAATTACTGATCTGAGAAATTGTACATTACATGTCAACAGTTGCATTAACAATTATCAGGAAACTGCATACAAATGCACAATATGCCTTTATTGTGAGATGCCATGGGCACTGGAAGTTCAGAACATATTTTGGAGATAAGGTGTCATATAGCTGCAAACAAAAGTAAAAAACCAATACCTGCATACTCAATTCAATTGCAATAAATTTTCAAGCTAAAGCTTTCCGTAAAACTTAACAACAATACAAAAATTGTATGGGTATTAGGTATACGTTACCTCATCAGGGCCAGCAGTGAAAAAGTAAATTAGATTAATTGCTGAAAATCCAATCTTTATGATCTTTGGAAGGCAACTGCAGGAAAGTTGGACTTGTTTCAAGTTAATACCATAAAAAGCACAATGTAATTAAAAAAAAGTACAACACTCCTAGAAAACTTCACATTGCAAACTCCAGAAACTTTTTCCAGCAAAATATGAGTTGGGGGGGGGCATGATCATTAGATTTTGAGAACACACTACTGTTTTTTCTCTCAAATTAATATACAGATCTTCAAATGAAAAAAAAACAAACAGTTAAGAGATATTTACAAGCCACTGGCTCCTCAATACCAACCTTTGTAACTTGTTCTCCTCGCAATACTTAGCTGCTTCATCTGGTAGCATATCAGCAAGAGTTCTCTCTAATATACAGCTGAAAGGAATAATGGTTTCACCGCCATGTTCCTGCACCCTACAAAAGAAATCAATAACAACTTATTTCTTTTGTAGGAACACAATCTAAAAGGGCGTATGCTGATCAGAGACCACCAGTGAAATTTGACAATCAAACTGTCACAAGCTACAATAAATTTCTACAGGGGTTGTCAAGGAAGACATGACGCAAATTAAGTCACATGCAGGGAATGGAGTGACAGACTTCATAGCAACATACATGAATAGCTTGAAATGATAAATACGAGGTAAAAAAAAGGGCATACCATGCATGTATCTTGGGCAAAAACTTGTTCTTCTTTCTTTGGTAATCCTTTTCATTCATGTTAATCTGCAAATTCAATGCAATCACCCAAGAAGATCATCAAAACTGCAAAAGATGAGCCTAAGATGAAAGGAGGGTGGAAAACTTACCAGGTAGACAACTGGCTTGGCAGTAAGCAACTGAAAAGTATTCAATATCTCGATATCAGCAGCTTTCCATTCTCCTAAACGGACATCTTTCTCTTCCTCAAGCCAAGCCTTGACCTAACACGCACCATCATTGCTTGAAATCATTTAAAGGAATAAACCAGTAGTTATACTCCCTCAGTCACATATTAAGTGTCCTACTTTCAATTTTTTGATGTCTCAATATAAATGCCCATTCTAAAAGTCAAAGTATAATTATTACCTTCTTTCACTCACTTTCCCTTATTACCCTTTACCATCTATCAAATTTACTCAAAACAAACATTTAACTATATAAATATATTAGGGGTAAAGGTGGGATCACATTTTTAAAATAAACACCATTAATTAATTTATTCAATTCCTAAAAATTTGTGCAAAAACAATGAAGAAATTTATTATGGGACTGAGGGAGTATATATACAAAGCCAATAGACATCATTCAACATATGCAAATGAAGAATAAACACAGGCCCTTCACATCAGCATGTGATTAGCTGATAGATTCAAGGTAAAATATTATACAAAGTTCCAGCCACGAGAATACATACCTTTTGACACAACTCCAGCTCTATTTTTAACTGCTTATCATTGCTCCTCTTCATGCTCTTCTCAACATCCTCTATCCTCCTCTCTATGAACTCAATATCCTACAGTACAGTCATACAGGGTTTAAAAATCTAATTCATTTTGACTGATAGGTTTAAGACTGAGTGATCAAAAATACATCACAGTATCTTATAGCACATCCCATTCCAAAACGCATGATGGAGCATACTTTAAAATCAAAAATAAAATTCCAAAACAGTCATTTAGATGTTCAATTCATAATTATGGGCATTATTTAAGTGCCAAACAGTATCTGTGGGTAAATCACATACCTTCAGTCGTAGCTCTGCGCTAATAACTTCAAGATCTCTAACCGGATCCACAATGTCGTCAACATGGATAATATCAGGATCCTCAAATGCTCCTATTATACATGCATAGATATGAATAAATTCCACATCAAGTGCACATTTAACACCCATGTACAACAAGCAGGAAAAAAATTCTCAGATATCAGGTTTAGATTGAACCCAATTTCTAATTTCTAATTTCTAATATAACAGCAGCAAATAGAACGGTTAACCCTATCCAATGGAAAAGTTTTCTACTATTCTCCCCTTAAAAAGCAAAGCACCATATTTTCTAAGAAGAATATTTCTTCTTTGACGCACATTTTATTGTCAATTTCCATAAGAGAATAGTAGTTCAGTAAAAAAATTAGAAAGTCACTGCACTATTTGAATAACAGAAATCTAATTATAAAAAAAGTGATAAATATCTTACGCAAAACATGAAAAATGCCATCAACAGCACGAATGTGAGATAAGAAACTGTTCCCCAATCCTTGACCTTGATGTGCACCTCTAACCAATCCAGCTATATCATGAATCTCCAAGAATGCTGAAACCTGAGCATTAAAAATTTCAATATATATTGCATAAAGTACTTAAAACCATAAGAATAACATAAAATGTAACTTATCATCGTATTCGATCCAAAATATTACTTCTAACCAACAAAATTGCATTTAAGAAAAAACAAGGAATAAATTGTCATTATTTCCATTTTCTCCCCATGATTTCAACCAAATCTAGAAATACCCTCATTTTTTCTTCACAGTTCAGCAATAAGAACCATGTTAATCAGCCTATTCACAATTCTAGCATATGAAGTATTTAAATAAAAGAACGAACATTATGGAACTAATCATCTCATCTCAACACGTCCCATCCAAAAAAAAGCATAAAGATTCCGAACAGAAAAAAAATGTTATCTTTTTAAAAAACCCAGTACTAAGTTTTCATTATTTTCACTTTCTCCCCATCACTTCCATCAAATTCCACATTTTCTCATTTCTTTCTTCATTATCCAGCAATAATAACCCTGCTTAATCCGTCAGATTCAACAGCTAATATCATCAGCACGAAAAACCCACAAATTATATTCAACAACTTCAAGTACACAAACCTCGCTTTTCGGCTTAAACAGCTGGCAGAGCCACTCGAATCTCTCGTCAGGAATATTAACCCTAGCCTCATTAGGCTCAATGGTGCAAAACGGGAAGTTTTCAGCCGGTATTGACAGCTTCGTCAGAGTATTAAAAAGGGTAGATTTCCCTACATTCGGCAATCCAACCTAGCAAAAAAAGAAACAATTTTACACATCGAAACACGAAAAAAGAGGTTAAAGTAGGGGAAATGAGAGGGGTGAGAGAATAATTACAATGCCGATCTTGAGGTGCGACGAGAATCGGCCAAGAATCGGCCTCTCTGCCGGTGCTTCTTTGGATTTCGATGCTTTTGGTGGCATTTTTTTTTGGGGGGGTGGGGATTTGGTTTAGGGTTTTTGGGAGTGATGATGTTTAGCGTGAAATAGCAGAAAGGCGAAAGCAGTGATGGCACTGAATTGGGCTTTTTTGGGTTATTGGAGGGTATGGGCCTTCAGGAACAAACCCAATTGGTAGCCACAAGTTTAAACCTGTACATTAATTAAGATTAAGTGTGTTTACTGAGCTCCTCTTGGAGATTGCTGAAAACAAGGAGGATTACAAGAAGTTCTCTGGGTCCTTCTCTAAGAACCTCAAGCTTGGTATCCACGAGGATTACCAAAACAAGTCAAAACTTGCTGAGTTGCTCATATATCACTCTACCAAGAGTGGTGATGAGCTGACTAGGGACTATGTGACCAGGATGAACAAGGGCCAGAATGACATTTACTACATCACTGGCGAGAGCAAGAAGGCTGTTGAGAAGTCTCCATTCCAAGTTGAAGAAGAAGGGTTATGAAGTTCTCTTTATGGTTGATGCTATTGATAAGTATGCTGTTGGCCAGCTCAAGGAATTTGAGGGCAAGAAGCTTGTCTCTGCTACCAAGGAGGGCCTGAAACTTGATCAGACTGAAGATGAGAAGAAAAGGCAGGAAGAGTTGAAGCAGAACTTCGAGGGTCTCTGCAAGGTTATCAAGGATGTGTTGGGAGACAAGGTAGAGAAGGTTTTGTGGCAGTTTGTTACCTCTAACGCAGATATAGCCCTAGTCTTTAACTAGGGAGGTTAGGAGAGAGTGCTTGGTGAATGGTAGTGGTATTTCACATTACCTGGACTTGTGAATTAGCTACACGAACCTTTCGATCAAGGCTCTATGTGCATGTTGGTTAACCTTCGAAATTTACATTTTCTTTAACATTCCTTCTTCAGAGTTCAGACAGGGTCTATTATTGAATCCTGTCTATTATTGAACATGCCATGTCCATCACAGGTCATTGGTGTGACCAGTCTCACCTTTCCTATCGAGTATTTTTCATCCGTCAAGCTAGATATTGATACTTCTTCGCCTTTTTTTTGGCCTGATACCTTGCGGAGTAGTTGAACCAAGAGGTCTCAGATTTAAGTCCAGGATGGCTTCATATGTACTCCTTTGGAAGGTGAAGTGCATGAGCACCAGTTTTCATGTCCAACATCTTAGAATGACCGGAACGGTGAATTAACAGAAAGCTTTTATTATAGGTTAGTAAAACAAATCCTTTTAGAGGTAATGGAAAACTGAAACAGAAACAATACAACATAGCGTTACAATTTCCTGCTTTGATGTAAGTGACATCAAAAGTTGTCCTATCTCATGCTTATGCTTAATAGCTATCCGTCCACCCAAAAAATTTCAGCACAGGACATATAAGAATTGAAGTGCATAAAAAATTTATTGATTCCACATCCTTTTTCTTTATCTTCTCCTGCTGTCCCGGTAGTCTCCCTCGCTCTCTTTGTCTTTTAAGAACCCTAGAAAAGCAAGAAAGCCAAAGAAGAAGAATCCACCTGACCAGTTTCCTCCTCCTCCACCCCCACCACCGCCACCATCACCGTCATCACGGGGTGGGAGCCCAGGTCCTCCGTCATCAAGTTGAGGTGTCTTCGTTGGTTCTGGAGTTCAATTGACCAGTATGAGTCATCTTAAATATGATGTGTAGCAACAAAAATAAATTATCCAACAGACAGTTGTATAGAAAACTTACAAACTGGAAAACAACAAAAGCACATTTAATGTGAATTCTAAATAACCAAAAAATGAAGTTCATTAATTATTTACCATGCAAACAAAGAAAAATGTTGAGCAACCAAGACACATTTCCAGAAGACATCGATCCCTAGGACACTCATGAACAATTCAAATAGAACATACAAATGAATATTGCAAACAAGCAGGAATAGGACTCGTTGATAACTGGAAATAGATGCTGTGTCAATGAAGGAAATACAAATGGACATGTACAATCAATGCATGTACATCACTGTGCTTTTTCACATCCCAAGGAACTTGTGTGCCTAAAGCTAGCTGAACCTCATTCACTAAGCAATTTGGCAATTCAGTTGAATATGCAAATAGCAATTACCTCGTACAGGAGCCTTGGTAATTGTAGGTGTCTCCTTGAGAACAGTTTGAGTTTGCCCTGAAGTAGAGCATCTTGCATTCTGCAGGAGAAAGAAAGTTTGTTCAAACCTTGTACTCCCTCATTTCTTAAATTGTTGAATCAGAATACTTTTGAAAAATGAATATTCAACATCTCTGTGCATGCATATGTATAACACTCGTATTTCCATGGTTTTTCTAGGATTGGCATTTCCATCTTGTTTTATCAAGATACATTCCCATGAAATTGATAGATTAATCTGCTTCTAAATCACCTAAACAAACTACAGAAGGGAAAGGTTAACTGAGCATCTCTAGGCCAACTCTTCTGCATATTTAACTTGCAATATTCTTTCTCCTTCAGCAAACTTACACATCTCAAAAAAATTAAAGGAACAAGAAGTTCAGACAGCAATACCCATAAATCCCTGTCCCAGTGGCAAAATGTTTACCTCTACAACCTAGGGAACAACAAAATTACAGGCTTCTTGCTTTAGAAAGCTATTATAGCATGGCTTTGCCTGTTCAACTTGTGTAAAGTGCTAATAGAAGACAGAAAAAATACTTATGGAAAAGGTTTCTCTGACCAATTGCATTGATTCAGTTGACTATTAATAAAAGGCAAGAGCTCATTATGTTGAAATCATTGAGAAAAAAATTAAAACTTCCTACATTCAAAATATAGCACACGTGTATAAAGTGAAGTAATAGATCCAACAACAGACTTACCATAGCAACAGAACATATAATAGAAGCAGATCGCTTTCTACTTGAATGTACAAAGGGTTTTATTCTATCAATAGGCTGTAATTGTGTAGCAAGTCCAAGTGGACCTTGTCCTGTTTGCTTAATTTGGCCCTTGCATTGACCCCTTGTCTTCGCTGTGCGCAGAATATTACAAATTGCAGTATTTAGAATCAACACAGAATCAATCTAACAACCTAGTAAATTTAGCCAAATAACTTGCCAGGTACTAAATTTTTATTATCATGTACAAGAAGAAAGCTACTTGCAAAAAGAACCATCAGGAATTTTGGGGGTTGGGGAATAGCCTTGATTGACAACATTCAAGAGAACTGTCAGGGATCATGGGGGATAGATACTATCCATTGCACTAGGGCATTAACAACCTAACGCATACCCACACTCAAACAAAGCTTGATACCACTATATAATATCAGTTCCCCAATAAGTTTAAATGCAAGGGCTAGCTAATTATTAGAAAGGCACAGGGTAACCAAGCCATACTAGGGTTGAGGATGGAGCGGGGATCTATTACTATTGCGAATTGTTTATTCATGTTGTGCATTTAAGCTTCACAATTCAACAAACAATTCAAAACTCTAAAGAGCTTGGTAGCTGAGCATCATCCACAGATATATATTCAATATATTACACTCATATCAACATGATTAATCCAATTGACTGGCATGCACATTTTATAGCATCAAATACCTGCTCACTGGTGTCTGGTCCACAAGTCTCAAGTAAAAACTAGTCACTATGAACATTTAAATTATATTTTCCAAGCACTAAATTAGGGGAACACGAACCTGGCACAGAAACAGGCACAGAGCTGATATTACTTGCAGAAAAGGGCAACATCTCAGCAACAAAGGAGAAATAACCTGTCAATTTATCTGTTAAAATTAAATGAGATGAAAGATGTCAAGTGAAATCAAATGCTAAATAAGTTCCACCATAATGAACTGCATAGCTTGTAAACCAGATAACTAAAGCCAAAAGAAAGGAAACTTTTCATTCCAAGAAGTGAAATGCATTCTTCACGAGTAAATACGCACATTCCACATAATGAAGCAAACATCAGAAAGCAAAATCATTACAGTAACAAGGCTAATTGAATCATTTCCATTGCTCAAAATTAAGGTTCAAAAAAACCACAAAAATCCCATCTTGAAAAGATTGAAAAACTCTTGAAAATACCTTTTCTTTTCATATAATCCCAATTCAACCAAAACCCAAGTAAAAGCACAACACACCAGCCCTTCTCTAATCCATAATCCACCACAATCACCAAGACTGCGACTTTTCCACATCTTAAGCTACAAAATGTCACCAATTGAATTTTAACCCAACCACTGAATAAAGAAAACATATGACCACAACAAACAGAACAACTAACCAGCTAGTTACCTAATACAACCACATAAGTTTCACCTTAATTAACACGAAAAATGAAAATCAGACACAAATTGAAAGATGGGTTTTTCTGTTTTCACAGTCCTAAATAATGGGTACCTAATATTCTTCCTAAAGGTAGATCCTTTTCTGTCTTTTCTTGAATTTCTCAGCGACCAAGCAGTGTTAGAAAGAGAGAAAGAGAAAGAGAAAGAGGGGAAAACGCCGTACCTTTATTGACTCAGTGAAAGGAGAATTGGGACATGAAGAAGACCAACTGAATTTGAAAGTTCTGTGATGTTTTGTGGTTTTATTGCGAAAACATTGGATTGGTGGTAGGAAAATGAAGGCGGCGAAGACGCTGTAATACGGTGCCGTTTGAAGTTTCAGGTTGTTCTTTCTGGGCTGGCTTAAATGGATGATGGGCTGAAATTTGTCTTTGTGTGGTTTGTGGAGTCCAAAATTATTGTTCAAAATGATTTTGATATTTTTCCTTTTAATTCCAGTTAGTGATTAGATTGTAGGAGGTTATTGGCCACGCTATTACTGCAGCTTAGACCAAAAAATTATTTTTGGAATGTAAAGAAATAATATGTAGATTTTTGTATTATTATTAAATTTGATATAACAATTAAAATTTAAAAAATCTTAATTTAATTATTTATTTAACTCGAATTTTAAATTAAATTATATTAAATTTTTCCTAATATAAACTTATAAATTGAAAAGGTTCAAAGAAAAAAAAACATGCCAAGTTTAATCTAATCAACCGGTTAAATTCACGGTCTGAATTATAAATTGCATTTAGTTGAATTATTTTTTTATTTTATTATATAATAAAAAAAATATAAAAATCAATTCACTATAAATATAGTACTCAATGATAAAATTCAATAAAAACTTCACATTAAAAAATAAAATTAAAAAAAAACTAATATGCTCTATTAGAAAAATTCAAAAAAGAATTAAGTCTAATTTCTTAATGCAAGATCATGATTTTCCTTGCCCTAGTTCGATTTATTCATAGTATGCTATTGTTGTTAATTTTGCTTATCAAGAAAACTTGAATATACAAAATTCATTGTTTGATCAGTGGAATTTGAAGGAAATGGTAACACGAAATTGGAATCCAATGAACTGTCACAATTTCAAGCCATGAGCCCGTTGAAAAAGCTCATGCACAAGTGCTTGTTAAAAAAGATCAAGAACAAGCACAATTGCTTGTTGAAAAAGCTCAGGTACATCGGCTTAAAGGAGATCCACATGCTCTGACATTCCTTTAACCGATTCACTCCTACCACTATGTTATCCTTCAGTAGGTCTGATACCAGAAATCTAAGCATTCCCAGTTATTGCCCCTTCCTTCTTCCTAAATTGACTAAATTGGGGCTTTCTTGTTTTAGGATTGAGAGGTCTACTTAAGGAAAAATCACCACCTTTTGCTTACCCAACGCTGTTTGGCCCTACTATCCCTCTGTTACAGATGCTTCTAAGGCTTGAGCCGTCTCTATAAGCTCTCTAGCGAACTCAAACCATAAAGCAAGCAGTCATTGTCTCAATTTCTAGCACAATCCATCTCGCGGTCTATCCATCATGTGCTGCTCGATAGAAACAAACTGTGAAGCAAATAAGGAGAGGTCATGGAACCTCATTTTATACTCCAAGACTGACATATCCCCCTGTCTCAACACTAGAAACTCCTGCTTCTTGACCCTACACTGATAAGAGAAAAAATATTGCATCTTAAACTATCTTATGAACTCACTCTAGGCCCATAACCTTATATCTCTCTTGGACTGTATCATTTCCCATCATGATTGAGCTCCATCTAATCACAATTATATAGCATTGCTCACCACTCAATCCTCGAGTACTCTAATCTGAATTATGGTGTTCTTTACTTTCTGCATCCATCTGTTTGCAATCTCTACATCTTATTAGCCTAAAAAAAGCTTACATCCCAGCTCCCTTGTGCTTTTCACATCCTGAACCAGAGCAACTACATTATCAGAAATAATAGTAGTAGGAATGATCGATGCTTCAAATGGAATTGGAACACTTGGTGTTACTGGGGCCATTTGACTGTTGTACTAGACATAGCCTCGATCACAACTTTAACTATTTGCGCAAATGAGGTAGGGTTCGTGTATGGTGCATGGGTTGTTGCTGATGGAGGTGTTG
>Ga0325410_1007136_pt1 | contig 12235 bp, 2 predicted proteins | sample PopdelMetagenome_16_FD_206182 | JGI IMG/M metagenome (GOLD analysis project Ga0325410, IMG submission 206182) | Populus deltoides microbial communities from Bellville, Georgia, United States - Xylem-PdIQD-R3 | ecosystem: Host-associated > Plants > Phyllosphere > Stem > Wood/Secondary xylem... | reverse complement strand
TGTTGTTCTTGGTTATTACCACTACTACTACTATCTCTTCCTAATGAGAACAAGCCAGCCATTTCTCCTCCTCTAATCCTGACCCAGAACTCAATTGTGAGAGAAAATCCATAATCAAGAAAACCCCCCTCTATTTCTTTGTCTTTAGCTTACATCCCAACAAACATCAAAAGGGCACTCCTTGAATTCTCCAGAATTTTGGGTTTTGAATTGAGAGGGGGGGGGGGGGAAGAGAGAGAGAGAGAGGTGCCAAAGAGTGTAAGAGTGGTCGTAGTACTCGATCTTTGAATTCTTGTTCCTTGTTTTCTTGTGTCCTGTGTATGTGAAAAATGTCTCTCTTTCCTCTCTCTCTCTCTCTCTCTCCCTCACATACTCACTTACTCTAGCTATCTTGTTTCTCTAAATAACTGTGTCAACAAGCAGTAAGTAGTTTCTTGATTAGTTTTGGCTTTTGTTGGATTTGTTTTGGCACTTCTGTGGTTGAAGGGGGTGTAAGAGAAAAAAAAAGAAAGCGTTAATCGCGCCTTCAATTCCTTTTCTTGATCATTTAATTTTACGACACAGAATTACAGCTGATGCCGCCTCTGCAAACGCCGTCATGCTCTCTCTCTCTCTCTCTCTTCTCTCCTCTCCTAGCCCAATATAACTCTCTCACTGCCCACCTCTCTGATGTTCCCTCTTTAGCTTTCGCTGAACAGTGCTTCTCTTGTTCTTGTTTTATTTTTGTGCGTCTCTAAAACTAAACGAACTGATCAGTCTCTTCATTGTCCCTCCCTCTCCCTCCCTCTCTCCCCCTCAAAATGGCATGATCAATCCTCGTGTTAATCCAACGGTTAAAGTTATGACACGTGTCAGCCAGCGGCTTTTGCATCTTTCGCCCTTTGTACCGGAAAACCCGCTACTTTTTTTCCCTTTATTTTATAGGTTAATTTTTATTATCTCCTATTTTTTCACTAATTACCCTAATTATAATTGATTTCATCCCTTTCTGGCGTCTATTCACCTTTCCCCTTAATTTATGTCCATATGTACAATATCCGTAATAAAGTCTTAAATTACTTGAAGGTTTAGCTGTAAAGCATAATAATATATATTCTCTAGTCCATTGTCCCATGCAAGTGTGTCTTGTTGAGGGCAAGCTTGTAAGTTGATGTTCTTCTCCTGTTGTAAAACGAAGACCATGTCATCATCATCATCTTCTTCTTCTTCTTCTTTTATTATTAAGTTATTCTTGACTAGGATCTTGTACAATCCACCCACTATGAAAATGACGTGCGCATGAAATCCTGATAAAAACACAAAATAACTTAATTATAATAAAACAACTTAATTATAATCTCAGCCACCACTTGAAGAGGATAAGACCATGCAATTATCCATCGCAAAGGAGCGGTGTTGTTCATGATCAGTTTGTTGATGCAGAGAGATTTGGGCAGTGAAAAAAACAGCAGCAGCAGCAGCAGCATTCATGAATTCTGAGAAACAATAATCATGTGTTGCATGTCTTGTGGCTGGAGTCCAGGGGGACACAGCGCCACCTACTCGTACCTTTTCAATTTTCTTTTCTGATTTGATTCAATTTCAAGTATATTAAAAGATTATCATGGCTATAAAACTACCATATGGTATCAACAAGTTCGATTTTTGGAGCTTGTTGTTTTGTAGGGTTTCTTAAATAATGTGCACTTGCTAAGGTACTAAAGAACAAATGGGAGTTGACTAACTCCTTCAAGGACCCCTCCTGTCTTCTCATGTCCATGAATGGCAGCACTCTCTGTTGGAAAAAAGTTTTGTGGCGGATACGCATCATTCTCAACAATGGATTTCCTCGACTAAAATTACACCACTTCATGATCTCCCCTATCATGTAACAATCAAATATGAGTAATTATAACTTCGAGATTTGGCATCGTGTTCTGGATTTATGTTTTCAGATGATTATTTAACGGATTTATTATGTTTTAAATAGTATATTAAATCAAGATTAAAACAAATGAATTTTTAATTTTTCTTAAAAAAAATTAACAGGAAAAATAAAACATATAGTGTCAATTCAACTGCTTATATAACAATAAATCAGATTAATATATTTTTTAATCGTTTTAGATAATAACTTGATTTTAAGTTGTATCCAGCGCACCTGTCTTAATCTAAAAAAGTATTAATTAAGTTAAAATATTAATTTTTTTAAACAAATAGGATGTCGTTAATGAATTTTTTTTTTCAAAAAAAATTATAAGTGATGTGCATTTTTCAAGCCCACATGTTTTTGCTTTGTTGTAACACGCCCATAACTCCTTTTTTTTTCTTTTTTCCTTTTTTCTTGAGGGGAGGGTGGTGTTTGGCCTTTTTTTATCTTTTGTTTTTTTTTCCAACTATTTTTTTTATTGTAGGGTTTTTATTAAATTTTGTCTTCAAGTATTATGTTAATGGTAAATTGTTTTTTTAAATTTTTTATCATGTAAAAAAATAAAAAAAAATAATTAATTTAATCCAGTGAAGTTCGTAACTTGGGTAGTGAGTTTAACAATTTAACTAAAGTTAACTTGACTTGTTTTTTTTTCATGTGATTTTTTTCTTTGAACTTACCTAGTTAACAAGATCACATCGAGAAAGTTTTTACATGATTTAATTTAAAATCCAAGCTAAGCAAAAAATTAGATTGAGAGTTTTCAAGTTTGAACTATTATACCAAGTTTAATGATATAAAAATATATTTTTGATAATTTAGATATTATTTTTTATACTAAAAACAAATTTGGTCGAAACTGTAATGATCGAGTGAATGGGAATAACTAGTTTCAATCTATTCAAAAATATATTTTAACAACAAATTAAAAAAAATTAAAAAGAGTAATCATCACATTCTATTCTATGTATCAACCATACAGCACAAGAGCAAGCCACATGCTCCATCTTAGGACATAAAAAGGAATACATAGGAGGTTTGATCATAATATTAATCCTAACCGGTAATTAACTAATGGTAGATGGTCGGAAATCAAAGAGAAGTGGATTTAAGGACTCTCTTAATCCATGAAAAGGAAACTTGAGAAAATTGAGGGGAAGAGAAAAAAACACGATATATTACTTTGGTTTTAAGTTAAAATCTAACGACCAAACTAATTGCTCTAATTAATTCGAGTTATTGTACTGAGTCAAGTTGGTGATCGGAATCCACTAACCACTAATGAATCAAAAATTTTAAAGAACAAAAATCAATCTTTGAGGTGTTAATTAACACCTCAAAGATTTAATTAATTTGATGAGAAAAATAAAACCACACAACTCATATATATATAATTTCTTTTTCAATGTCCCTAGATAGTTTATCTCATATCCAAGATAATTTAGTTTTAGTATATAAAAAGGTCTAGTGGTAAGAGTTTGGGACTAAGGGGTTTGCTCCACTGTGGTCTCAGGTTCGAGTCTTGTAATTGTTAATATGATGGCCACTGGAGGCTTACATAGTTGTTAACTTCAGGGCCCGTGAAATTAGTCGAGATACACGCAAACTGACCTGAACACCCATGTTAATAAAAAAAAAATAAAAAAAACATCTTATTTTAACTTATAAGAAAGAAAATCAAGTGCGTTCCTTTCATCTATAATTAAATGCATGTCACTACAACGAAATTAATTCTTAAGGACATTTGCTAAAAAAAAAAAACTTGATTATATATATATACATAGAAATAAAAAAATGTTGAATAAAACCAACTATAGGAATTATTGAATACATTAAAAAAAAAAAGGTTGCAAGCGTTGTAAATTGTTTTAGTTAAAAAGAACCGTTTAAAACTTAATAATTTTTACAAGTAGAACAATTATACCAATTGCAAAATATTTTTTTTAAAACAAAAAAACAAAAAAACAGCGGAAATACCACCTCGCCTTTATTTGAGAAGGGAACTAGCGAGGAAGAAGTAGCCATTGACATATTTGTCCACACGTACGTAAGCCGATCACATAGAGTGGGGCCTACAATCTGCTATGTAGGACCCCCACTTTCTTCTGATCTAAGCATCTCTATTAACTGGCCTCTCTCGCCACAAAATCTCTTCCCAACTCGAAAATTTATTATTTTCTGTGCTGGTTTGATCTCGAAAATTCCCTCAATGTTAGAGCCGAATTCTTTAGGAGGTCAAGGGACGCTCGCAGTTCTTTATTCAATCTCCATGTTATTGCCTACTTTTCTTTTTTCTCTTTATAAAATCTTAATCACGTGTTCTAAAGTGAATTATTGCTTTCGGTATGAGCCTTTGCCCCAAGATCAAGCTGTAACATAACCATTTAAAACAAAATCATGAGTGAGAATAGAGGTAAAGCTAGCATTTTGTCCACATCATTCTGATCGATGAACATCAGAAATTCAAGTTAATTAATTATTATGGAGGAGTTTGGTTCTTTTTTCCCGTGGATATGTTCTGATCATCAAGCATATTAGTTTAAGGAATCGTTTGGTTTAGTTTTATATCTCTTCTTCTTTAAAGAAAAAAAAAAACGAAAATACAAAACTTGTATGCTTCTGGGAATTTTAAAAATTGAACAATGTTGTTTCCAAAACCATAACCCTAACATCATTTAGAGAGCTTGTCGCTATCTAGTCCTATCCTGATGGGAGCTCACTCCCTCTGATTAGGCAAACTATTTCTAGACCCTATAGTTTAATTCTTGCTCTTCTTAGTAAAATCGACATTTTATATGAAAATAGGAATGCTAAAAAGCATGCACACTCGTTGAGGCTTTGACGAGCACCATACGTACGCTAGCTCCATATGTTTCGAGTTTCATTATGAATGTGTGTGTGTGTTCAGGGTGATCTTCTGCTCAATGCTCCAAAAAATACTTGAGAGAAGTTATTTTTTAATTGTTATACCAATGCACAATAATATTTTTCTAATTATGCATTTTACTTTATTCTAAAAACGTATATTTTGTTGAATATATATGAGCTAAGGTATAAATTTGTCACAAGATGTTGTGAATATTAGGTAAAGTAATTAATGGAGCATTGAGTTTAACAAATAGCTCCTGTTCTAGAGATTCAATGCTCGGTTTTATTGCTTTTCAAGTTTAAAGATTCGACTCGAATAATTAACATCAAGCATTGAGATTAGACCAAAAATTATTATGTTTTAATAATACAAGTGTTCTTTTTTTAACTTGTTCTAGACATAAAATCTCTTATAATTAAGTTTTAAATAAGTAGTTCATATTAAAGAATGTCTTGATTATCAAAAAACAAAAAAAAAATGTCTTAAAAAAACTAGTTCTTCACAACCAATAATGATAAATTCACTTGAAATGACGATGAACTTGTATAAATTTTAAATTTAAATAACTTTCCCATTGAATTCTTGAAACCACAATGACCAAAGTAAATTATAATAACTTTGAACAAGAAAAAAAAAGAAAAAATTATTAAAAATGTCCCTTGTTGGAATATTTTGTTTATTATAAGTTTTCATAAATTACATTTAACATTTTCGATCTTCAATCGACATAGATTTATAGAAAAATAAAAGAGATCAAAGTATCCTTGTATATTAACAACCATCACAATATCCTTGTAATTGGATAACAACTCCTCTCTCTTACATTTTATCGAACAATACAAATACAGACATAATGAAAATTTCCTAAACTAGGCATTGCATTCAACTCTTAATTTCTCCACTGTATACTAAAATACACCCAGCCAAATCCAACTTCTCATAATGTCCTGGGAAGGGGAAGCAGATTGGTTCGACATGGGCGGCATTGTAGTGAAAAAAGCGTGTTGCTGCTATCCGAGTTGGTTGAGAGTTCATAATGCAAATTACCATTTTCTTCCCCTGATAATCTCTTTCTCTTTGCCTGAGGGCTCTGCAACATGGCCAGAGGAAAATCGTCCGGCAAGCTCATTGGCTGTATCATCTTGCAATGTGTAAATCGCAGTACAAGTTTCTGAAGATGGCAATTTGGAAGCAATTATCCCTGCCTTCTATGTGATACATTCAAGGGTTTGGCAATGGTTTCTCTAGACTGGATTTTTGTAATTCTAGGTATCAATTGAGACACCATATATTGTTGCCATTCTTAAATCATATATAATCATGTCAATGTTGTTGCACTGTTTCCACTGAGGAAGTCACCTACATTATTCTCTTGCATCAGCATGGCGCCCATATGGACGTGTTTTTGCCCCGGGGAATCAGGATAAGACTTTTCGGGCGTGGGATATAACAAAGTAGTCATCGCGCCTGTTGCTATTCTCAATGGAAACTTGAGTGTGGTTTGTTCAATTTGCTTCTCAGCGGTTGGCCAATTCATGTTGATAGCTGAACCTGCAGATTTGTGCATGTTGATGGTACACTGCATGACTACAGAAGGTGGCAAGAGATACCTTTGAATTTGCAGCTGACTTCGGCAAATTGGGTTGGCAAATGTATGATATTTTTAACATTTTTTTATCGGCAACTAATGACAATAAATGTAATTAAGATATAAAATATAAATTGAAATTAATTATATAACCAATAAAATATAAAATACAATTTATGAAAAATTGGTATACAAATATTGACACACTCTAGCTAACTTTATGATGTTTTTTTAGTAATGTTTTCAAAGAAATATAAATGCTAGCTATATATAATTGCACCATTTTATTACTTAATCACATGTTGATGTAGTCAAGCTTGTGAGTTCTAAATAAAACATATATGTAAGAAGTCTATTATATGTTTTTATGGACCAATAATACAAGTTTATTAGGTCAATAAAAAATTCAATCATGTTAGATCAAGGTAACTACTTAAAATTATTATAACATAAAATTTAATTATTGGATCAGACTCAAGTTTATACAAGAGATTTTACAGGTTATTTTTTTATTAAAAGTCATTGCATCGCTGATTAGATTGTTAGATCATTCTAAATTAGATACAAAAGTTGTTGTTTGGACTAATTTTACTTATTTTCCTAGTTGTTTTTTGAATTATTATTGATTTTCAGATTTTATATTATTATTATTATTATTTTGTTAGGATCTTGATTTTGTTTTTTAGTCTAAGTCAGTGTTTCTAGCTAATAAAAGGCATTGTAAACCTCGCAGACTTGGTCATGTCTCTATTTCAGAAACAAAATAAGAGTTTATGGTTGTTTGAATTCATCTTTTGTTTTTATGTGCTTGCTATTGTCTTGTTGTGTTTCTGTCTGCGTCACCTACTTTAATTATTCTTTATATTCATTGCTCTAAACAATCTAATTAAATCCTCAATTAACAAATATAATAAATAAAAAACTTAACAAGTATATAAAAAAAACAACAATCAAAATATTGCATAATATTTTTAGTAAGCAAAATTACTAAATAATTTAATTAAGATCCATACGAGATGGGATCTAATATATTCAAAATAAAATAAATGAGATTAATTAGTTTTAAATTATTCAAGGGTATTAACTATGTAATTAAACATTATTTAATTACTATGTATAATACAAAAACGATTGAATTTAGTTAATTTCCAATATTTAAATTTCATATTTTAAAAAAATAAAATGCATAGCTTTCCATCTTAAAAAACACCACTTCCCATATTTTTTAAAGTGAAAACTAATATACTTTTAAATTATTTTTAAAAAATCACTCTTCATTCTTACAATTTAATATCTAATTTTTAAAATCACAATGAAATATTTTAATACTTTTTTAAAAATAGAGTAATAAAAAAAATAAGGTATCAAACCGACTCTAAGAATGCAAACCTTGATCATTGAGGGTAGATTTTGAATAAGAATATCGGTGATAATCTGATTTGTAATGTTATAAATCTATATATTTATTCTCTTATGTCCTACTACTTAATTTGATTCCTTACACTATGTTGTGAAATAGAGCATTTTTTGTTAATTTCAACACAAAAAAAAAGAAAACGATGTGAGCATTGTTAATATTTTTTCTACCATAAAAAATAATTTAACTACAAACTGAAAATAATATTCAATAAAAAAAATTAAAAATTATATATGTTAATAAATAATAATAATAAATTTGTTGATTCCAATAAAATATATTCATGAGCAATTTGTTAGTACTATTTTTTTTCATATTATCTATATAATAGTTGAAAAGGATATTTATTAACATTTGAATGAAAACCTATAATATTACTTTAGAACCATGTTAAAATTAAAGAGTGTGTGAATTATCATGTTAAATAATTTTTTAAATTGCAAAAAGATAAAAAGAAATAGGTCATACTAAGTGTCTGGCCCAAACAGAAAAAGGTCAAATGAGTTCGGGTCTGTAAGGGCACGCCCATGTGTTTTGCCTTGTTTTTTTTTTTTTTACAAGAGACAAATGACATGTCTTCTGTACTTTTTATTTTTTAACAATAAAATAAGGGCAGACGACGCATTGTCTGTCATCCAAGATTCTGGCCATAAATGGATGGCTGAAAATTAAGTTAAGATGTTTTTGGTTTCAATATTCCACTTTTTATCATGTCTTAACATATAAGTCCTATTAAACATTGTGAAAACATCAATAAATTATTCTCTCGACTCAAAACACCCCTTTTCAGGCAAGATGAAGGCAAAAAACCATTATCAGACTTTTCTTATTGAATAGAACCCTTTGACACCAAACTTGTTTATTTTGGTTACTAGAATGGTGACAATCAACAACTTTCTCTATCATTTACCATTTTTTATGAGTTTCCATCTCCTCTCTCTAATTTAGGGTTAAAAAATAACAAAAATAATTTTTTATACCAAAAAAAATTATTATGAATTTGGGGTTAGCCATAAATTTTCTTTCGTTTTTTACTTTTTGGTGCTTTATCTTTTCATTTTTTATTTTTACCATAATTCCAATCCTAATTTCATCTAATTAATTAGGTCATAAAAAAATGTAATTGAAAAGAAAAGAAAATTTTAAAAATGAAAAGAAAAAAAAAGTCAATGCACAATTAGATTCCCCAAATTCTTTTAATGTATTAGGTGATAATTTCATGCTTGTAATTCCACTAATGATAATTCAAGTCTAGGCCCAAATATATTTTTTGTGATGTACATTCCATCTAAATTTATATGTTTAGTAATGTGATGCGAGGTATTTGGTAATGTTTTTGCTCTCACATATGCAATGTATTAAAAAATATTTTAATATTAAATTAAAAACCTATGTTATTATCCTTCACGTATGTTCATAAAGAAATATCATTGTGGTTTGCATTGCTAATTTCTTTAGTGTTTTTTTTTCAGTTATCTAACTTTATTTCTATAGTTCAATTAATTATACAATTGTAGAATTAGAAGAATGTCAATTATTCTTGACATAACTAGCTAGGTAGAATGATGGTGAAATATGCATTGAGCCATGTCATATATACATCAGCAAAATTCAATTCATTGAAAATGTCTATCGTAAAGAACACTAAAATGTGTGAGTTTTTTTCCTTTTAAATAGTCATTGTTCAAACACTCATAAAATATCGTGAATTTATTGTTCACACTATAAGAAAAAAAATTATTGAATTCAATTGAATCTATAGCTCGAATCACAGGTTTGATGAGTTATTTTCTCAATCAATTTAATGTGAGTATCTATTTTTATTATCGTTTAACTAAATAAAAAATAATTTTAATAAATAAATTTAGTAAATACAACCATCTAAATATTTGTTTTTTGCAAGATTAAATATTTTAATTTATAGTTGTATTTTAATTTTTTTAGTTTTATTTTTTTTATTATTAATAATTTTTTTTATTTATTAACATATATAATTCTTAATTTATTTGATTATATATATGCATTAGCTTTTTTTTATTTTTGAAATATGATATTCATTATTATTATTTTTTTTTTATCTTGTTAAAAACCAAAAGAACTCCATAGAATTCTACCTCACATTCTACTAGCCAACACTATTATTTCTTTTCTTTTTTTATGTAGACAGGCTGACAGAACGGCTGGGACATTTCTGCAGGTGAAGGTTCTCTCCTCTCTGCCACGCGCTTTGAGGAAGAGCTTTTGGAGTTGAAGAAAGAAGGTGGCGTGGAAAAGAGAGAAAATGAAATTATGATTTGTGCGAGTCCCAATAATTGTATATCTCTGCCTCCTTCTCGAGCCCTGTGTTTGTTCCCGCTGGTTGGTGGCTTGCTGCCGGCTGCTCTGCAACGCCTGCTTTCTTAAACGTTTTTTATTTGAAAATAAATTAAAATAATATTTTTATTTTTTAAAATTAATATATTAAAATAATTTAAAAATATAAAAAGCTATTTTAAACTAAAAAAAAATTAAAAAAGCACGTACCACAGATCTCCTTCTCCTAGGATAAACTTTACACACTGCACTGGTGTGACAGACTCTGAATCAGAGGGGCGGATAGATGTGTTATGTTAAAATAGCTGGAGGTTTTTTTTTTTTTATTGTGAGAAACATCTAAATATACTTTTAATTATTTAATAACTATTTATTGTCGTCGTTTAATTGGCTAGCATGCGAGTAGTCCGTTCCACGAGGTCGTTGATTCAAGCGACAATGACATTATTTCTAAGCAGATAATCTATTGCTGGTGTGTTTTAAAAAATAAAAACAAATTAAAAAATAAATGATATATCATTTACTTTTTATTATTAAAAATAATAATTCAAGGTCAAGTGTTAGGCCAACCCTTTTTTTTTTCTTTGATACTCAAAAAATAATTACAAATTCATTTAATTTTCAGCTTGGACGTGTTTATTAAATACTCTTATAAGTTTTTGAGATGATTCTAAAAAATATTATTATAAATTTTTATTTGAATTTTAATAATTATTTTTTAATTGTTATGTATCTAATATGAAAATAATAATACTAATAATAATTTTTCTAAAAATCGATTCAAATTAAATTTTTATTCTTAAAATCTTTAAATAGATTTTGAAAATGAATTTATTATATTTATGATTTTTTTAGTTTTCAATTACACTTAAAATGTGAACATACTATTTTGATATTTTTTATAATTTGCTTTAACAATCATAAAATATTTTTGTTTTAAGATAAATAATTATTACAGTTAAAGACATTGCATTTGCTAAAATAAATAAGAGATATGTTATTAAAAAAATTTATCTTGATGGAAAAAAACTCAAAAGACTATTTTCAGGTTTAATAATAATGATAGAGAATTTCCTGAGATTTAATTTTTTTTTTTGTTAAAAACTCATAGTAACATAACTTGGACATACAAACTAGTTAGAAAAAAAGAACCTAAACAAGGAGGGAAAATTATTTGAGATAGATTTTTAAATTTATTTTTTTTAAAAAAATTCATTCTCCCTAAGTATTTTTCCTTGTCAAATTTAATCTTCGTTCTTTTATTATTATTTTTCTTTTTTTTTCTTTGATAAATTTTTTAAATTAATATTTTTTCTGATCTTGTCTTTTAATGTTAGATTAATTAAGAATTGAACTTCTTGATCGAGTTCGAGTATGTAATTTCATGGGTTTCTAGTTTTTTAAATTAACTCAGGTTTAGGATGTTCGCCTGAATTTACCTTTTCTATTTTTTTTCTTTCTTGAAGCTCATGTTTTTTAAGATTCAATCAGAGCTAGACTCTGTTATTTTTATTTATTTGCATTTTGTGGGGTTTTTCACTAATTTTGATAATAATCCAGGTTTTCTTGGGTCTTTTTATTTATTGTTCTTTATTGGATTTACTTTGGCTAATCAACATTGGTTGGAATTGAATTTTTTTATTCATTCCAAGTCAAGAATTTAATGGGTTGCAAGTTTGAGATCTTAACCTAAATTTAGAAGATTCACTCGTGTTGTGCTTGATTTATTTATTTTCCATTTTAAAGATGATATTTTTTCAATTTCATCACTCAACATTAATATCAATTATAATTAGGCTCTATTTTTTTATGTCTTCTATATAATTTTTTGTGAATTTTCAAAATAATCCGGGTTGTCTTAGGTCTTTTTATTTGTTTTTTTTTGTTGGATTTACTTTGACAAATTTTCTAATTTTTATTTTATTTTATTCTTTAACATTATATCGATTATTAATTTTTTTTTCAACTTTAAAGGCTGAGGTTTTTATGATATTAAACTTTGATTTTCATGAATTTTCTTTCTGTTTATCTATCATAATACTATAATTTAGACCACAGTTTTTATGAAATAACCTAAGTTGACTTGTTTTTTTAGGTTTTTTTTTTTTTTTTTTTTTTTTTTTTTCGGCCTATACGTAG
>Ga0325410_1007127_pt1 | contig 12240 bp, 7 predicted proteins | sample PopdelMetagenome_16_FD_206182 | JGI IMG/M metagenome (GOLD analysis project Ga0325410, IMG submission 206182) | Populus deltoides microbial communities from Bellville, Georgia, United States - Xylem-PdIQD-R3 | ecosystem: Host-associated > Plants > Phyllosphere > Stem > Wood/Secondary xylem... | reverse complement strand
ATTGTTGTTGTTATTGTGTTGCTGTTAACTATAATTTATACAATTAACCTCTCTGTGGTTCGACCCCGGTCTTGCCGGGTTATTTATTACTTCGACACTCCTGCACTTGGGAGAAGACATCAATCTTCTGGTCGTGTCAATAATGGATGTGAAATCATAGAAAAATTAAGAACAAATCGTGGTGATAAGTAGGACTCTATAGGCCGGTGAAGAGGGAAATTGTTTTGGAGTTGTTTAGATTTTGCAATTACATGTAATTGTGTTATGTTATTGTTTGTTGTTATGTGTAAAGTGATTACAAATATAAAGTTAATTTATCAATATGATAATGTAATTCTTAGGTTAGTGAGAATAAGGATTTTTAAGAAATAATTGAATTAAAGACATAATTAATTGTACTTATGATTACATGGTATAAATGATGAAGAATCTAATTGAAATCATGAATATTTAAAAATCATTTCAAGAGGAAATGGAAGTTTTGGGGCTGACCATAAGTAGAGTTAAGAAAATTTAACAAGTAAAGATAAAGTGATATGAATTATGGTTAGTTTAAATGTTAAGAGAGTTATTATGAGTTAAAAAGAATAAATTGAATTATAAATATGTTAAAAAGTGGATTATTATGTTTTGGGATTTGAAAGTATATGTGGAAGTTATGATGCATACATGAATTATAGATTGTATATTGGACATGGAATTGAGGTTTTAAAAAACAAAAAGTAAGAGGAAATGATTTGCAGAACTTTGCGCAAGTTAGAACTTCATTTGTGAAAACATGAATTGTAGTAAATATGTTGATATAAGTTATTCATATACAAAGTGATGAAAATCATAACATAAATGGGTGGAAGGAAAGGTGAAAATTGTGAGGTGGATGTAATTGTTAAGGATTTAGGAGTAATGGTTGAAAATAGTATACCTAAGTACTCATAAGCATGAAAAACCAAAGAAAAAAAATATTTTGATAAATAGTGTGATGAAATTATATAACATGAATGTTGATGTATGATGAGATACAAGAGATATCGATAATGGCATCTTCTTTGGATTCATGAGAAGCACTATAAGTGACATCTTTTACAGCTAGAAGAGCATGTTCAGCTGGAGGTTCAAGTAGGTGCTCAACACCTCAGTTGTAATTTAAATTTTAATTAGTCTTGTTGATACAAAATTCTCTGATTGTAAATGACTGAGTTATGAATGTTTGGAAATGAAAAGGACAAGAAACAAATAAATAGATTGGCAAGATATAAGCCGGTTGTGGGAGTAGGGGCTATTGTTATGATAAGCCGACTGTAGGAGCGAGGACTGCAAATATATATACATGGATAAACTGGTTAAAAGAGCGGGAGTTATTTAAATATGTAACTGATGAGCTGGTTGCAAGAAAAGTGGCCATCGTTATGTGAAAGTGATTTAGTTGGTTGTAAGAGCAGGGACTAAATTGTTAGAATGTTAAACCAAATTCAAAATTATGATTTGGATGTATATGATAAAATTTATTACTTGGTTAAGATTATTGGTCCAAAGCAATGATAGAAATTTTTGGTGTTAGAATATTGGATGAAATCTTGCATATCAAATAATGAAATGACATATAAAATGGTTTAATGACAAAAAATTTTAATGTGAAAAAATGGAATTCCTAGAAGAACAAACTTTTATATTTTTGGTTTCTAACTTATAGAAATTATATAAATGAAAGAGATAATTATTGGTGTTAATTAGTGTTATTTAACCATATATTTCAGGTTCTTCTTATCCTTTGCTGCAGCGGTGACACGTTGATAGTATCTTATAGTTTTTATGCTTAGGTAGAATCTTGCAAACTTTATTTATGTCATGTAATGAAACCAATATATCACCTAAGTAAATGAAAAGGTTAGCTCATTTTATTAGAATCTATAAGGGATAGCTGAAGTGATTGACATTCATGAGGGATAATTAAAGATATAGATATCCTTGTAAGATGATTGAGATTATGTTGTCTTAATTGATGATGGTCAAAATGGTTAAATTGTTGAGTCAAAGTAACGGGTTGAATGTCTTTTAGGAATGAGAATAAGTGATTCCCGTTGATATGCAATTCATATTTTAATTCTCATAATAGTACTCATATATTTATGATGTTAATTACTTGATTTCAGGCTTATCTCAGCACAAACAGAAGCAATAAATCACTAGTATAATATCTTTTATTGATAAGTAATGATCATTTAAAAAGGATATATCACTGATTTGAGTCTTATAGCATGTATATTAAATAATTTTATTTTGATGTGTATACGAATTGTTACTTATATTATTGTCAAGTAAAAATAAAATATTCGAAATACAAGGCGTTACATCATCCTTGTAGAAGAAAAAAGAAAAAAGAGTTAAAAGGTGATGAGAATGGCATGAAAGAGGATTGGAGCAAGAAGTATATATAAAAACTCTGTTAATGAAAGGATTCCTCAGAATTGTGTTGGGTAGTAGGGAATGAAAGTTATGCTAGTCAACATGATCACAATGAGACTAGAGGGTTGACTGACAAGGATTCCTCATAATAGTACTGGATGTTGTTTGTCCAGTAAAGTAATGTTGATTAGATTTTCCTTTTCTTCAGAGCCATATTTTCTCTAAATCATTGTCAGTCATACTCTTGCTGCACCGGCGTCGCGTTGCAGAATTTCCTTTTCTTCTGAGCTATATTTAGGGTGTATTTGAAAACGAGATGTAAACCGTGTTTTAAATAATTTTAAATTTTTTTGTTTAAAATAATTTTTTAATATTTTTAAATTGTTTTGGTGTGCTGATGTTAAAAATAATTTTTGAAAAATTAAAAAATTTATTTTGATGTATTTTTAAATGAAAAACACTTTTAAACATCAGCGCTACTACAATTTCAAATAGATCGATTGTAACTTTTGGAGACCACGATAGCTGCTTGTTGAGCATAATAGGCCGGGGATTCCGCGGTGGGGGGAGGGGTCGTGGTTGAATTGACCTGGACTGTGTTGACGATTGAAGAGACTGGAGAGGCCTATTTTTTTTTAGGGTTTCTAAGGCGGCGGTGAATGGGTTTTTTGCATAGTTTTGAAACCCGATCCGATGGTCGACCTGGTCTAATGATCGGGTCACGAGTCAGATGAGTTGACCCTGGTTGACCCGGGTCAACCAAAAAAAAAAATAATACAATGTGCATCAATTATCATGAATTAGACACAAAATGCAAAGCAAATGTCATTGACAATCCAAGTGTACACTTTAGACTAGAATATACGGTTCGAATATTTACTTAGCATTATTTTTTAAAATATATATTTTTATTTTTTAAAATTTATTTTTAATATCAGCACGTTAAAATGATTTTAAAATAATAAAAAATATTAATTTGAAAAAAAAATAAAAAATCTCTCTTTTTAAAAGAAACATTTTTGAAATATAAAAACTTCTTTCCATCTAATTTTAAAACAAAGCCCAAACGAAGGATTTGTTACTGGGATAAGCCATTAGTTTTTAAAATATATTAAAATAATATATATATTTTTTTATTTTTAAAAATTTATTTTCAATGTTATTATGTCAAAACAATAAAAAAAACATGAAAAAATAATTTTAAATAAAAAATAATTTTAAATTCTTACCAAACAACATTGCAACCTTGTTTCCAAAAAGTATATCTACTACTCTGAGTTTTCATGGCTGAATTTTCCAGTGCTGACTCTTTAAAGAATATAGAAATATGCAAAGCCTCAACAACGCTGACTTTGGTGTTGATATTTCAAATTCCTTTCAAATTTTGGTAATCGTGCATTTGTTGAAATTGTTCATTTTGGTTTTCTTTATCTGTGGTCCTGCTATTCGTTTTCATCGTTTTGGCTTTTTAAAAGGCCAAAACGATGTAGTTTAATCTTTTTATGTGTGTGTCTATATATATATATAAAGGCCGGGTCTCAGCTGGGTTTACCCGAGTCGCCCGGATTTTGCCGGGCCAACTTCCCAACAATATAAAAACATATATAAATTTTTTATTAAAATTTTTAGGAACATACCGCATTTTCAAATGGAGCCTAAATGGTTTTGATTTGACCATGTAGAGTAAGTTGTAAACCGGAGTAGCTATGTGTTCTGCATCTTATACTGGTTTATTCAATTCAAAACTCCTTTGTCGTAAGACTTTTATCACTTTAATTAATTATTCATAATATAAATTCCAAAGTATAATTATAACACTTCAAAGACGAGTCATAATTTATCTGTACTATACCCAACAACATATAAACAATAAAATAGTATATCAAAGTATTTATCCCTCAACACATTAACAACATAAATTGGATTTTAATTTGAATTATTTAGAGACATCATTGTCATAATTTATTTTTGGGTTATTCTTCAAAATCTACCTTTTTTTCCTTATAAAAATTAAAAAAATCAAAAACATTAATAACAAGAAGACTGACAATTGGTAAAAGCTGGTTGAGGAAGGTTTCAGATATATATATATATATATATAGAAGAATCAAGCTGCAGTTTTAAACGAAATTGAGAGCTTAATCATACCCTTTTGTACCCAAGACTAGAGAGACAATACAGATTCAAGGTCAAATTAATTGATTATTGAACGAGTTTGCATAAAAATTAAGTTCAATGACATAATTAGATTTTTAATAGGCCAATTTGATTTAATCATGGGCCAAATTAAAATTTTAATTATGTTTAAGAGTTAATTTAGGTTAATTAAAATATTTAATTAGTTGCAAGGACTTAATTATACTTTTAATGGGTTAAATTAATTTTATTAGAGACTTAATTGGTGAAAAATTAAGTTTGGGAGCCCAATTTGGGCTTAATTAAGAATATTAAAATTTTAGAGGACTAAATTTAATTTTTACAAAGTCAATTGATCGAAATCAGGGATAAAATTGCAAAAAAATGAAAGTTTAGGGTCAATTAACAATTAAATTGAAGAAATTCACAGTAAAGGACCATTTTGAAAAATGATCTAAACTTCGAGGATGTAATTCAGTTGAAGATAAATGTGAAATTGAAAGTTTAATGGTTAATTGAGGGTCAATTTGCATAAATCCAAAACTAAGAACCAAAATAAAAAAGACGTTGAAATTCAAGGTTGGTATTGAAGTTCAATAGTGATACAATTGTATAAAATTAAAAGTTCAAGGATAATTAGGGATGTAATTAAAAGAAATTAAAAATCATATAACTAAATGGAACTTTAATCAAATCCCTAATTAAAAAAATCAAAAGTTAAAATGACACCATTTCATTTAAATAAAACACCATGTTTTGACCAAAACGGTGCTATTTTGACCAAGCAGAAACAAGAAAAAAAAAAAAAAAATCAGACGACTTGTTGTATGGTTACTGTTCATCATCCCTATCTTTTTACTTAAAAAAATTGCTCGGGTGGCTACTTTTTTAAAGCATTTAATGATTCATTTCATTAACTAAATCAAACAAACCATACACCACTATAATGACCTGACATCTTAATACACCCTAATGTAATTTTTACTGGCTGATAGCCCCTACAACCACTGTGGCACTGCCTAAAAAAAACCAACCTAACCAGCCTAATTTTCACAGATCATGATGACACCTTTGAGCCTATAATTGGGATCTTCCCCGCTTGAATGAAGGGCTAAAATTGGTCCCCGTTAAAGACAAGATATCCCTTTTCACCCTTATAAATAAGAGTGGATTTCGGATATTGAGGGACAAGAAATCTGAGTGCAAAGTAGACAAAAAAAAAACCAGCCTCTCTCAATTTTTCTTCTTCATCTACCAGTCTTATCTTTCTTTTCCTCTGTCATGTACTCAACCTCAGCTCCTTTCAGCAGCGACGCTAACCTCAACCGGTAGTTGATAGCCCATTAAAACCGGCAGCCAAAGCCTCTTCCCCCACTATAATAAAGACAATAGCTCCCTTTTCCTCTCAGTTTCCACCCTTATCAGCGGCAACAACTCCAATAGCTTGCCTCCTCTACGCCATCATGACCGCCAGTTCCTGCACTACCGTGTACAGCCAAAACACAACCCCTGCACCAGGTAATTTTCTTCCTTCAATAACCTACGCCTTGCTTCCTTTTTTTTCTTTCTTTCTTTAGATAAGGTATGCAATACATCGATTAATTTTGCCTCTCATCTATTTCAATTAAGAAAGAGATGGGCTGGCGCTCAGCCCAGGTCAGCCCAACATATATATATAAAAAAGAAGTTTGTTGGGCTGTTGGTCGTCTTGACCCAATTTGATAAGACTGGGCTTGGATTTCGGGTTGAATCCAACACATTTATTAAACAATAATAAATAAATAAAAATTCAAAATTTTCAAAAAATATTTTTTAGTTCAACGCGTATTTTTTTAACAATTTTGTCTAATACCAGGTCGTAGATGTACACTATAAGATACGAGTCTGGTATTAAAAGTACCTAGTTTCTCCATTACCATGTACAACCTTATTGAAGGAAGAAAATTAGCTGGCGTAGGGGTTGTGTTTTGGCTGTACACGGTAGTGGAGGAACTGGCGGTCATGATCAAATCCTAAAGGTTTTTCATGCATATTGTTCCCTAAAAAAATCACATTTCTATCATGTTTTAAAAATTAAAAAAAAATATCATAACCGGTTTATGGTTTATTCATTAGAGTTTGATCAAAATACAAAAAATCTCATATTAACTAGTTTGTTACCCAAAACATTAGGAAATAAATGCGATGATAAATCTAGGATTTAGAATAGTTATGAATTAATCTAATAAGATCTTTCCTCACAAAAAAAGATCTACCTTAAACCTTAGACGAAACCAACATATAGAAACATTGACCTAGAAAACAATTGACAAGCAATGCAGCTTATTTTAGGTAAGGTGTACCGCCTTGTACCTTAGACGAGACCAACATATAGAAACATTGGCTTAGAAAACAATTGACAAGCAATGTAGCTTACTTTAGGTAGGGTGCACGAGGGGTGATGTGTCTTTTCCTTGCACAACTAGTTCCCTTACCCAGACTATCATAAACCATTAGATTTTTTAGTAACTATAATATTAAGTGATGATTCACGAACCCTATAATCCTAATCTTATGATTAAACCAAAAACCCCCTTTAACATTCTCAAGAAGCAGCTTCGCGATTCGATGCTATGGACGGAACAACATTCATCAATGTGCTTGATTCGTCCAACCATGTTTCTTGGTTTCATCTCTTCCATGTTGTTTAAAATGTAATGGAACTTCTTACAGTTTATAGCAGGAGTCACAGGATCACGGGAGACATGATTTTTGGGTTTTGGAGACTTGTTCTGGGAAATAAATTCCATTTTAGATCGGCTGAACTGCCATGGGCAGAAGTGGATGTATGATGCGAGGAAGCAACTCAGTTTGGCAATCATAATAACAATAAAGGGAAGTAATTGAGGAGCTAGTCAGAGAACAGAACAATAAAGGGAAGCAAGTTATCAAGTTAAAATCTTTTGAATCTTCGTGAACAAACATAACAAACTCAGATCATAATACATAATTAGCACACCAGCTATGGACACGACCCAATTCCTTCTACAATCTAACACAAATGAATAACCATTTATTTCTCCTATTTTCTTTTACTTTAATAGCCAAAAATAAAAAATAAAAGCAACCCCTGCGCCAGCTAATTTTCTTCCTTCAATAAGGCCTTGCTTCCTTTTTTCTTTCTTTCTTTAGATAAGGTATGCAAGACATGAATTAATTCTGGCTCTCATCTATTTCAATTAAGAAAGAGATAGGCTGCCGCTCAGCCTAGCCTAGATAGCTAGGCCGGGTCCAACTCAATATATATATATATATATATATATATATATATATATATATAAAAGAGATGTTCATTGGGTCGTTGGTCGTCCTAACCCAATTTGATAGGACTGGGCTTGGATTTCAGGTTCAATCCAACCCATTTATTAAATAATAATAAAAAATAAAAAAAAATTCAAAATTTTCAAAGACAATTTTTTAAAAAATATTTTTCGGTTCGACGCGTGTTTTTTTGACAATTTTGTCTAATACCAGGTCATAGATGTACACTATAAGATACGAGCCTGGTATTAAAAGTACATGGTTTCTCCAAAACTTATAAAAAATCCTAAAAAATTAAATTAATTTCCTCATTAAAAAAAAAGATGTTTTGTTTTCGTGCATACGACCAAATTCTAAAGGTTTTTCGTGCATATTGTTCCCCAAAAAAATCACATTTCTATCATGTTTTAAAAAATTAAAAAAGAATATCTTAACCGGTTTATGGTTATCCATTAGAGTTTGACCAAAATACAAAACATCCCATAGTAACTAGTTTGTTACCCGAAATATTAGAAAATAAATGCAATGATAAATCTGGGACTTAGAATGGTTATGAATTAATCCAATAAGATCTTTCTTCATGAAGAAAGATCTGCCCTGAACAATTGATAAGCAATGCAGCTTACCTTAGGTAGGGTGTGCTGCGTATTTTCGTTGCACAACCAGACCCCTTACCCAGACTTTTATAAACCATTAGATTTTCTAGTAGCTATAATATTAAGTGAAGATTCCTGAATTCTATAATTATAATCGATTAAACCAAAAACCTCCTTTAACATTCTCAGGAAGCAGCTTTGCCATTCAATGCTATGGACGCCACAACATTCATCAATTTGCTTGATTCGTCCAACCATGTTTCTTGGTTTTATCTCTTCCATGTTGTTTAAAGTGTAATGGGACTTCTTACAGTATCAGGCAAGATTGTAGTAAGAAAAACTGCAAGAGAAACCTTCTCTGGGAATTTCTCCATAGCAAAAGCCAGATTCAAGCCACCTAAACTGTGCCTCACCAATACAACCTTTTCATTTTCAAGTAATTTGGCCATGAACTCCATCAAGGGCTCATTATACAGATCGAAAGTGCGAACTTCTTCAATTGTTTTTGTGTTCACCCCTGATACAGCCATGTCAAGAGTTGTGACACGGTGGCCAGCTTCCTCTAGCCTTGCCTTGATCTTGTACCATATCCAAGCTCCTGCAACTGAAACCATGGATCAAAACAAAATGCTATTTTTGATTGGTGACCACTCCCATTCTTTTGATGTTGTGGTTTGATACTGATATTTGCTATTGCTCGGTGGAGTATATAGGGAGAGTAGACGATGGTGAAAAGTTGGAAATGTCCGGTCCCAGTGACCTACTTTTCATCAAGAACCTTCCAGGCAATGATGTATTCGTTGACTAGTCATTTATGTTAAATAATATTTATGTAGTCTTATTTATTAAGGGTAGAATAGTACTTTCAGCTTAACCTATATATGCTTTATTTGTATTTTGGTTAAGACTATGCATTCATAATAAACAGATTATTCAGAATTGTAGCCTCCTTTTTATCTTTGATCTCAATTATTTTAACATGGTATCAGAGCTGATTTTATGGAATAAGGCTTAATCCCGAACACAACTTCGCGGATCCAACTATTCGTATTGTGAGTGTGAGGTTGGATGGGAAGAACTATTCGTATTGGAGCTATGTAATGAGAAATTTTCTTAAGGGTAAGAAGATGTGGGGGTATGTTAGTGGAGCTTATATGATACCTAAGAATATTGAGGAGGGGGATGTTGCTTTGATAGATACATGGGAAGCAAATAATGCAAAGATCATTACTTGGATCAACAATTCTGTTGAGCATTCGATAGGTACGCAGTTGGCGAAGTATGAGACAGTAAAAGAGGTTTGGGATCATCTGCAAAGGTTATTCACGCAATCAAATTTTGCAAAACAGTATCAGTTAAAGAATGACATACGAGCTCTTCACCAGAAGAATATGAGTATTCAAGAGTTCTATTCTGCCATGACAGATCTTTGGGATAAATTGGCTCTTACAGAATCGGCAGAATTAAAAGCATGTGGTGCTTATATTAAACGTAGAGAGCAGTAATGATTGGTACAATTTTTAACAACACTTCACAGTGATTTCGAAGGACTTAGAGGTTCAATTCTGTATCGTTCTCCACTGCCTTCTGTTGACTCTGTTGTCAGTGAGTTATTGGCTGAAGAAATACGTCTTCAGTCTTATTCTGAAAAGGGAATTCTTTCTGCTTCAAATCCTTCTGTACTAGCAGTACCTTCTAAGCCATTCTCTAATCATCAGAATAAGCCTTACACAAGGGTTGGCTTTGATGAGTGCAGTTTCTGTAAGCAGAAAGGTCATTGGAAGGCTCAGTGTCCTAAGTTGAGACAGCAGAATCAAGCTTGGAAGTCTGGCAGTCAGTCACAATCTAATGCTCATCGACCACCTCAGGGTTATAAACCACCACACCACAATACTACAGCAGTAGCTTCCCCAGGCTCTATTACTGATCCTAGTACTTTGGCTGAGCAATTTTAGAAGTTTCTCTCCTTGCAGCCACAAGCAATGTCCGCTTCTTCCATAGGTCAGTTGCCTCATAGTTCATCAGGTATGTCACACTCTGAATGGGTCTTGGATTCTAGTGCTTCCCATCATATGTCTCCAGATTTCTCATCTTTTACCTCCGTGTCCCCTTTGTCCTCCATTCCTGTTATTACTGCTGATGGCACTCCTATGCCCTTAGCAGGTGTTGGTTTCGTTGTCACACCTCACTTGTCTCTCCCTAATGTTTATCTTATTCCACAACTCAAATTAAATCTTGCGTCTGTTGGTCAAATATGTGATTCTGGTGATTATTTAGTCATGTTTTCTGGTTCCTTTTGTTGTGTACAAGATCTGCAATCTCAGAAGCTGATTGGGACAGGCCGTAGGGAGAATGGACTATATATTTTGGATGAGTTAAAAGTGCCAGTTGCTGCCGCTGCTGCTACTACTGTTGATTTGTCTTCTTTTCGTTTAAGTCTTTCATCTTCTAGTTTTTATTTATGGCATTCCCGTCTAGGTCATGTTTTGTCTTCTCGTTTGAGATTTTTGACATCCACAGGAGCTTTAGAAAATTTGAAAACTTGTGACATTTCAGATTGTAGTGGATGTAAACTGGCAAAATTTTCTGCTTTACCTTTTAATCTAAGTATTTCTATTTCATCTTCACCATTTGATTTGATTCATTCTGATGTATGAGGACCTTCTCCTGTTGCCACAAAAGGAAGGTCTCGATATTATGTCTCTTTTATTGATGATCATACTCGTTATTGTTGGGTTTATTTAATGAAACATCGTTCTGAATTCCTTGAGATATATGCAGCTTTTCGAGCTCTTATCAAAACTCAACATTCTGCTGTGATCAAATGCTTTAGGTGTGATTTGGGTGGGGAATACACCTCTCATAAATTTTGTCAAATGCTTGCCTTAGATGGAACCATCCACCAAACTTCATGTACAGACACTCCTGAGCAAAATGGTGTTGCTGAAAGAAAACATAGGCACATTATCGAAACTGCTCGTTCTCTCTTGTTGTCCGCTTTTGTTCCTAGTGAGTTTTGGGGAGAAGCTGTTCTTACTGATGTAAGTTTGATTAATACAATTCCATCTTCTCATAGTTCGGGTCTATCTCCTTTTGAAAAATCATATGGGTATGTCCCTGATTATTCCTCATTTAGAGTCTTTGGTTGTACTTGTTTCATTCTTCATCCTCGTGTAGAATGCAGTAAGCTATCCTCTTGATCCGCTATTTGTGTCTTTCTGGGTTATGGTGAAGGTAAAAAGGGGTATCGTTGTTTTGATCCAATAACTCAGAAACTTTATGTGTCTTGTCATGTTGTCTTCCTTGAGCATATACCTTTCTTTTCTATTCCATCCACTACTCATAGCCTGACAAAATCTGATCTTATTCGTTTAGATCCTTTATCTCAGGATTCTGGTAATGATACCTTTCCCTATGTTCGATCAATTTGTACTGATAACTCTGCAGGTACTGGTACTTTACTCTCTAGCACACCTGAAGCTCCATTCTCATCTACAGCCCCTCAAGCTTCATCTGAGATTGTGGATCCACCTCCACGTCAGTCCATCCGCATTCGTAAGTCCACAAAACTACCAGATTTTGCTTATTCTTGTTATTCTTCATCATTTACTTCCTTTTTAGCTTCTATTCATTGTCTCTTTGAGCCCTCTTCCTATAAAGAGGCAATTCTTGATCCGTTTTGGCAGCAAGCTATGGATGAGGAACTTTCTGCTTTGCATAAGACAGATACTTGGGATCTGGTTCCTCTACCTCCTGGTAAGAGTGTTGTTGGTTGTTGTTGGGTGTATAAGATCAAGACTAATTC
>Ga0325410_1007121_pt1 | contig 12244 bp, 11 predicted proteins | sample PopdelMetagenome_16_FD_206182 | JGI IMG/M metagenome (GOLD analysis project Ga0325410, IMG submission 206182) | Populus deltoides microbial communities from Bellville, Georgia, United States - Xylem-PdIQD-R3 | ecosystem: Host-associated > Plants > Phyllosphere > Stem > Wood/Secondary xylem... | reverse complement strand
GCTCTCATAAAGTACGTATAAATCTGTTCTCAGCGTATAATTAATTAATAGCACCTTAATTATGCCTTCAGTTATTTAATTTGATTTTCCTCTTGTTTTTGTAGGTTTGCTGAACGACTTTCACACGAGAAACAGCTTCGTTTAGTCAGGTCACCACAAGGAAATGATGCTAATCCGAAATGAAGTCGATTGTTACTCTTAAATTAATTTCTTTTTTTAATTATTGAATTTAATTACGAGATTAAATACGCTTTTCAGAATCAATTTTATTATTTCATTTAATTGGATTCGAATAAATTTGGAGAGAGGAATAAAAAAAATGAGTTTCGAGTCAATAATTCTCCATTGTTTACATCTTACAAGTCTTGGAATAACGATACCACACGGTATATACTTGGCCAATGTAATTAATTCATTAACACGTTGGATATAAATCACGGAATTCTTTTCTACGCATTAAAAAAGGTGTTCGAAGAATTATAGAACTCATAAAATCAATTTCTATATTAAAAGAAAAACACTATTCTACCGATAAAAAAAAACTAAATAAAAATTGAAAAAATAAATAGCATTTCGATTTGAATTGGATTTTATTTTTGAATACTCTATCAATTAAAAATTAAATCAAATTTATCCAAACTGAAACTAAATATTCTAATAATCATATATGATAATTAGTTCATCCATGTTCAAAGTATTTAAAATTATAAAAACAAATAGAGGAATAAAATCCAATCCATCCAATTTGGATGGTAAGATGAACCCTTTAGGTTTTTTTGCTTTATTTTAGAAATAATAATGATTAAATTTTTTTTAAAATCAAAATTTCTAAAAAAAAAGGTGTTTTTGTTATCTCCTACTATTATTATTATTATTATTATTATTATTAAGTTGGGATATGAAAAAAAATCATTTAAAAAAACTACTATAATTTATAGAATCAAAGTATTTCATGTATCATTTTTAGAACTGGCCAGGTACAACACAATTATTCAAATAAAAAAATCATGAAATACAAGTATTTTATGTATGATTTTTAGTTGATTTATTATACAGATTTATTTGACAGGATATTCAATTTATTAAATTTTGTAAATATAAGTATTTAAATAAAAAATTACAGTTATTTAAAATACCATTACCCCTAATCGTCTAGAGAATCTAACACGACCTAATGCGGAGATTAAAGAAGGGCCAAACCCTAGCGCACCACGAGACCAGCACGACCTCTGGGCCCGAATGGACGATTGGAAGGAACCTCACATCGTGATTGCTTCTGGGGTCCACTAACACTGATTACCACCGCTTATGATATTGACTTGTAACAGTAAGACCACTTGGGATAAAAGGTCTTAACGTCATCGTATTTGGGCATCACGTGCCGTATGGGGAGGTTCATGCTTCGTGGATTACGTTGCTTCTATTTTTTAGATCGCCGACAGCATGGAATTGTGTTGATTCAGATGCCAATAAGGCCTTTCAGGTTGCTTGCCACTGGTCGCTTATCTACTTATCGCCGTTATCATGCCACCGCTTCTATTCTTGCATTTCATTAATTTCATATTTCTTTATACAATTAAGTATAATATAAAATAATATCTTTTTAATTTAAGTTGAACTCTTTTATGATAGTTCTTAATTTAAATAATATAAAAGTAATATTTTTATAGTAAATTACTATAAACACAAAAGGTCAAGGTGAATATTGTAAATTTTTCTTTATCTGCTCAGTAGGTAACAAACTGATATTGTAGCAAGAAAGTATCGAGCACCTCTGCAAACATTCATCCTACTCGAATAAATATTGGACAAACTAAGGTAATTAACTCATACTAGAGCAGATTTAGAATAGAGTTTGGCAGACTCACGCTCTGGAGCACAACTTTATTCAGACAGCATACTGCAAAACAATCTATTCCAATTGATAAAGTTTTTCTTCAACTACTATAATCCTAAACAAATGATAAATTAAATCCCTATAAAGCTACCCCAAGTCATCAAAATTCAGTTCCACTCCACAAATTGTAGAGATTTATAAGAATTTTACAGAACCGATGGAATTGAAGAGAAATGAAACGAATTTCCCCTTCTAGCATGATTAATACTGATTACCAGAGCTACATCATGCTCTTTCGGGGTACAATTCACTCAGCTTACTTGCTGTTGGTGGTTCCCATACACAGGGTAAGCCCCATATGCCGCAGCATACGTGCTTGGATCATGAGGTAGTGGCAGAGCATATCCATAACCATCATAAACCTGCCCTCCATAGTATGCCCCATTCCAGGGACTGCTGAAATCTGCTCTATGCTGCCAAATCCCAACAACACCAACACAATAAACAAGCTTGAATACCAAAAACAAAAGGGAAAGAAAAAAAAGAGAGCTTGAAACAGAATATGAACTCATTAAACAGATGATTTCTAACATTAGTTGCTTTGGACATATAGTATAGAATATGACTTCAGAGAAAGTTGTAAAGATTCTCAGTTTTGGTAAGACTACAATTTCAATAGCTATCAACACTTTCTTACAAAATATGTCAAAACATCCTTCAGATGTAAATAAACAGCTATCCTACCAAACTTAAAAATAAAAACAGTTCTGAGCAAGCTAATTACACTTGAACTCTATACTGCGGACTCTTTTTTTTTTTCCAAAAAGAGTTCGTATTTATTCTAAACACATCCTATCCGGTAAGGTAATGAAAGAAAGATATGAAGTAAGGTGGCTGTGGATAGAAAGCTAGGGAGAATCAATACCTGCTTATTTCCTGGATTGCGACCCCAAGAAAGACGCACAGTTTGCTTGCCAATTACTGTTCCATTCAACTTCTGCAATGCTTCTTCCGCATTATTCCTGACAATTGAAGTTAGATAGAGAATCATGTAGTAACTCGGTAATGAAGGAATAACCAACCAATACATTATTATTCACATATTTTCAAGGCAAAGCAGAGTTACAGCCACAAAGTTTTACCTGTTGGCAAATTGTACAAACCCACATCCTTTACTGACTGGTATTTTAACGGACACTATCTCACCATACTGAGAGAAAGGCTGCTTGAGATCTTCATCAGTGACATTAGGGTCAAGCCCTCCAACAAATATCTACACAGAAACATAGTCTATTCAAAGAAAAAACATGGGCATCCTAAAGATTAAAACTGCACAAAGAAGCTTGAAATCTCACTGTTGCATTGCTGGAATCGCCATCCGATTGGAAGCCTTGGGAAGAAGCACCATTTGATCCATATCCGCCTAAAAATAAGACAAGAAGAGTTCAATATGACAAAGATTCAAAGAAAGAACTTGTATGATAAAGATTCAAAGAAAGAACAATAATCTAATACCTTGTTGCTGATATCCAGAGGACTTCCTGGGGGTTGCAGCACCAATACGCATAGGCCTGCTCGAACAATATACACCATTCATTTCAGTCATTGCCTGTGTTCTTTCAGTATCATCTCCAAACCTCACAAAACCATAACCTTTTGAACGACCAGTATTGGCATCAAATACAACTTTTGCAGATTTAACAGACTGATATTTGCTCGCAAAAGTTTCTTGCAATAAACTATCAGTAACATCTGCAGCTAAGTCTCCTACAAAAATAGAAAGATCAGGAGTATTATCTGATCGCTTGTCACCCGTGCTAAATGTTGCCCAATTGAGGCGGAAAGGCTGTTCTGTGTTAGGCATAAGAATGCCACCATAGTTCTGTAGAACTTTCTCAGCTGTGGCATGTGTAAAAAATTCCACAAACCCATAGCCCTCGGACAAACCTGTCTGCTTACTGCGAATAACCTTGATAGAAGCAATCTGTCAATATACAACACTGGTTGTCAGACACGAAAGAGCACAGTCACCAAACTGCAAAAACAATTTCTTTCATTAAAATTATAAAGAACAGTCATTCCTTTGCCTACCAGCACAGTAATGCATTGCATTATATTAACAAGTACAATAAGAATATCCACGTTAAAAGCACTAGCTCTTTGTATAAGCTAAGTGCATGTTATCAAATATAAGTAGCAAAGTTTATGCCTTTAATAGTTATCTTACAAATACGTTATTTCGACACAACAAATTCTATCATCATCAATATTCTGTTCATTGATCCACGTTTCAGTGATTCTTATTTGTTAGTGTTAGAATATCATTTTCAAACAAGTTCTTAAGGTACAAAACACCACCAACGCTTTACAAGCCATTCCCTACATGATCTTCAAACTTTCAGGTATATTTAATACAACGATTTTTTCTTTGTAATCCTCGAAAAAATTGAAATTAATGAAAACAATCATCTAACATGCGCATTTAAAAAAAAATGAATTTTGCTATATATGTAGGGAAAATACAAAAATATTTCATATCCATACCTCGCCAGTAGAAGCAAAGCAGGTATGTAAATAATTTTCATCCATCCAGTGATGCAAGTCACCAATCCATATAGTTTTATTATCTCCACTGGATCCTTCTCTTTGCTGCTGCTGCTGCTGCTGTACATGCGGGAGATGGTGGTGATGCTGGTACTGGTGGTACGCAGGAGCAGCCATATAGTGTTGTGGAGGCGGCAGTCCATAATGTTGAGGCGGCATGTGCTGCATTACCATAGCCGCGGCCGGGTACTGCATAGGCATCCACTGTTGTTGTTGCGGTGGAGGCGGCGGTTGTTGTCCTTGCTGCTGCTGCCGTTTATTCTGCTCTTGTTGTGGCTGTGAGTCGGAACCGCTGGATTGCATCTTTCTATTGGATAAAAATGGCGTAAGGATAGATCTAATATTTATTTTTCTCTCTTTATAAATTAAATTGTAGAAAAAGAAATAGGTTTATATGAGCTGAAAGGGAACGAATCTGAAGTTTTAGAGAGAGACGGTAGGGTCTGAGAGAAGAGAGGATTTGTGAGTGTCAACTTCCTTTTCTTTTCTTTTATCAGGATGGAGTTGGAAACGCGGTTATGTTTAAGGCCGTCGGATTGAGGGGTGGCTTCTGATCACAGCCGTTGATTCTGATAAAACCAGGGGATATGCATGTGATACTGTTTTGGTTTTTGGCTGCCCCCATGGATCCGCCGCCAGCTGCCTTTGCTTTGCTTTTTTGGGTACTGTAGGGATATTTTCAGTTGTTTTTATATTCGTTTTGGATTTATTTTGGGTGTTTTTGGAGTGTAGTGTTTTTTTGAATTTTTTTATTTTGAATTGTTTTTTTTTAATTATTTTACTAAAAATAAAATTTAAAAAATAAAAAATATAATATTTTAATATAGCATTTTTAACAGCAGATGTAAATACATTTTATTGTCTTTTTATATTTTTTATATATTATAAATTTTGTGAGTCACCGACTGCCATTCGGAAAAATATTCCTTATTGCTGCAAACCAGGATTTATAGGACAATGAAGTGAAAACGAAACGCCGACGTTTTTCATGATTGGGAAAAGAAGTGGTTTTCCGTCGTTTCCCAAATCTAAAGTAAAATTAGTGTGAAAATAATTTAGGTATATTAGAGTGTATAATTAAAGGGAAAAAAATCACACATACAAAAGAAGAAGAAGACAGGTTTATGTAAATACTAATTTCCTTGCCATGTAAATGGTTTATAAAATCATTACATAAAATTAATTACCGCAACAATGCTGGTAAGAACTTTTTGCCTAAGTTTTCTACCCGTAAAGTCCTACTTTTAATAGAATTAATGGCAACTTCATGAAAAAGCCAATGATTTGAGATTGGCAATGATGCCTGAACTATTAAAGTATGTTTGTCTAAGATGCTACTTCCGTCGTCGTTTTACATGTTTTTAATCTAAACAGCAGAAATAGAAGATAGAAGAAAAAATATATATAACGAAAATATTGACAGTGACATCGTTTCAAATTTAGAATTCTTTAAAACCATTAATTAGAGAGGCGAAAAGGGAAAAAATTACTAAAGACTTTCTTTTCAATACAAAACTAGATTTGTTGTTACAGGTCAAATAAAAAAAAATAAAAAGATTTAAGTTTCGAGTTATTAATTTAATTAATAATTTAAAAAATATAACAACAATAAATAATTTGACAAAAAAATCAGCTTAAAAAAAATCAAGTAAATTTAGTTGAATCTTCTAGACTTTAACTTGTTAAATCATGAATCCGGATTCAATGAGAATTATGAAATCATCTAAGAATATTAAAAAAAAAAAACTTGAAAAAAAGAGAGTAAAAAACCTCTCCTCTCCTGCTACTATTAGACGATGATGAGGTTTATTCTTTGCTTAGTGGGCTGCAAGGCTGTAACTAAGCAATACACTCCGCCCAAATTATCTAAGGATAATGGGCTACTGCTTTTTTCTTTCAACTGTTACCGGCCACTAATTAATTCCAACGATAGCTGTCTCTACATGTGGCATATCCGACCACATTCATCCCACTCCTTTAGCCCTACAGTAACACGCCACTACTACTTTAGACGTATTATCCAATACATTCCATGGAAAATCAGAGGTATGTGAAGAGCATAAATAACAAGTTTGTTCTCCATTTCTCAATTTATTTCTCTTCTTCCTCTCAACGGTATTTTTATATACAGACGCATGAATGGTTTATTAACAGATAAATCTATGAATGAGGTAGAAATGTACGATATACAAGAATAGTGTACAATTTAAAAAAAAAAAAAATATTGGGACCAAAAACCTAGAACTTTCTTGTGATGATGGTTAGAGAACAAATTGAACATCTGTATGCTGCATCCTATCAGGTCCCAAAGCTTCATCTCTACAAAAGGTTGGAATCGGTCTCTCTTCAAAGTCAAATTTTGTATCCCGCAGCTTCCTTGAAATCTAATCATCGCTAATATCAAGTCTCAGTGTTCAAAGTTCGGTGTGGCTATTGACAACAATTTCACGGTGAACATCTCTTCATCTTCATGAGTAACGGGTCTTCAGCTTCTGTAAGAATTTTAATGTCTCGGTATTCGAAGGATCAGTGCGGCACACTGGCTTGCATGAATTTATGTGATCTGTCGACTCTAGAACCTGTTTCAGTGTTCTTGATAAAAGAGTCAATCGCAAAATTCTACAGAAGTCTAACACGTATAGCATTGTGACAGCATGTTTTGGCCTCTGAAAAAGGCTAGAGCTAGGAAACTTCAGGGAAAAAAGAAGCATTTGAGCCTCCAAGTACGTAGTCATAAAATATGCAATGGTTTGGTAAAACCAACCCCAACCCTTCCAGAAGTCATAGAATCCAATAAACTCATCCACCATCTTAAAAGGTATAAAGTAGAAGTGAAAGAAAAGTTTCCAGATCACACTTACAATAAGTTCACCAAATCCAGGGTAAGCTGATTCGATTGGCACAATTTCCATCCTCCAGGCCCATCCTCCATATCCCTTAACAATTGGAGTTACCTTGGTCTGCAAAGCAGTGCCCAGCATCCATCAAGCTCTCCATTGTTCCGAACACAAGGAGAGGACGAGTATCAAACAAGAAAGAGAAAGTTCGAATTTATTACCTCACAAAAACTGAGGACTTCAACCATAAAGCTTACCTATGAGTCACAAATACAACAGGACGATTTCCAATGCCGGCATCCACAAGCTGCTCTAACTGCTTGGAGCTGACTTCCTGCGAGTTTTAATCAGAAATCTTATAACAAAGTGGAATACTAAAAGCCCGAAGGAAATGATGTTCACAGCAAACAAGATGTCACTAACATAGCATGATTAGAAACCACGAGTACATTCACAACAAAATGACAATTTTTCACTGATGATATTATATGATCATCCAAGTTATGATTAAAAATATTAGACCCAGTTTTATAAATTGGATTGTCCATCTAATTTGGGAAATTCAAATGTGTATGAGCAATGCGAGCATTAACCTTGACATGCGTGTAAATCCTCAATCTTATGTCTTGGACCATTAAACTTGACAAATCTACAAATGTTAGTATATAAAATGACTGAACTGCAAAAACTTAAAAGAGTTCCTGAAATTCAAAGTTTGACCTGCATATTTTTAATCTTTTTAAAGCCATCGATAGTTGATCACCATTATTCACCAAAATAGTTTGATTAATATTTTTGAATTGTTGATAATCAAACTCCTCAAATCACACCCCCGACATAAAGTCATGCACTAATCCTACCACAATATCAACAAATTGGGTACAAACCTGAACAGGCAGGCTAGCTCCGAACCACTGTGTAAGACTTGTCTGCATTGACATTCAAACAAGAGTTAGACATTGATGAGGCTTGTGATAGAGGAAAAACCCAGTTGAGAGGCTTAAAAAGATGGAATACCATTCTTTTGAATCAGGCACTTTTTTATAGAAGTATCGAAATTAAAACAAACCTTGTATTTGAGGGTAAAAAGACGAGCTCGACTGAAGTCTGCTGAGAGCCATTGACCTGGCCAAAATGTTCCTAACTTCCCAGCTTCCTCATCAATCTTCTCAACCAAGCCAGACTTAGTTGAGTGTTTGTCCTCAGCTATGCGCCACGTCTTGTAAGGCCCACCACGCAAACCATGTACAAAGACAACATCTATCTCTGGAACTTCTGAATTAGAGTCCTTGGGAAATTCCTTGCAACCGGATGACCTGGTACAATCATCTAAATCACTATTTCCAATTGAAATGCTGTTGACAGAATCCTCAGTTGAAGAAAATTTATTTTTTTTAATCATCATAACATCTATTTTTTTCACAATGCTTCCAGTGTGGCAAATCTGGATTAACCAAAAAGATCATGTCACCATAACGAGCACAATCACCTTTTCTATTTCGAGCTTCAGTCTCACTACCATCACTATTACCAGTACAATGGTTGCACAGCACATTTGAGAGAGTTGCCCTAGCATAACTCTGTGTTTTAAGGTCACGACAACCTGCGATCCTCCCATGAGCACAATCCTCTAGCCATTTACACCAGGCTTTATCTGCTAGAATAACCTTTTGGAATCAGTGAAAGAGTAGTCAATAGCCTAGCCGCATGCTTTCGAATGTGAGCTGTCGGAGGAACTCGAACACTAGATGGAATATACCATCTGCATTGGACGACTCACCAGCAGTATTAGCACTTTGTTCTTGTGGCTCAGGGACCCTAGAAGCATCATAAGTTTCCATCGCAGCAAGTTTCTCATAATCATCACTCAACAGAAAGCGCCTTAGCAAACATAGCACCCCAAATTCATATATTTTGTCTTGACATAAAGAATCTTCGGAACAGAGCTCTGTCAGTGCTTTGATTTTGATCCCCTTAAGAGTTGCCAAAGCAGAATCTTCCACATTAAATTTAGGTGCAGAGTCTTTCTTCATGTTCTTAAGTGGTCCAATAAAAGGATCCATGGAAAGAAGATATTCCAGAGGGAAACTATCAACAGAATCAATGTCTGTTCCTAGCTGATTCCTTGCTAGATCCACAGCAGCACCTGCCAATTGATTAGCAGTCTGTGTAGCAAAAGCAATGTTGGACTGATCAATTTGAGTCTGCAAAAGTTAATTGAGCTTGATAAATGCCAGTGCACAAATAGGGAAAATAAAATACATTCTAAAAGACACGAGAAAAAAGGTTCAATTAAATCGACGACATCTATTATATGAAATGAGGGGGGCAAAGCATCTCCATACCTTCACTTTGTCCGCTTTAGGCTGAGTTCCTCCTTTACCAAATGACACCTTGCTCGAAACTAAAACTTCATTTAGCAAAATGGCTAGCCAGCCTTGAGAAATTGGAAGGGTAGATGGGCCATGTTCTTCAAAAATGCATGAGAGAATTTTTATAGATGAAGATCGCATAGCAGTGGAAGAAAATTTTGCAAAAACCCAAGATAGCAGAATGCCAGACCACTTCTGACTATCTTCAAGAGTTAAGTGAACATCACTGGTAGAAAGTAACTCTAATGCCTTCGCTAATGCTTCTTGTACCTGCTTGTGATTTGTTGTCCGCTTAGCTGTGTCTCTCATGAGCAGAAGACCTTTCTCCTATCACTATCTTTCTTGCCTCTGGACTTCTTTCAACAGAAAGCAAAAGGGCAGACAAAGCCATCTGAGCCAAAGGGATATCGTCATTTTTGCTTGCCTGTGAAATAGTAGCCAGAAGACTGAAACTCCAATCAGAAACAGAATCATTCAAAGGAAGATTGCGATCCTCCAACAGCAATTGGGCCACCAAGCTCCCATGCCATCTAACAGATCTCTCAGGTGCCATTAAAGCAGTCATGACAGCTTGTCCATCTTAATCCAGTTCTTGGATATGATATCTATTTACCTCAGATGCCAATGCCCATGCTGCAAAGGGTACAGCAACATGCTGACAACGCAGGTCATCCCAGAGTCCAGAAACAACGGCAGAAGACATTTTTTCTTTTGCAAACGAATGGTCATGCTTATGAAGCAAGGCAACTGTTTTAGGAGTGTGGCCAAATGATTCAACATGAACAGCATCAGAATGCTCCAACTCCACAAGTCCACTGGTCCTTGAAAGACCTAAAACTGTTGAACCTTCAAAGATTTTAATTCCAATGCCTTCCATTCCTCTCCCACCATCGTCATCGTATTCATTTTCACCTGCATTGTCCATCTGTAAACCACCTTCCTCAACAACTTCAATGGCTGCAGCAATGTCCCTCATTTCTGCATTTCCTGGTTAGGGTGGCTTAAAAGGAACCTTTTCTAACCTATCGCAGTAGGATGTGACAGTATCCATGATTGCAGCCACAAGCATGCTCCTACCTTTCAAAGAATCAGAAATATCGAATGAACTACGTCTCAAATGGAATGTATCAATGGTAAAAAATAAAACACTTAAAATGACTACAAAGCCTAAATATCCTTGCACATAACCAAATGAAACAATGAAGTAAAATTGACATAAAAACCAGTCATTAAAATCTTAATTTACCATTCTCCAGACATCATTCATACACATAAATTAGACGCATATATATAAAAGCACAACTAATCGACCACAGATGGCAAGAAATTGCAAGCTTCACTGGATTCAACAATGAACATATTTGAAACTAATCACCATTTAATCAGTCACCAACACCAAACTTCACAGGAAGTAAAAACCTCACATTCTTCTTCGGCTGGCACGAAAATAGAAACCGTAGCAAATAAGGCACAACACGAGGCCTCCCAAGAACATCAGCAGACACATTAGGATCCGCAATCAAATACGCTAATGCCCTAGCCGCCTCAGCCTGGGTACCACACCCGTTCCCACTTACCGCAACCGTCTCCAATAACCAATCCACCACCGCACCACCACCCGCCCCAACCAAAGATGTCCTGCGTGCAGCATTTGCCGCCGCAATATCCGCCAACAAAGACGCCACGCGAAGCTCAAATCCAACCCTCACCTCATGATTGGCAGAAGAAAGCACAGACCTTAGAGATTGCCATAAGACCGACGCGGCAACGCCTGTTTGGCTCACGTGACAAACGATTCTCTTAAAAAATTCATTTGGTTTTGAAATTGTCTTCTCAAATGCAGCGTACAGAGAATTGTGATCATTATTGCTGTTAGGGTTAGGGTTTGTGGATTGTAAATTATTATAAGCGAGGGATCCGAGTACGGCGGAGACGAGAGTGGCAGAGAGAGCGAGTACGGAGCTACGAGGAAGAGAGGAGGCGGTGGTGGTTGTGTTGGTATGGATAAGGTGATTCTGGTGGAGAATAGTTGGTAGGGTAGGCATATATTGGGAATTTTTGCGATTGTTTGGGGGCTCGATGGGGTTTTTAGAGGATGAAGAAGAGGAGGAGAACAAGCGAGGGAGAGGAAGACGAAGGTAGCGTCGATTTCTATGACAGAGACGGAGCATTTTTTTTTTCTGAGACGGAATTAAGGAGATAGAATAAAAAATTTGACAGGGAGTCTTGCGTTGGTCTATTTTTCGATGAAATTGTGGAGACCAAAAGCGTAAGCTTTCTTGTTTTGGCAGGAGTGGATGGCGGGAGACGGCAGTTAGAGGAGCAGGAAAAAATTTCTACGAAGGGGGGATTTTTCAGAGGATATGCGCGCCTTCTTCTGTTGGGTTTGGGTCAAAAAAATATTTTAACCCATGGGAGGATCTTTAACAAATAACATGATGGGCTTTTTTAAATATTACTTGAATGAAGGTTTTTATTTTATTTTATTTTATATATATAATTATAATCTTTCATTGTATTGGGCTGGGATTTGTACCTCTATGCAAGAATACGGACTAATACACAATTTTAAGTCTTTTTTTTTTTAATACCAC
>Ga0325410_1007120_pt1 | contig 12246 bp, 11 predicted proteins | sample PopdelMetagenome_16_FD_206182 | JGI IMG/M metagenome (GOLD analysis project Ga0325410, IMG submission 206182) | Populus deltoides microbial communities from Bellville, Georgia, United States - Xylem-PdIQD-R3 | ecosystem: Host-associated > Plants > Phyllosphere > Stem > Wood/Secondary xylem... | reverse complement strand
GTGTTTCTCTCTTAATTTCTAAAAATAGATATAAAAACTCCCTCTTTTCTTTCTTTACGTAGCTGCAGATCTGTTTTTGGTGAGAATATGAGTATTTATGCTCTATAATTATTCTTATTTGCATTTAACCCCATTTTCTTTAAGTGTATTGGTTCTTACCCCCACTTCTTTTTAGTTTAGTTTAATTTCTTTAATTTAATCCAGCCTTGGTTTTTTCTCAGGATTTACAGAATCATTAAATAATCCTCCCTAAATTAGAATACAAATTTGTTGCCCATTAGTTTCATCGGTGCCCCCATTAGGACTTAGATTAGGCTCTTCATGGATTTGAATTATATGAATTAGAGCTTGTCCTTCATGCTCTTTTAAAGCCCCAAGCTTCTCTAGGTCCATCTTGACTCATATGTTTTGAACAAGCCTTTCAATGTTTCTTTAAGTTTCTTTGTTCTGTCCTTTCAACGATCTAAAAAGTTCCATCTCCTCATGGATGTAATTTAGACTTCCTCTAGGCCAGAAATCACTCCTTACCCATATACACCCAAACCCAATCACCTGGCTAGAATACAAACCTGTTTGTGGCCCTTATTGGCTTTAGTTGCATACACATGGTTCCTCTTTTCAATCTATTGCTGCACACTCTCATAAAGTGTCTTCATTATTTATGCTTTACGATTACCATCTAAACTAACCCTTTTAGCAATAGGTGAAGGAATCAAATCCATTAAAGTTAAAGGGTTAAATCCATATATAATTTCAAATTGTGAAAATTCAGTGGTAGAATACACACTACAATTATATGCAAACTCGATAATTGACAAACAATCTTTCTAATTCTTTAAATTCTTTTGAATGACAGCAGACATAAGTTGTGTTAAGATCATATTAACTACTTTGATTTATCCATCAGTGATTTGTCCATCAGTTTGGGGATGACAAGTAGTTGAAAATAATAGTTTAGTACCTAATTTTCCCTATAACACCTTTCATAAATAGCTAAGGAACTTAACATCCTTGTCAGAAACAATGCTTCTAGGGACCCCATGAAGTCATACTATCTCTCTAAATAACAAATCATCAATATTAGCTGCCTCATTAGTTTTATGACTTGGAATAAAGTGTGTCATCTTTGAAAACCTATCAATAACTACAAAGATTGAATCCCTACCTTATTTTGACTTAGGCAAACCTAATACAAAATCCATTGAAATGTCTAACCATGGTTCCTTAGGTATAGGCAAAGGGGTATACAAGCCATGAGTTTGAGTCCTACACTTTGCTTTCCTACAAGTTATGCATTTATCACATATCCGTTGTACATCTTTTTTTTTCATTTTAGGCCAATAAAAATACTCATGCAACACATCCAAAGTTTTAACAACAATGAAATGCCCCATCAATCCGCCCCAATGTGCTTCATGTACAAGTAATTCATGGATGGAACTTAATAGAACACACAAACAATTCTCTTTAAACAAATATTCATCAAGTTTATAGAACTTCTCAAAAACCGAAGTTTCACAAGCATTGTAAAAATTTGCAAAATCACTATCATCCTAGTATAATTATTTTATGTGTTCAAATCTTAGAAATCTAGCATCTAAAGTAGATAAAAAAAAAAATACTTGCGTGAAAGTGCATTAACCACAATGTTTTCTTTCCCTTGCTTATACTTGATCACATACAAAAAGTTTCAACAAATTCAGCTTATTTGGCATGTCTCATGTTCAACTTACCTTACCTTTTCAAGTGCTTCAATTATTCTTAATCTGAATGAATCATGAACTCTTTAGGCCACAGGTAATGCTACCATGTTTTTAAAGTTCTCATCAAGGCATAAAGCCCTTTATCATATATAGGTATTAAGTTTCTCACTGAAATATGCAATGAGCCTCTTATCCTGCATTAACATAGCACCTATATCTATGCCTGAAGCATCACATTTAACTTTAAAAGCTTGCAAAGCTAAAACAGGCGCAACACAAAGTTTATTCTTCAACAAATTAAAAGCTTTATCTTGTTCTTCATCCCATTTAAATCCAACAGACTTTTTTATATATATAATTTTAGTTAAAAGTGTTGTAATAGTACTAAAGTCTTTGACAAACCTTCTATAAAAGCTAGCAAGTCCATGAAAACTACTTACCTTAGTTACAGGCTTAGGTGTAGGCCAACCCTAGATGGCCTTAACCTTTTGTTCATCAATCTTAGTACCTTGTTTAGTTACTACATATCCAAGAAACACAATTTTTTCTATGCAAAAGGTACACTTATTGAGATTAACATACAATTTCTCATTATACAATACACTAACCATATTATGCAAATGATCAAGATTCTCATTCAAGTTCTGTTATAACTTAGGATGTTACCAAAGTACACAACCACAAACTTAACAATGAATGTATGCAAACTATTATGCATCAACCTTATAAACATACTAGGTGCATTTGTAGGCCCAAACGACATGACTAACCATTCATACAAACCATATTTAGCTTTAAAAGTTATTTTCCATTCATCACCTTCTTTCATCCTAATCTTATGGTACCAACTTTTTAAGTCAATTTTAGAGAAAATACATGCTACATACAACTCATTCAACATGTCATCAAGCCTAGGGATAAGATGTTTATACTTTACCGTTATGTTGTTGATGGTGCGACAATCAATACACATCCTCCAAGTCCTATCCTTTTTAGACATAAGTATCACTAGTATCATACAAGGGCTCATACTCTCATGAATGTACCCTTTATTATTAGCTCATCTATTTGCCTTTGAAGCTCCTTCATCTCCTTAAGATTGCTTCTATAAGCTGGACAGTTAGGAAATGAAGCTCCAGGTACAAGGTCAATCTGATGTTCAATTCCCTTTAATAATGGTAATCCACTAAGGATGTCCTCATAACATCAAACTTCTGCAACAAAGAAACAGTCATACTATGAACAACAAAATCAAAATTGTTAGTGTTAAGATAAGCCTCTTTGTTTATAAGTAAGATCATCAACTTGTTAGAGAAAAATACATACCTGATTTGAGCTTTTTTGTGTAAAAATTAGGTTTATTTAATTTTTCCACACTATTATCATCACACAAGCTTACTTTCTTCATTCTTCAGGTTTTACCTTCACTCTCAACCGGTTTAATTAATGATATAAACTTAGCTGAATCTGATGGTCTTCTCTCATCATTGTCCACAAATGAATTTTCACTCTTCCCATCCTTAAATTTTCTTTTTAATTTCATTTGATCATCATATACTTATTTGGAGAAAGAGGTATAAAAGTGATGGTTTTACCATCTTTTACAATAATGAACCTATTTCTAAACCTATTATGAATCACCTTCCGATCGAACTGTCATGGACACCCCAAAAGTAAGTGACTAACATGCATTGGGACTACATCGCACATAACTTAATCAGAGTACTTCCCAATAGAAAACACAAACAGTATTTATTTAGTGACCTCTTCACTAAAAGTAAGTGACTAGGATGCTTAATACAACTCAGATTCAATTTCTTCACAAGAGTATTACTAGTTACATTAATACAACTACCTAACTCCTAAATACCTTGTTTTAGATGTGACATCGAGTGTGAAATATGTTTTTCCATTGTCGATCTACATCATCTTCTTTGATTTGCATGTTCAACACATACCTTATAATTAAGGCCTCCTCCTCAACAGGATATGCAATCTTAACATCAGTACAATCCTCCAAATATGGAATCTCTTCACTTTCATATTCAACCTCCCCATTGTCTCTTGTAAGCATAACCTTTCGATTTGGACACTAAGAAGTAATGTGCCCCTTTCCTAAACACTGAAAATATTTAATATCTCTATCAAGAGTAGGTTGAGTTTTAGATTTACCTTTCCCATCCATATGAGCATCTTTTTTAACCTTAGGTGGTTCGGCCCTTGTATGCATATAAGGTTTAAGTTGGACAACCCCCTCTCTCTTCAGATTCGGCCTTCATGCTGATAAAGATGAAGTCAGATTGGTTTGAAAATATGTGTTGCCTTTTTTTTTTATTTGCCTCTCCACCTTTGTTGTCACATGGACCATGTCCTCTAATTTCATATAATGGTTTAATTCTATAACATTTGCAATGTTCTTATTCAACCCATTAAGAAATACATCCAAGGTTGCTTTCCTATCCTCAATAACATTGGCCCGAATCATTGCAATCTCCATCTCTTTGAAATATACCATGGACTTAGAACCCTGATTCAAACCCTGTAATTTCATATACAAATCTCTATAATAATGGTTAGGCACAAATTGCCTTCGTATCAACACTTTCATTTCCTCCCATGATGCTACTGGCCTTTCTTCATTCCTCCTCCTACTAATCACGCTCTGATCCCACCAAATCAATACATAATTCATAAATTTAATGACTACCAATTTTAACTTCTTCATCTCCAAATAGCTATGACAATAAAAAATCCAATCCACCCTTTTCTCTCACTCTAAATACCTTACGGAATCGTTTTTACCTTGAAAAGTAGGTATTTTCTATTTGATAGCATGCAAATCACCATCTATATCATCATGTCCCCTAAAGTTACAGAAGTTTCCCTTCTAGCCAAAGTGGCCCCTAGTTTTATTCCCAAAATCCCTTAGGTTTCTAGGCTTCTAAAAACCTTATTTATGGCCTATAGTTTCATCCTCAAACCCATCATCACTAAAATCATTAGCGTCCTCCTCAAAATCCTCATAATTAGCCCACATTAGCTTTTTGGCCCTACTGCCATTATTTGATTTCAAATCAGCCCTAACCTTCCTCACATCTTAGATACTTGTACCAGCTTTATTACCACATTTCTCCATCTTCTCAAGTTTGTCACACATGTTCCCTGTCATAAAATTCACCATCGGGAGGGGGTTGTGTGTTATTATAATCAGACATGAATATACTTGTAAAAATTGCTTAGTGGTATAAAAAACATTTCCTCACATCGTTCGTGTTTCACTCAAAATTAAGCTTTCCCTTCATCTCACCTTCTTTCGGCTCTTGTGGAACTGAATCCAACATCAATACAACAAACCTAGCAATGCAATCGAAATAAGTGTATACCAAAAAAAAAACATGAAAACGAGAAAAAAATAACAAAACTATATTTATAGTCTCGCGAGTAGCAAGTGAATCTATCTTACTCGTGAACGAAAATGAAGACTCGAATAAAACCAATTGTGAAGTATGCAAAAACAATGGAAACAAACTGCAAAATATGTTATATATGATGAATATATATATTACAAGAATGAAAACAACATAAATAAAACAAGTTTCAAAGTTGAAGCAAAAAAATAGACCTATTTACGACAAGTTAAGTCTGAATCTAGAACCTAAGGTAAAAGATGTCCAAATGAGCTAAATTTTTGACGTGTAATGTGATTACAACCCAAATAGATAGAATATTACATTTGAGCAATTTATGATAGGGTTTAATATGCGGACGCAAAAACATTATAAATCAGACCTAATTAGATCCGGAATTGAATTCCAAAGAAAATGATATCAAATTGACCCCAAAATTAATATATAATACAATTAGGACCCCAATAATCAAACTGTCAAGTTTGAGCTAATTTCAAGGTGATTTGATCCAATTTCCCCTTGTTTAGTTTTTTTGTGGTAGGAGCAAATCAACGTCTTTTTGAACAATTATTTCTTTTTTTCTTTTGTTATATGCTGAAAATTCAAGGAGAAAAAGAGTTTGGAAACTAAGGAATTTTTTTTAAGGAATCAATAAGAAACTAAAATTTTAGAAGGATATAACCTGATTAATGGAGTCAAGCTCTGATACCAAATTATGCAAACCTTTTGATCACGCAGTCAAGCAACTCACATGCTAAGACATCAATTCCTGGAAATCCAAGTAAATCAGATTTGATAAGAGTGTGACACAAAGATAACTCGTATCTAGACCCTAGCACTATTGGAAACAAACCCCCATCCAACGAATATTAATTCACAAATGAAAAGTATAAGGATGACCCCATGAAATCAGTTGTTCTTTTATAATTTATTTTCAATCCTTTAAAGAACCAAAGAAGGGAGAATATCTCACCAACATACAAACAAAGTTTGTGAAAAAAAAAAGTTTATTATTCAAAAGTCTAACCCTTTCATGTTTGATAAGAAAATTATAAATATTGAAACTTAAGCTTTTAAACCCTAATAGACCCAAGTTGTGTACTTGTATAAGACCCGTTTATCAAACCCAAACCCTTAATTAAATAAGCCCGAAATAAAAATTAAAATAAAGGTTCAGAGTTGTTGTCTTAATTAACAAAGAAAATAAAAGATATTAAATTTGATTTCCCTAATTTATATGGTGTTATAGCCGATTAAGCCTTCCTTACATGCCTAGGAAGAGTTGTCGACTTTAGAAATTCAAAATAGACTAGGAAAATCAATTTTGACTTGGAAACTTTTGTTGCCTCCTTTAGCTTTTCCTTGTAGAGCTTGGTTTCCTTGTTTTACTTAGATAAAATAATGATTCTTTCTTGCTTAGTTGCTGAATTAATTAGTTCCCTTCATAAATTAGAAGAATCATTAAATAATCCTTCTTAGCTTAGAAAATAAATTTGTTGCCTCTTAGTTTCCTTGGTGGACTAGGAAACTTTTTCTTTTGAATGATAAGAATCCTTTTCTTTTAAGGATCAAATCTGGCTGAATTATCTTACACAAAATAGAAGAATAATTGTAGACTTTTAATCCTTGTAACATTAGTAAAAATAAGACCAAACAAGGCTTACTTTTGGGTCGAACACATAAACCCCCATTAAGACTTGGATTTAGATTAAATGAATTAGACGTTGTCCTTCATACTCATTTGCTGCCCCAAGCTCCTCTAGGTTCATCTTGACTCATATGTTTTGAACAAACCCATTAAGACATGATTAAGATCGGTGTTGGACTGATCCTTATCAAGATTTTTGGAAAATGAATTTACAAATATATTTTTTAAAATAATATTTGTCTTTTAAATAATAAAATCAAACTACATGTACTTAAATTAATTAAGAGTGTAACCCTATTAAAAATTAAAATTTACTCCTAGGATATTTGAATACATACGGTATCAACATTTTTCTTAACCTTGAAATAAGAGAAGCCTTCTACAAAAGACTTTTTACTCTTAAGGCAAATGAAGGAAAAAAACATTAATCTTCTTTCTCTTATAAATCTAAAAAAAAACTAGAATATTAAAAATATTTTTCCCTGACTTCACTTTGATTTATTCTTTAAAAACATCTATATAGATATACACATATATGTCAAAACATGAAAAAAAATTTAAAAAAATTACATAAGAAAAGAATCTGTTAAAACTTAGTAAATAAAAAAATTAGTGATCATGTTCACAAAAATAGAACAGTTTTGTTTATTTAAAATAAAACATATCGTAATTAAATATTTTTTTATAAACCAAACACAATTATACTTAATTGTGGATTAAAAGCAATGCACAATAATGCCAAAGAAAGTTTAAAGTGTTTTCTATCAATACAGGTGTAAAACGACTTGAAGATATAACAGAGTTTAATATAAATTTCATCCATTTTCTATTATAATTATAGATATTAAAATTTAAAAAAGAAACTAGTATGGAAGGGTGGTTTTCATTAGTGTAAAACATTATTCACAGACTCACAATGTATTGTGAATTGGATTTGTGCTTTTTTATTATATTTTTTTCATTTTAGTCTTCAATTTATTTTTAGTCAATTGAGTCATTCAATTGCAAGATTAATAGCTAATTGCTTCTTATTTTTTTATCAGAGAAAAAATTATAAAAAAAAACATAAAGGTGAAAAAGGTGGTGTGTACGAAGTCAAAGTGAAGGTTCAATTTGGTCTACCAATTTCCAAAATTATACCTTGTATCCCTTCTTTTTTTCCAAATTCAAGTTTTGATACAAAACTTATTTTTTATTATTTTTAAATTCCTGGTTTGCGAGAGAAGAGAGAGCATCACTGGATTTCAGCGGAGAGAAGATTGTTGTTTTTGTCAATTTTGACCACCAAAATGGTTGAACTTGTTGTCCACGAGTTCTATATGATGAAAAGAGTTTGATGGTGTTTCTTCAAAACCTCAATATTACCAAAAAAAAAATGGATCCAAATTGACGAAGAAAAATTTAACCCGTTTGATTTCGTGTTTTGAACCATTTTTAGGGTTTCTTTCACTGATAAATTGATTTCTATAAGTTTTAAGGATGTTTATAAGGTATTTTCGGTTAAATTTTGTTAAAAAATAGGGTTTTAGGGCAAAACTTCTCTGCCCTAATCTTTCAGCCACCATAATGATGACCAGAATTTGGGTAGATATACAACATGTTGTTTGTCTTAGCGGGCAACAAGTCATCTAATTTTTTTTTTTCAAGTTTCATCCAATCCTTATAAAAATTAAAAAAGATATATGTTAGGCTCAAGAGCATGGGCCTCGACTTTGAGGCCAACATTCCTAGGCTCTTTGTAAGGCTTTTTTTTTTAACAAATTTATTACTCTATATTTAGGTGTAAAATAAATTTAAGAAAGAAATATTAGACCCAATTAAATCTATGATTAGGATTGTAGATTTGACGGGTTTAGCCATAACATCTAGGTTTTTTCAATACATTTTTTTTCCCTCAATTTAACATGTGTCCAAATTTATGCAGATTATTCTACTTAGACAATGCAAATTTAACTAAGTGTAAAACAGGTGGGCATGCTTGGTAAAAACCCAGAACTGATAGGGAAAAGAGTTTTGTTGCACATAAAAACCAAGATACTTCACAATCACTCATAGATTGCAAAGATTATTCATGTCTCCAAAAATTATTGAGCATATGATAGGACATCATTCACATGATACGGTGGATAGAGTCATGGCACACCCTTTTGATGGTGAAGCCTGGAAATAGTTTAATAGGGTGCATCTTTAATTTTTAATGTAACCAAAAAATGTATATGTTGGGTTATATACAAACGGATTCAATCCTTTAGGTCATTTACTGCACCATATTCTTATTGGCTGGTGATACTCATAATTTATAACTTGCCACCAGGAATATGTATGAGGTTGGAGTTAATGTTCTTATTTATGGTCATACATGATCCTAATAGTCCAGGTAGGAATATAGATGTTTGTTTTTTTTACCGTTGATTGATGAGTTGAAGTGATTGTTGTCATCTAGGACTTTGATATATGATGTCTCAAGAAAACAAATTTTTTAGATAAAGACAGATTTGATGAGGAATATCAATGATTCTCTTGTGTATGGTATGGTTTCTAGTTAGAACATGTATCGAAAATTAGCATATCCATATTGTATGGAAATAACAAGACCTTCACCTTAATAATTGATGGTAAAGCTTCTTCTTTTTTTATTTTATCGGCGATTAATGCCAACTAATCACAAGTACAAAAAAAATAGAAAATGATTTATTTATAGTTGATTTATGATGGGTCACGGGTTGTAAAACCTAAAGCTAGCTTTGCCTTAGACAAGATACATAATTACTTATCTATTAATAACTTAAGAGTCCACATTTTTCTGGTGGATATGCTTCAACATATCTAGATTGATGAATTTGAAGGATGGCAGATTGTATGGAATGAAGAGTCATGACTGCCAAGTATTTATACAAACATTGATTTCATTTACTCACCGGGATTTATTGTCAAAAAGGATATGGAATGCACTCATAAAGATCAATCATTTTTTTATAGATATATGCTTTAAACAAGTTGCATACCCAACACATGGAGAAGCTTGAAATGAATATCATCCAGGCAATCTATAAACTTGAGATAATATAGATAATATTCCCTCCATCTTTGTTTGATTTAATGGAGCATATGGGTTTAATGGAGCATATACCCATACATCTACCGTTTGAGGCAAAAGATGAAGGTCTTGTCTGGTATAGATGCATGTATCCATTCAAGAGTTAAAAAGAACACCTTCATACTACTTAAATTTCAATTGTCTTTTTTTAAAAAAATATAAGACATTCATTTAATTTCATGTAGATACTTGTTAAGCCTAAAAAAATTTAAAGACAAGGCATGTTTTGATGCTTCAATATGTGAGGCTTATATTGTGGAAAAGATCTCAATATTTATCTCGTACTATTTTGAGTCTCACTTAAAAACAAGAATAAATTGCGTTCCAAGACACGAAGACAGTGGGGAAATGCCTTCAAGTGAAAATTTATTAATATTTTCTCATCCTAGATGACCTATACCAAAAAATACAGTGAGAGGAACATACTTGACAAAAATCAAATTCAGACATGCATATAATTATATGCTATTTAACTGCAATGAATTAAGACCTTTTATTCAGTAAGTAAAATATTAATATGATATTACTTTTAAATAATTTTTATCCTATACTCTCATAAACTAATAGATTGAAAAATTCATCATAGTCAACATCATCAATTTTTACTTTATCAAAATTCACATTTTACTAAATCTCAAATTTTTCATTTACAAGATGAACAATTTGTAACATGGTTCAGAACACATGTAAGCATTTCTTATTTCATTAAATGTTTCTCTTTAATTGTTAATGATGTAATCTTGTATCATGTTTATCAATTGAGAGGGAATGCTAGTGATAGTTTGAGTTTATTATGCTTAGGTCATGAAAGAAATGTCAAGTTTTATAAAAGGTATTTCATCACTAGATATGTCTTTTATACTTAAGAGTATGGTCAGGATAAAAAGACTTTTATAATAGTGGAGTTTATGTTAAACGACCAACTCCTGATGAGTTTGAAGTTGATTACTATAGGAAGTTAAAAGAAGTTATTGAACTGCAATATCATAGTGAGTTTATAAAAGTCTTTTTATTTAGATGATATTGGTATGATACTACCGATAGAGAAATCAATTTATATCCTCACCATGTTTGGTCGAAATTAATACAAAGGCTAGACTTTGCAACGTCAATGATGTATTTATTTTTGTCAAGTAATACCAACAAGTTTATTTCACATACACTTCTTCGTTTATAAAGGATCGTTTTAGGGTTTATTGATTATCCGTAGTGAAAACCAAACTTAGTGGTAGTGTCCAAGTTGTTCAGAAAGGTAACAATGAAGTAAATACGGGAGATGGTGTCTTTCAAATTGATGAGTTAGTAGATGCATATCGAGATGCTTCATCTACTGACTTAAAAGAAAATTCAATTTTTTGTGTTGCTTAGAATATTTTTGTTGATGTTGACGTTGAGGAGTTAAATTATGTATTGAGAACCACTGTACATACATAAGTTGATAAAGATTATGATATTAACAAGCATCAATTCAATGAAGAAGATTATGATAGACATGAGGATGATGAAATTGAAGAAGAAAAGGAAGAGAAAAAGAAAAAGACAATTTTGATTAAATTGTAAAATGTCAATGTGTAATGAAATTGAATTTAATGTAATCTTTCTGGTTGTTCCTTTACAATGAATTGTTGTTAACATTGTTGGAATATATTGATGTGATTTTACTATATTTACAAGTTAGATAGATAGGGAAAACAAGAAAACTTGTAATTAAAAATTATTCAATCACAGACAGAATTACCGATGGACTAAGTCTCTCGAAGAGTTTCAGAGAGTTGGAAGAAAAATTACATGACTTTTCCATTGACCATTATAGATGGACTTACTGCCAGACTAAGTCCCTTTGAGAGTTCCAGAGAGTTAGAAGAAAAATTACATGACTTTGTCACTGACCATTATAGATAGAATTATCGATGAACTGAAAATTCATCTAAGAATTTTAGGGGGTCTTCAAAAAATTCTATGTTTAATTTTAAATTTTAAATTTTGATTACCGATAGAATTACCGATGAAAGTTTAAAAAACATAAATATTTAATGTTCCATGAGTAATTTGATTGGTAAAAAAAACTCCAATTAAAAGACTAGAATCTCTAATTTCATAAGAAAATACGTCCTTTTTCTTCTCTCTTCTCTCTCTAGAAAAAATTTCTTCTCTCTTGGTCAATCTCTTCTCTCTCTCCTTCTCTTCCCCTCAACTTCTTCATCCTCCATGCCTCTATAACTTAGCCAGGTAAATATCTTGCCACTTCTGGGTTTTCAAAGCTCTTTTTTTTTTTTTTTTTTTGCCTTATAATGATGTGCTCCTCACTTGAGTTTGTTTTCTTTTGATCTTTGCAAGCAATTGTGCAAGCCTCACTAAGTTGGATTAAGAGAGTCAAAAACATAACAAAAA
>Ga0325410_1007119_pt1 | contig 12247 bp, 8 predicted proteins | sample PopdelMetagenome_16_FD_206182 | JGI IMG/M metagenome (GOLD analysis project Ga0325410, IMG submission 206182) | Populus deltoides microbial communities from Bellville, Georgia, United States - Xylem-PdIQD-R3 | ecosystem: Host-associated > Plants > Phyllosphere > Stem > Wood/Secondary xylem... | reverse complement strand
TCATGTAGCTGAAATCATGAATCTTGCCAACAAAATATGGAAGAAGAAAGAGAAAGAGAGTGTGCGAGAGAGGCTTACTTAATATTCTTGTTATTCCTTGCACCATATCACCATGCCCCTCTTGTGAAACAGTAGCCAGATCAACCTTCTGAATTTCAACGTTTCCGACAAAACAATGAAGAAAGCAAGAAGAAAGATGCTTCTGGCCAGATCTGGGACTCCCGGCTATCAATACTCGAAATCCAGATTTCTTGCTCGATGCAAAAGAAACCTCTCGAAATAAACTAGTGTGCATGCCCCTATTATGAACTGCAGAAGGTTCAACCTGAACACTTTCAGCATCAGTTTCTTCTGCAAAAGCATCAGTATCAGCACAAATAACCTCTCTAGTTAATATGCCAGCACATGAAAGTTTCCTCCATATTTCCTTGGCAACATCTGCTTCTCTAAGGAAACTGTCAATGTGAGACCACCAACGATCAGTAGGCAGATTATTCTTCTCTAAAGAAGAAACAATCAGAGATTCAAACATTTTTGCAGCTTTCAAAAGAGTAGGAGGCAGCCAGAGGTGTTCATGCAGATACAATGAAACAAACAAGGTAGATAGTGGCTGCAAAAGACATGGAATGAGGTGAGTGGGAAGAGGGGAGGAGACCAAATCATAAGCAGCTATCCCTGCTTCTCTACGAGAGCAAGGGGGTGGGGAACAAGCTAAAGCCTCCAACCAGTCCCTCTCTTCCACTGCAAAAGCTGGAAGAGGAATGCGTTTAGCACCAGGAGATCTATTGCCTGCAGCTGCTAGCATTTCGTGCAAAGGGAAATTCCTCTTCAAAGCAATAATGGCAGCTTGAGTACAAAGAGCCTGCAGATCAGCACCAGCAAAACCTACAGTTCCTCTTGCAATCCACTTCAGCAAAGACCCAGTAACAGGTTTAGGCCAACTTCGTGTGTGGAGGGAGAGAATAGCAGCCCTGTCCCCAACTGATGGCAATGGAAAGTAAATCTCCCTATCAAATCTCCCAGGCCTACGTAATGCTGGATCAACAGCCTCAGGACGGTTGGTTGCACCAATCACTATTACTGAACCTCGGGATTTTAAACCATCCATAAGAGCAAGCAGTGTGGATACAACTGAGCTGTGAGTCTGGTCTTGCTGCCTTGAACGACAAGGTGCTAATCCATCTATCTCATCGAAGAATATAATTGAAGGTTGACATCTTTCAGCGACCTGAAACAGGAGCCTCAGTTGGCGCTCAGCATCCCCAACATACTTTCCTAGGCAGTCTGCACCTTTGCGAGCAAAATATGCTATTCGTTTATCACCACGAGCACATGAACCAATTAATGCCCGTACTACAAGAGTTTTACCTGTTCCAGGGTACCCATGCAAAAGAACACCCCTAGGAGGTGTGATCCCTAAATTACTGAAGAACTCAGGATATAATAGAGGCAAAATTACCACTTCCTTCATGCATTGGATGACATTCTGAAGCCCTGCAACAGACTCCCAGCCCTCAAATAGTTTTCCACCATCAGTGTCTGAGCCTCCAATGTACACAGGTGCAATTCTCAACAAATCCCGATGAAGCCTCTTGCTTTCACGTTTTAAAAACTCTTCATCCTCGCCACAGTTCTCCAACCATTTTTCTTCCGCTTCAACATCCTTTCGCCAAGCATCATTTGAAACCTTTCTCAATTGTAACTTCATTTTCTTAGCTTTCAATTTCTTTATCCGTATTGCATGTTGATTACCATAAGGTTGGAAGAGATGCCGATGATATGTGCATGCTATAAGAAATTTTCGATGGTCAAAAATGCAGCCAGTGGCTCGTGCACAAGGCTGGAAAAATAAAATAATATAAGCAAGAAAAAAAATAAAATCAGCATATAAACCAAAACAGAAGAATGTTTTGCACAGCAAATAACATAACCAACCAAGTGGTAAGTTTTCGGACACCGATCAACACGACATCCAATAGTTGCCCCTGGCCTTCCACAGCGGCTACATTTTAATGCTTTGCCTCTGCAAAGTGCAGCCCTAACATTTTTCAAGCAACCCAAGCCAGCAAAATAAACCTGCAAACACAGATCACAAGGTATGGAGATTTACTGCAACATAATAGTCAGATGGATGCACAAATTAATGTTTAAAAACTCCCAGTTCTTGCAAAAATCTACTAGCTCATAAAACAAGATAGAAGAACCCATTCAATACACATACATAAAATTAATGTCCATTAAAAATTAAAAAGTAAAGGTTGTTGCTTACTTCCAAAATATATATTCCATTGGTTTACTTCCTATAAAATGCAAGACTAACTGTGGTCTATTGATGAGCCCTAACACTTTGAACAGACAACATCAGTTTAAATCATGCAAAGGGAACCATCATTGTGATCAAGGAGCACTCAAGACCATTAAAGTTGCTGTCAATACAATAATAGTATCTCATCTGAGTAACCTGTCAACAGCCCCTCTCTCTGTTTTCTTTTTCTTTTTCTTTTTCTTTTTCTTTTTCTTTTTCTTCTTTTTTTGATCGTGTATTGACAACCTGGGACAACTGATCACAATACAACGCACTTATAGCAATCCTCAAAGACATAACATATCTTGAGTGAAAGGGTATTTGTTAAAACCTAAATGAAGGGAATAATAAACAACAGAAAGTGATATTCAAAGAACCAATGTCTCTAGCAACCGACATTTACAATCATGGAAAATTCACCAAGTAAAGCAAAAATAAAATAAAACTGGTTATAGGACTGCACCTCTGGACTCCATACAGCACAGTTTTGATGAACCCAGATTCCAGCAATACCATAACGATCATTTATAGGACCCAAGAGACGACCAAGCCACCCTGGTTCATCACCAAACCCGTCCCATACATCATATTTTACATCCTCTGAAGCTGATGAACCACTATATGCCTCATTTTCACTCTCACCGCCATCTTGCACCAACCTTTTAGGTGGTTTACCATCATTTCCACACCCACACAAACCACAACATCTACCCTGTTTAATCTTTGGTCTGCCAAGACTACTGGTTGAATCACGCTTCATTTTGTCCACCTTCACATCTTTCTCACCCTCTAGCTCATCCAATCCACCTTTGTTCTCCACCTGCTTTGTCAAATCTACATACTCTTCAACAACATCCTTTTCATTTTTATCACAGCACCCTCTGTCCTCCACCCCTTTTGTCAAATCTACATTTTCCACATCATCTTTTTTAATCTCATCAGCACCACATTGTCCATCCTCCAATTCGTTCACCAAAGCCCCATTAACCTCATCAACATCCCTCTCATTTTCCGCATCCATCATCACCAACTCCTCCATTTTCTCATCATCCTCTACATTTTCCACGTTCTCATTTCCATCACCCTTCCTCTCCAATTCCAAACCATCCAATCTCTCTTTCTCCTCCTCTCCCTTTACCTTCACACCATCGTCATCCCCTGTTTCCTCCTCATTTCCACCATCAATTTCACCACCCAAATCCAGCACACTCTCATCACTATCCTCACTCCTCACCACCTCCATCTCATCATCTTCCTCACCCTCCTCATCCTCATCGTTCTCACTCACATTTCCACTACCGTGCCCATTACCACCCTCTTTCTCCTCACTCTCCAGCCCACTCAATGCCTTAACTCTCCCCACCCTCTTCGAACCCATAACAAACTTGCCACCATCAAAACCCCCCTCTCCCTCTCCCAATTCACTCTCCCCCGCCTCCATGTCATCAAAAAGCTTCCTCCTCCTACGCTCCCCACTGCTCCCTCCCTTCCCAGCATTCCTCCCTCTTGTCCTCAACCTCGACCTCCAACTCCCCGGCGTATCATCCAAATCCTCTTCTCCTTCACTATCCTCCTCCTCCTCCTCCATAACCCTCTTCGAACTACTATTGCCACTCCTTAAACTACTATTGCCAATCTTATAACTACTATTACCACTCCTATAACTTTTACTAACACCCAAATTCACTTTCTTCTTCATCTTCTTCCGTTTCTTAGCCGGTGGCGGTGACACATCGAGCATTTCAGGTACCCGCCTGACCCGTGAACTCCGTCGGAGCTCCAAGTCAGCAGCCTGACCGGACCCGGATTTTTCCTCATTGAGGGACTCGCTATGGTTCTGATTATACACGGTTTCACATATCGCATCGAGTCTCTTGTGCTTCTTTCGAAGCCTAGCGCCCGTAGGCGAAGAACTCGAACCCAAACCCGAACCCGATTTCAATTGCATAATATATAAAACAAATTATATATAAATATGACTGAATAGGCGTATGTATATATGTATATATGGACTTTTAAGAGAAAAAAGGGTTCATCGTGCTGTTTTGGAAATGGGTTTTGATTTTGGAGGGATTTGAGGCAGAGAGATTTGAATATGAGAAGCGACTCACTGAGTTGGACCGATCCGAGTTTGGGGTTCCGGAGAAATTTGGGGCTCCGTTTGATTTTTGTGTTTATAAGGCAGAGTTTAGGGCTTATAAAGGAGAGGTTTTGAACTGGTTTTTTGAGCCTCGTACCACGCGAATGAACTGACGTGTAGTCAACGCGAGAGAGGGGTTGTCCATTGATGCTGGTATTCTTTCGGAGAGTGCGGCACGCGCCAAGAAGAGAATGAATACTGTTGTGCTTAAGTATATAATTTTGCTCCCTTTTTTCTTCAATTTTCTTTTTCCTTGCAAGAATTGCCGCCAATTAATAGGGAAAAAAAAAATCAAGTCCCAAGGTTTTTTTTCCGTCAACATAGCGACGAGCAGTTGAAATCAAGGTTCTCAATTTTTTTCGATTAATGTTTGGTTTTTTAATAGAAAAGTATATTTTGATTTTAAAGTATTTACTATTTAGGTGCTGTTTTGGGATTATACTATTATATATATATATATATATTTAACAAACATAATTTAAATTTAAATTTAAAAATAAATTAATTTGAAATTATGTAATTTAAATTTTAAATACTAATAAAAATGAGGGAGTTGACATAATATGACTCATCGAATTGATAAATCCAAAAACAACTTGGATGATGGGTAAAAATATAATTTGATTGAAAAAATTCAAAATATCTTTTTTTTAAAAAATATTGAGATAACAATATATTAAATTGATTCGGGTCATGAGATCATAAAATGACTTAAGTTTGCTCTCGTTAACTTGCAAAACACTTAACCTTGGTTATAAAACTAAAATAATTTAATAAAAAAAATAAAACAAATAACAAAACCTAATTCATAATCAACAAATTGTTGAAAAAGTTGAATGATGAAATTTAATAAAAAAATCGAGTCATTGGATTAATTCGTCAAATATATGACAAGGATTATGAGATTGAGATAATCACAAAAAAATCACAATAAATTATGAAATCCAATCTTTAATAAGTCAAGCGTTGAAGAATGAATTTAGAAAATAAATTTAAAAAGTAAAAAATAAAAAACTATTTAGCCGGAAACATTTCGACAAGAACAGATGCGGAACGTTCCAGCTGAAAATTTTTGGAACGGGTCGAGATTTAGAGCAAAATAAAATTTGTTCTAGTTTATTCTTTCCTTTTTAATTAGATTAAGATATATTATCCATTTCAAACGAAATAAAACAGAACTAACAATCTTACTTTGAAACTATGTTTGTTCCAATTATAATTTTAAAAGTATTTATATAATCAAAATATATTACATAAATCTCATTGCAAATTCTCTCTTGAAATATTAACAACAAAGGAAGTCATAAATTTGTAAAATTTTTTAATTCTACTTTTCTAAATCATAATTATATAATAACCATAAAAACCACCACAATATCACACACACATTTAATTTTTTCTTGGTTTTAATAACATTTTTAGTTTAGTTTTAGGAATATTTAAGTTACACCAATAATCAAGTTTTAATTTTAGGTTCAATTGTAATCAATAAAGTATCTCGAAATCTAACCGCATGATATTTTTAATAATTTAACCGTTAAATATCGTAATATTTTTACATGATTTTTTTTTCTCATGCCCTTTTCCAAAATTTGAATTCAAGATTTTTTACAAATTTTTCCCCCATGTAAATTCAATTTAGAGGTTGGCATGAAACAATGGTCTTGTGTTTAGTACATCAATTAATAAAAATAAATTTAGTAAAAATGTTGGAATGTTAAGCAAGCGTGTGTAAATGATTTGTTGTTGGCCTGTGCACTGTTCTCTTTCTTGTGCTCATCTTTTTGCTCCCCTAGGTTTTGAAGGAATACTCAGCTCTTACAACTTCATGATGAACAAAGAAAGGTTTACAAAAACAGTTGCAGAGCTAGAACCAACAACATTATATGCGATTCTTGTACAGAAAATTAACACTTCCTGGTGACTCAGGCTTCCTCCGGGCGGTAATCGGCAAAACCGCACCATCAGCTAGCATCCGTAACAAGACTCTTGCTATATTCTTTGTGTCATCAAGACCAAGATGGTGACTTCCCACCATTGGTATTTTAAGTTGCGACATCATTGTCCTCATTCCTCTGGCCTGTCATCAATAATGAAGGTTAAACATAAGGAAAGAAAGAATAATTGCCATCAACCAGTAATAATCATGAAGGGGGCCACTTGTACCCAACACTAATCAAAACTATGATTAATTTATAGTTGATAGCATAAATAGCAAATTCAGAATGGCAAGTGCTAATCGGAAAAATCATTAAGATAGTTCGCAAAATGAAAGCAAATTCAGATCTAAGCTCTAAACTTTTGGCTTGGTTTGTATTGGATGTCAGCAGCATTAAACCTAAAGTAAATACATAAAAATCCTTTCTTCAAACATTATCTTAATTTTCGTGACTGGAATTATGAATGACTTGTTATGAAACCTTAAGAGTCAAAAAATCAGTGTGCATACCTCATTTCTTGGATTATAAAAATTTTGATAGACATCTTTCAGGTTGATCCACTCCATAAAGTATGGGGGGAGCTTCAACTTGGACACAGAGCATTGATGAGGGACCTGTGTTTTCACATCCCAATTTCCACTGATACCAGATCAGAACAAAGACATGTCACCAAGTGGATATTATTTCACAAACCAGAAGCAAGATGCCTATTTTATTATTTTGAGGGTGGGCTTTGCCACCTTCACAATATGTCTACTTAGAAGAACGCAATTGGTTTAAAGATAGACTCACCAAGTCACAAAAGCTGCTCGATTAAGGCGCCCACCACGAGTCTTTTCCCACAAATTATGTTGCGTCAACCATGATTCAAATTGTTGAAGAACTTCATTAAATGGGAGAGCTGTATCATGCCACACACTGCAAATGCAAGTAACTATTGTAAGACGGATCAATTTTCCACCAGACACAGAAAACTAAGACTATGTTCAAGATGAATCATTGCTATTCCAAACCCATTCCATGTAGAATAACTTATTATACAATAGGAAAATTTAAGTTAAAGGAGGTGTATTTACCAGAAAAGGAAAAACATTAGTAGATTTGCCAATGGTGGTGGAAGCATGGAGGTCAAGAGGAGATGCTTACGTTGCTAATAGCATCATAGAACTGTATTTACTAAACTATTAGTAAAGCAGCTAACGTGGCTGATATAACTCAAAGGAGCTTACATACTACTGATTTGCCAAAACAAAATATGTCATGTTCTTAAGACAGCTACAACCAGTCATCAGCATCAATCATGCATAAACTAACTACAGAAAATTGCTGGTTTCACAGCCCATTTAGTATCCAGCAGCAACATCACTGCTATGACTAATCTTAGATATATTGAGAACCAATAAATATAAAATAATCAGTTTGCAGCTGTTAATCGTCAAAATAGTATGTGCAGGTGAAGGAGGAACTACACAAAATCATCTAGACGCTTTTGTGACCATCAGAATTTTGCTTCCTAAGCTAAAAATGGCTCTGCTAATCATAAATTGTGACATGAAAAGCAGAAAGGGCATCATACCGATCAACTCCAAACTTTCCATATTTGTTGTAAATATATTCATTTACTCTTTCCTCACTCATTGCTGTAGGCCTTACAAACCTGTAAAGCATAAAAGAAATTTTAAGAATACAAAACAATGCAAACTCACAGATCATGCTGCCAATTTCTTTACGATTGTCCCAAACAAACACCATTAACAATGTAACATTTACGGTGCAATAATTTACAGTATTAGAGAAACTCCATTCATATATATCTAAACTCTTCAATTTAACTTAGACAATAAAGAAACAAACCATTAGACGTTGCCTTAAAAAGAAAAGAGTGTTAACCTGTGAAACAAATCGACAACACCCATATTTTTTGCATCGATTATCAGTACAGGAAACTCAAGAATCTCAACTTTCCCTTCCAAATCAAACACCAAGAAAAAGTCAAAATCTTGAGGCCTTTTTCGTTCAAAATCAGCAGCACTCACTTGAAAATCCCTAGAGCAATCATGATTAAACCTCTCTACATGAACAGGGTCATCAATCTGAATATAAACCACAAAAATCCCATTACCAATCACAGTTCAAAAGTCCAAACCTTTCACAAGTTTAACAAAATTAACAATAGAAACCCACAAAAGTTTGCACTTATTTATCTAAGTTTAGCTAATTCTCAACAGAATTAACACTGGAAACCAGCAAAAGTAATAATTGCTAATAAAAAGTTGAAAAGTTTGAAACTTTACCTTAGTACACTTGCCATGTGTGTGATATAAGCACATAGGCTTCCATCTATGAGTGGCATTGGGATTATTAACAGGAGGAGAAGGTATTAAAGAGGGAAGTGAAAAAGGGGGTTGTGTTTGTGTTTGGGAATTGAAATCAGTGTATGTACAGGCAGTTTGGTAAGTGGGTAATGATGGGGTTTTGGATACCGGGATAAAGGGCCGGTGGAGAAGGTGAAAGCAGTTGTTGCTGTTGTGGAGATATGAAGGAACCCTAGACAGAGGAATCCTATGGAAGGACATGTTTTGTTGGTGAGTGTCAAGGTTTGAATCGAAGAGGAAGGGATTTGGGTTTGTGGGCGTCAGGATAACGAGATGGATGATTTGGCAGGTAAAATTCTGGGGGTAATGAGGGGTCCTCCAGGATAGAGGATGTTGCCTTTCTTTTCAGGTTGGCGTTGTACCTTTGACTTCATGATTGACCGGCTTACGGATTGTAAGGAAGAATTTAGGTTGATTTAAAAATAAAAATTTTAAAAAAATTAAAATCATATTATTTTAATTTCTTTAAAATCATCAGATTAATAATTAAATTTTGTTTATATTACTCGATCAATTTGAGTTTTTAATTAATTTAACCAAGATTTTTTTTAACGAAGAGCACTTTAAGTTTTAAATTAACCATGTTCCAGATTAGTCATACCAATCTGGATCTTAAAATAATGTTTATAATATAAAAATACCTAGTATAGTTTTATTAATTACTTCTTTAAACTACTTAAAAAAAAACATAAATAAAATAATTTTTATTATTTTTTTACGAGTCCATACATTTATTTTAAAAAAAAACCCAAAAAAGTAAGATTTAGTACGATCTAACTATGAATTTACATGGAATTTACTCGATCATTTTTGTTTTGAGTTATAAGCTTTCAATTCCATTGTTTGTTAACTTGAAACAAGGTTTTGTGCTCGAGATTTAGGAGCTGCTTGTTCTAATTAACTAGCAGCTAAATATGCTTGTCCTATTGGATTAGTTTTTCCATTTTCTTGGGTTTGGATGTGTATTTTTTGACCAATTTATGTTGAGTGCTTTGCCTTTTGCATTTAAGCTAAATTTGCTCTCTTTTTGCAAAAGAGAAAGCTGAGCTTTTAAAGGGCAGGCTTGAATGCTTAGGTCTCTGATGAACGCTACTTAGTTCATGTTTAGCAATATTAACTCTAATTTTTTTTATAAAAGAAAAAATTGTTTGAGTATGGTTGGTTCGTCCCGATTTGAGCTTGGGGCTTAGTGTATCCAAGTGAAGGAGAATGGTGCCAAGAAAAACAAGAAAAAAATTCCTACTTGTTTCTTTACACGGGGATCCAAATGAAATTACTTGCTCGTTATACGTCAATACAACATTGAACATCATTTTCCGATGATTGTGCTTGATTTGGATTCTTTTGCATTGCTGGGATCACAGGTGGGAGTTGAAGATGAGGTTGATGAAGAAAAGTTTCAGGCTTAGATTTGAATTCAAGACTGGTTAGAAATTCAAGTCATAATACATATTCCTGCAGCATCGCAGGAATTACATGGAACAAGAGAAATGCATGATTCTAACCAGCAAATTATAGCAAGTAAACTAATTGCAAGCAAGAGAGAAACATGTTTGGGAAAGATGAATTAGCACAAGCTTTGAATTAAAAACAATATATACACAGTTAACTCCTGAAGCGAAGGCTGTAGTAGCTAGTTCAAAATCCTGATAGGAATACAACTACGTTCTAGCAGCAGGAGCTCTCATCAATCCTCCTCTTCATCGTCTGTCATTGTGAAATCTTCTACCAGAGTAGCAGTCATATTTTCTTTGCTCATTGAGCGCATTTCCTCAATTTCAACAAGTAATAGCGGATCAGAGACCACTTTATCTTGCCGCAAATACCGGGGACAGCCTGAGAGGTAGATCCATGGTCAAAAGTTATACTTGTACATCAAATTCACAAAATAAAACAGGTGAATATGGGATACCTGTTACGGGGCATTTGGCTTGTGCATTTATGGATATGTAGCCCATGATTGCTTTCTTTTCATACACATGCTTGCAATCCACACTAGACCAGGGAAATAGTAAACATGACAAGTTTTGAAACATAAGAAATAAGGTCAGATCCACAAAAGCTTCATCTTAAACAACCCGGCAATTTTAATTATTCTAACTGGGCTGCTATAGGAAGATAGATTTGAAGTAAACATACAGTACCCGCAAACTGGTTCTGCTAGTTCTGTAATTGGCTTTCCACTCAATGGGCAAGTGATATTCAAAATGGTGGACTGGGTACTTGTCATTACAATGTCCTCGTGCTCTTCACCCGGCATTGGTTGTCCTGAATGATGAACATTCTGTGGGAGAAGACAAAAATGGAACACCAAAACCAGTGGTTAAGCACAATACAACACATCTAGAATCAAGAAACCAAGAATTCTACACTGAGCTCACTAAGCAAGGCCTCAGTGACATCAACAAACCACAATCAAGTAATTAACAGCATTATATTAATGCAGCAGGGTGCGGATGAAGTCCCCCACTTAATGATTCGACCACTGATCTCAAAATCTAACAGGAAACTGAAGATCATGTTACTGCTAGAAAATAGTCATGTGATGCCTTTGCAAAGTGCAATAAAGCAGGAAAGAAGTCAAAATCAATTAATGTCAGGAAATGTACCCAGACAGCTTCTCGAAATTGACGCAGTAGTGGATGATTCTGTGGGGCTGAGGATTTATTACCCTTAAACTTCATAAACTCATCGTTAAGCAACTTTTTGAAATCGGTTAGCTGCATTTCAAACACCAAACCAATGTAAGTCTGACAACATGCAAAAACCAGAAAACTAAAAATCAATCGAAAACAAAAACCCACTTCTGCCCCAGGCTGGTATGTGTTACCAACAGATTCAATTGCAGAAGTCTGATACGTACAATCTTCATAAGTCGCTAACAACTCAGCAACAGTGTTTTCAAGTTCATTCACCTAAAATTCCATATAGTCATCAATAAACTCAAGAAGTTACAAAAGAAAACAGAAGATCAGCTTCATTCACAAAGAAGTTCAAGCCCTCTCCAAACCCTTTTATTTTTATCTTCTGTCATTCAAAGCGAAAGCTAGATATCCAAAATCCCAAACTGAATTTCAAGAAAGATATCTACATGAAGCCAAAAAGAACTACTAAAACAAAAGCACTAAAGTACTAAATAGTTAAAAATCAAGCAAATAACTCCCTCTAATTAATTAATTACAATCAAAGCAGAGCCCATTTTATATCACGAAGTTCCAAATAAAACCTTAATTACAATTTTACTAATTAAAACCAGATACGCAAAATCCCCAATTTTTTTTGAAAAAAAAAAATCAAACTCTTTACAAAAGCAAAGATTTTTTTTTTCTTTTTATAAAAAAAAAGTACTTTTGCAGACTCGTTCTCTCTCTCAAGATCAACTGCGATCTCCTTCATCATATTGAAAACCTTCCTCATTTCCTGTACAAAAGTCAATTCAAATTAGGGTTTCAAAAGTGGGTTTAAGAAATTGGAATCGAAGTGAGGA
>Ga0325410_1007117_pt1 | contig 12247 bp, 7 predicted proteins | sample PopdelMetagenome_16_FD_206182 | JGI IMG/M metagenome (GOLD analysis project Ga0325410, IMG submission 206182) | Populus deltoides microbial communities from Bellville, Georgia, United States - Xylem-PdIQD-R3 | ecosystem: Host-associated > Plants > Phyllosphere > Stem > Wood/Secondary xylem... | reverse complement strand
TAAAAACAAGTTGAAAAATAGATTTATTACATTCAAAAGCTCGAACCTCATCTTTCTAGGGATTGAAGATTAATAGAAAATTCTCTAGTTAAGTAGTCTGCTATGACAAATAACATATTTTTCATTTAAAAAAAAATTAGAGTAAATAATGTGTTGTCTGCTCTATTAATAAAAAATTCAGTCAGGCAAGCAAGCCTAACCTTCTATGCCTAAGCGTACCATAGCTTTTAATTAATTCCTTCTCTTTTATATTTTTTATCCTGTTTTATTCATTTTTTTTAATAACTAATATTTTTAATTTTTTAATATTTTTTTAATGTTTCCAATAGATTATAGTGGTTTTTTTATTTTTTATTTTTTATTTTATATAAATAAATTTTATTTGTATAATCACATTACAAGAACAAAAATTGGTTGTTCTTGACAACCAAAATTAACCTTTAAGATAAAATAAAAAAAAACATATAAAAAAACAATGAAGGTTAAATATTTGCATGCGCATGCATATTTTGTTTTTACTAGAAATATTATCCTTTTGTTTTAGTTTTTAACTAATTTATCACTCATGCTTTCATTGTGGATTGAATGTAAAATTTTGCTACATAAAAATATCTCATATCGTCAAAAACTTTTTGGCATTATTATTATATTCAGTATAACAGATCATAATTGAAAACTCTAACTCGACTCTTTGATTATTATTTAGTTAATTTCTCAAACCGGCAACCCGGGTTACAAACTTCACTGACTCAAATTTATTTTTTTATTTTATTAGATGATAGCAAATACAGAAATTAATTTACTATCATCTTAACACTCAAGAATAAAATTTAATAAAAATCTCACATGATGGAATTGAAAAAAGAAAAACAAAAGATACAAACAAAAGGGCAAAAAAATCTCGACCCGACTCTTTTATTAATATTTAATCAACCTGTCAAACTCATGATTCGAGTTATGGACTCTAGTTGATCAATTTTGTTTTTTATTTAATTATATGATAAGAAATAGGAAAATTGATTTACCATTAATTCAATACTAAAGGATAAAATTCAATGAAAATCACACACAAAATTATGGAATTGAAAAAAAAAAACCAAAAGATATATAAAAAAGGATAAAAAATCCCACCCTGACTCTTTGATTAATATTTAGTCAAACTCGCGACCCGAGTTATGAATTCTACTAGTTTTATTTATTTTTTTAAAACTTATTATATGATAAAAAAAAATATAACAATTGACTTACCATTAACTCAATAATGAATGATAAAATTGAATAGAAACCCATTACTAAATGATGGAATTGAATAAAAAAACTAAAAATAAAAAAATAGGCAAGAAAAACAAAATAGCCATGAAAAAAGCCCAACCGTGTTGGATTGGGCAGGAGGCCCTCGAGCTCGACCCATTCATTTTATTTGGCTGAGTTGAGAAGTTTTTAAAAACCCCAACTCACATTTGACCTACAATATTTATTTTTTAATTTTTTTAACCAACTATCATCTTTAAAATTCATATTAAATGAATTTAACGAGTTGGGTTGAGTAAGAAAATACAAATATGATAGATAAGTTGGTCTTTTTTAACACTCTTAGATCTTCCCACTAAAGTAGTATACTTCTAAATTATTTCATGTTAGGCTTGTATTTTCTGAGCCTTACATTCTCTCTAGTCCTCACCTAAAACAAAATGGTCCGCTCAATTTGCAAATAAGCCTAATAAAATAGGCTAAATAAAAAAACAACTAAATTTAGAAAAGAACAACAAATAAAAATATATGAGATAATCAATATCATATCAAAAATTAATTAAAAATCCTATAGAAGGAAAAAAAACAAAAAAATTAGAACTCAATCTCTAATTAAATAAAACCTAAAGGATAAAACTGAAAAAACATGAGATTAAAAAAAAATTAACAAGCAAACTCGGCACATCTCTTAAACTTGGGTTAATCACCCAAACTCACATCTAGAGAGATTTTAGACTCGGCCTCAATCAAGAAACTCAATTCCTAACTAACTTAATATTGAAGATTGAGGTGGGAAAAAATATCAGTTCAAAAATTTAGTAACACAGTTGCACCAATTATTGAATATATAAAGAAAAAAATTTAATTTGGGATAAAAGACATTGCTTCAATTTTAGCTTTTTCAAATTTCAACAAACTATATGAGTTTAAGAGTGATGTTTGTGGTGTAGGAATTAAGAGTATATTATCCCAAGAGAAGAGACTCATGAAATTTATTGTGAAAAGTTAAATGATTCTATATTGAAGTAGTTCATGTATGATAAGGAGTTTTATGTTATTTTTCAAACTCTAAAAAAGTGGTAGCGATATCTGATAGACAAAAGATTTTTATTATATTTTGATCATAAGGCATTAAAATTCTTGCATATACATAAGTGAATAAATAATATTCTTCAAACGAGATGGAGATGGATGATTTACTTGCAACAATTCCTGATTAGAATTGTGTGTGGGCTAGAATCTAGAATAGGGTTGTTGATGTTTTGAGTAAAAATAAAGCCTTACTAATCACTTTGATGGAAAAGATCACTAAGTTTAATTATTTTTACATTCCTTGTTTTTTATTGTGAGAAAATGTGATTCTAGATTTGTACAGAGAATGATTGGTTAGTCACTTGAGGTGAAAGAAGATAAGTGATGTCATCATTAAAAGGCATTATTGGCCTTACTTGTAGGGGTGAGCAAAAAAACCGAAAACCCGATTAAACCGAGAAAACTGAAAAAAAATAACTGAAAAAACCGAACCGTGAAAGAAACCGATTAGAATTTTTTAAAAACTGACAGGTTCAGTTTCGGTTTCGGTTTGATAACCTAAAACTGAAAAAACCGAACCTAACCGAACTGGTTCAGTTTTAAAAAAATACTATAAAAGCACTTTCTAAATTTTTAACCCTAGCATTCCCCCTCCTTCTGCATCCAGCAGCCGCCGACCCCCCCTCCTAAAGACCTCACAAGCCACAACTCTCAAATCTCAATCTCTCATACTCTCCACCTGATAAAAAATGAATTGTCCATCACTTTACAAAATTTCATGGCCAGATCTAGACTTCTAGTCATCTAACAAAACTTTAACAAGGCTTCAATCTTCATCTTCAATTCTAACAACCCAGGAACTGGTTTAGTGTATGCTTCAAATCTTCATCTTTAAGGCTTCAATGTTTGTTTCCTCTCATCGCGGTTTTGTGTCCTTTTATTTTCTTTTTTAAGGTTGACGCAGCTCCTACTGTAATTCCTGCTAAGGCTGAGAAGAAAGATTAAAACTTTGTACATCATGGGTTACTGTGCTATGTTGTTTATATAGAGCTCTTTACTTTAAAAGTCTGTTTTTTTGTTTAACTTTTATATTGGTCGTATGTTAGATGGGCAGGGTTCAAGCACATTTATTTTGACACCCCATAGTCCTTCATATCAATTTTAGCTGTAGTTGTTCTACTCGTCCTCATTATGATACAGGCCTTCTTTGCTTGCTACGGATATTACCGTCCTCCTAAGCAATAATTATATTACCGTCCTCTTAAGCAATAATTATATTATGTTGTTCTAACTTGCAAATTGTATAATTGGAATGCACTGAGCGATGAAAAACCATTGTCCTTGCAACTCTTTACTGTCTTACCAGAACTCTATAGTCTGCAGTCCCATGATAGTTTTCATGAAGCTTATGATGACAGATTTGTTGTTTGTTGAGTAATTAGGCTTTTGAAATTGTGGGGTTTGTAGGGAAGAACAAGAGGGAAGCTGGAGAAGCTATAGAGAAGATTGTTAAAAAAACCCAGTTGGTTTGAATATAGGTTTTTCCAGTTTTTATGTTAAAAAACTGAACCGAACCGAACTGAAACCGGTCGGTTTGAACCGATTCCGGTTTAAATTTTTTAGTTTTTCAAAATTTTATTTTGGTTATTTTTGTAGATAAAAACCGAACCGAACCGAAAATGATCACCCCTACTTACTTGAAATATGATACTAGTAAGTTTGTGTAAAAACACTATATTTGTCAAACTACAAGAGACTAAGCACAAAATATAGGTTTATATATGTCTTTTTTCTATTCTTAAAAATATATAGGAAGACTTGTCTATAGCTTTTATACTTGGATTTCCTTATACATTAAGAAGAATGAATTTTATATTTTTTTGTACACATGTTTTCAAAGATGGCTTATTTTATCCTTTGCTAGAAGATGAATGATGATCTCATAGTTGCTCAACTTTTCTACTAAGAGGTGGTTTGTTTGCATGGGTTTCTGAATACCATTACTTTATATTGAGATGATAAGTTTATTAGTCGCTTTTAGAAAATATTATAAAGGATGTATGATTCATCTTTACAATTCATTAGCACAACACATACACAAACAAATGGGTAAATAAACTCGCTGAATTGGACACTTGATAACTTGATTTAAAGCACCTGTGGTAACAAGCCAAAGCATTGGGGTTGTGCACTTACACGATAATGATTTGCATAAAAAGAGTTAAACACAGTGTTATAGATAAATCGTCATTCTAGATTGCTAGATTATGAATGTATAACATCTTAGACATATATATAATCTTGTACTAGTTCAGAAGGGTGTTTGTTATAACACTACTGCTAAAAGGGTGTTTATGATCGCAATACACACCCAAATTCAAGTTCTTGCAAAGCACAAATCTTGGTTTGATTTCATAAATAAATCAAGTCATTATATATCAAATCCAAGGGAAAAATCAAAGGATTTTCTTATTCTTTTGAAAGAATACTTTAGGTAGAGATTATACTCGGTCATATATTTAATAAAATCATATATTTATACATGTATGCTTGTTTAATTTCATGTGCTCAAAATTATATCTATAAATTTCTAGCGACTCCATTGAGAAATTCTTTACCTTACATCTCTTCCCTTCAAGAAAGAATTTTCAACAAACTCTTAATGGCAACTAGAAAGAACATGATCACCATTGTCACTTCCAAAAGCAACAAGGCTATTGATTCAAGTTGTCGGCATACCATTGAAAATTCTTCAACCCCATCATTAAAAAGAAAATCCATCACCAAGTTGTATACACAAACTAAGTCGACTCTTAATTAGCTGACATTAACTTTGAATGTAAGAGGGGTATGAGAGCTCGCTCTAAAACTGAAGCCACAAGTAACTCCATTACAAAAGTCAAGTGGGGTGCGTAGAATTTTCTTTGGCACTTAAGGCGACCTTGGTAATTTACCCATGGAAACTCTTTCATGTCAATCACAAAGTAAAGCTTTGGGTTTTGGCACCAAGTCAATGATGACAACCGGGACTACATCTTTGGAGGATTAAGTGACTAACTTGATAAAATTGGTTGAGGGGCTTTCAACTTAACTGAAGGCAAAAGACCATGAGATAACAAAGTTGATGAACAAACTCTAAGGCATGAACGAAGGAGGCCAAACCTCGACTATCAAGGCTTTATAAGTAGATCAATTAAATATCATTGAGAATTCTACAATTGGAGCTACAAGGAATATATGTGGTATTACTGATGGCATATTCACCACGAATCAATTAAAAGAACTTATCAAGAAAGCCATCACGGACCAAGTAACAAGCTCAGTTCAACCCCCGTATTCTTATACGAAGCCGTACACCCAAAAAATGGATCAGATAAGGATGTCTCTAAGTTATCAACCACCAAAGTTTCAATAATTTGATGGCAAAGGGAATCTTAGGCAATATATAACTCACTTTATAGAGACTTGCAACGATGTTGGAACTAATAATGATCTCATGATAAAACATTTTATTCATTCCTTGAAAGGTAACGCCTTCGACTGGTACAATAACTTGGAGTCTGGCTTAATCGATAGTTAGGAGTAATTAGAACGCAAGTTTCTTAACCGTTTCTGTAGCATTCGTCATGTGGTTAGTATGATTGAACTCACCAATACACGTTAGTGGAAGGAAAAGCCTAACATCAACTACATTCATCAGTGGAGAAACTTTAGCCTTAAATGTAGAGATTGGTCACTAAAACTTCTGTGCTAAATATGTGTATTCAAGGGATGCATTGGGAAATATATTATATTTTACAAGGCATCAAACCAAAATCTTTTGAAGAATTGGCTACTCGAGCACATGACATAAAACTTAGCATTGTGGCAACTAAGAGCTCATTATTACCTCTACAAGAGCCCAAGAGAAATAAGCTTGAAGGTTATAGATTAAAAAAAAACACTTTAAAGATTGAGGGAAAGCAGTTTTTAGTAGATAACTATGCTGCGCATATCTTACTGTTTTTGTTTTTTTTTTCTCCTTTGCAGGGTCTATATCTTCTGTCTCTGTTAAGGGTGAAATATGTTTAAATTGGAACTTTACGGAGAAAATTTTTGTCACTCTTCTATGATTTGATTCGGTGGTTCCCATCATGCAAGCTAACTTAAATCTTATATGGAACAAGTTCGACTAAAATCTCAAACCAAAAGAGATCTTGATTCATATATATATAGAGAGAGAGCATTACCTTCTAAGCAAAAATGGCAATATGACTAAAAGAACCAGTCACTTAATTTAGTATATAGCAAATATGGTTTCTAGCTACAAAAAGTTCTGCCATGGTTCGCTGTATATAGCCCACGTCAATTTCTAACAAGTGATTAAATTCTGTTATGTTCTTCAATAAGATTAAAAAAAGTACAAACTTCTGCTGTGAAAAATAAGCAGGAACTTTAAAAGGGAGCATATCAGTTGTCTTTCCTTTGTTCAAAACGGCGAATATTATTCCATTAGAATAGTCAAGTCTCTTGTTTTGGGAGGAATTCCAAGTGAATTTATCCTTTACTTCGAATGTAATGTATGATAAAGAAAGAATGTCTGCAAAAAGTATTAGTGATACTACATCTCTCTTTATGCAGTTCTATATCCCAAGTTTCCAATATACAAAAAAGAAAAAGAAACGCTACAGCTAATTGATCTAACCTAGCAGCTATTCAGTGAGGACTACAGTAATTTGAAGTTTTCTCTCTGCATGTACAACTCAAAAGTACTGTAAATGGACATTTCCTTGATCAAAAAGCAATTATAATTTCTTTAATATACTAATCTTATTAGTGCCTGAAGGGGTTACAAAGCACTGTGGAGATTACATGAAAACCTGCTCTCAATCTGCTCCACCAAAATTTATCTGGCATGCATGTCCAACATGTATACTTTTGCATCTCATCATAACATTCAACAAGATCAAAGGATTTTAAACTTATTTAATGATGGTAAATATTGTCTGAACAATAGTGAGAATCAAAAGAGTAGCAGCCGCAAACATAGAAACAATTGCCCATGGGGTGCCAAAGTAATTGCTCATCAACAGAGCACGCCATCCTGGCCACCTGCGCCGGTAATACCTGTTCACCTTCCGGCACAGTTTTAGATAATAGTATTTTTTCAAGTAAGCATCAAGATAAAGCTTGTTGAAGAATTGCGTTGCCTCATCTGGATTCAACCAATTATCAATGATTCCACTACTGGTGAATGTATCCATATCTTTGGTAGTGTTAATGAGGTTGTCTAGGAGTACGGCATATGAAGTGATTATGTCAGTGCATTTAGGAGAACACTGCTCGTAGCTGATGAGGTTTCGAATGATGACTTCAGTTGTCTCCTGAACTAGCAATGGAGGGATTTCCAGGAATCCATTTTCGAATTTTATATCCAAGATGCTTCTTGACTCACCCGCCTTCAATTTAATTCCGGCGTCTACAAGATTTGTGACGGAAGGAATAGGTTCCCATCCGGTTTCACTATCTTCCTCTTCTCCAGATGACAAAACTAACCAATTTCTTAAGAGGTCAAGCAAATGTTTTTGTCCTTGGTAAGAGGGATCTATCGAGGGTGGATGAAATGAAAAAATGTTTCGAAAGAATTTAAGGGCAAGATGTGCGAGGGTTGTCGCGTTTCCAGGTTCCGCGGTCATGTTGAACAAGTGTTCAAGGACCAACCAAGGTATTTGGTTTTCTACCAATATCAAGTCATGATATAGGTACTGCAACATACAAGACATGTTGAAGATAGGATCATCAACTTCTCTAAGAAGATTATCTTCATCCTTTCTAAATAGCTCAATAAGAAAGCAACCATCTATTACCAATATTCTGACAAAATCCTCCACACCGACATCAATTGGTCCGGCATAACACGAACGTGCCTCTTTCTCGATCCCCCTGGTGGATTTGATCAACCCCTACGTTGTATGAAACTTTGCTTCTACGAAAACATGGTTCTGATAAATTGCTCTGGAAGCTAAGGTATCAGTCCTATTCTTTTCTTTGCTTCTATCTCTAAAACTGTCTGTCTATTCCAACACCCAATTTCCTAAACCCAATAATGAAACAAAACCAACAAAAAGCTAAACTATAATTGAGGCAACAGTAGAATCACAAAGCATATGTCAAAAAAAAAATAACAGAAATTTTACAGCAAAGAACTGAAAAAACCCTTTATTATTTCTAAAACGCTCTTAATTACTACTTTTTAAAAAATATTAAAAATAATATTAAAAAGAAAACTCAAAACAAAATTAATAGTGAAAATTAATATTGTTTATGTACTAAAAACCATTATGTCCATTTTTTTATATTCTTTTTTGTAAATTTATAATTTAGTTACTTTTTCCAAATGGTAATGGAGAACATTTTGGATTAAAAAAAGAGGAGGTTACTGGTTAGGTTAATGTAATTATTAAAATTATAATTGTAAAATAAACTAAAGGAGTTGGGGTTATTGTACTATATATATATATATATATATATATATATATATATATATATTCAGATGAACATTTCAGTTTTTTTTTTTTTATTTTGGTCCTTGCTATGAACAAAGCGATCTTTTTTGTTATTTTACTATGGATTTTGTTACATTAACATGGTTTTATGTATTTGACCTTTTTTTTCAATTTCAATTTGCATGCTCTCACTTTTACAAAGTGTTGAAAAATATTCTAATAATTAATCAAAATTAATTTTATAAAATAGAACTTTAGGTTACAATTAAAAAAGAAATTAAAAGAAGAGGTATCAATATTAATAGAAAAAAGAAAAACAAAACAAAGACCATTTAGACTTTGGCATAGAAAACTTCATTTTGATACCTAATATTTCAATTTATTTATTTTTTGTTCCCTATTACTTTTAGAAATTTGTAATTCAACCCGAAACCTCATTTGTTTTAAGTTTCAATCCCTAAATGTTGAGAGTGGAAAGTGACAATCACCAAAAATATATAGAGGGGAGAGAAAGTGCTTGGAAAGCTATATTTCAAGTATCAAAAAAATTAATATTGATGCCCATGAGTTCATCTTCTGGAGGGATGCTCGATATTGAATATGGTGTTTCTATTCAATCATGCTGGAAAAAACTAATTTGGGTCTGTAAATTTTCTATTCGAGTGATTTTCACTTTTTAAAATAATTAGAGAGTGTTTGAAATTTGAAATGGATTGAAAAATAAATTTGTTAGATCCAAAAGCTCAAACCTCAACCTTACAAGGACCGGAAATGAATAGAAAATTATCTAGTCAAATAGTCTAACATGACAAATAACATATTTTTCATTAAAAAAAATAAAATGAATGATATGTTATCTGCTCTATTAAAAAATAATTAGTCAAGTGAGCATGGCTAAACCTAAATATACCAAAACTTTTTCATTATTAGTTGGGAGTGTAGATCTGACTGCTAGGCCTAAAAGCATTTGATTTTTTTTTTAATTTTAATTAATTTTTAATTTTAATTTTAATTAATAGCTCTTCTCTATTTATTTTTTTACTTTTCTTTATTTTTTATATAAATTTTAATTAATACCTTCTCTTTTATATTATTTTATATTGTTTTGTTCATTTAAAAAAAATAACTAATCTTCTTAATTTTTTTTATTTTTTTAATATTTCAAATAGATTATAGTCATTTTTTTTAGATTTTTTAGATTTTATATAAATAAATTTTATTTGTATAATGACATTACAAGAACAAAAAAATTTTGTTCTCGACAACCAAAATTAACCTTTGAGGTAAAATTAAAAAAAAAACATATAAATTAAAAAGTACAATCAAGATTAAATATTCATATAAGCATGCATATTTTTACTAGGATGATTATTTTTTGTTTTAGTTTTTAACTAATATATTTACTTATTAGTTCAGTGTAGCTTAGTTATGTAACTAGTTTATAAACTATTTGGGTGATATGAAGGCTAGATGAATGTGAGATGCTTACCATTAAAAAGTAATATAAATTATATTTTAAAACTTCATCTTATAGTTTAATTAAAGTTATACGAGTTTAAATCTCATCATTTCTATTTATTTGATAAAAATTAAGCACAAAGTAGTGTGAGTCTGTACAAGTTTCAAGTCCAAAGAGCTTTCACTTGAGGAGGGTGTTTTAGAAAATAATATAAATTATATCTTGCGACCTCACCTAACAACTTAAGTTATTGGGTTGAAATGGTTCTTTGATACTCGTAATATGCATATTTAATAACGTTGGGCAAAACGCCACGGGTTACGTCCTTTGACTACTTTTTTTCTACTATAATTCAAAACTTGAGCTACAATGGTTTTAATTTTTTTTTTAATGGTATTCATGGATATAATCGGTTTAGATTTGGGTTAATAATTATAACCAACTCAATTTTTAATAATTTACAAATTATAGTCCTAACTCATTTAATTTTTTTGGATCTGAATGAGTTGGGTTAATTTTTTAATGGATATTATAAATATTATTTGGTTAGGTTTATGAATTTTTTAATTCCTACACGATCCTAAAAGAAATAATTTTTAAACACTACAATTAAAAAGAAAATCAGGCAAAAATCAATTGAGGTTCTAAAACAATACAGTCAACAGAAGAATTTTAGAGTTTGAAATGGATATGCACCTTCACACACACATGGGAGAATAGCAAGTTCTGGACTTGAGATGCAGTAGAATTTAGTTACTTTTTCAGCAGCTGTCATACATAATTCAGCCTCATTATCACATAGTAACCGCATATAAGCAAGGACCAAGTCCCACCTTAGAAACAACTAGCTGCTTTGCCGGCGCTATGCCGTAGATCAATTTTGGAAGAAAGGATGTAGAAAGGCACCTTGTATCTCAAATCATCATCTCGGAATTAGAAATCTATCCAATCTTAAAGAGTTATTACATAGTCACCGCCAACAATCTCATATTCTTTATGAAAGATAATAAATAGATACTTATATCTCTTTGAAAGAAAAGAACATCATTTCTTATCAGTTTCATTAAGTTCATCAGTAAAAAGAATGATTTCATCATAAAAAGTGTCAAAAATAGAAAGCTCACTCTATGATTTCAATTCCTAAAGTGACATGGACTCCTCATCATTTAGGGTAGATAACATGTTAGTAGAAGGATTCTAATGGTTCTAGAAAGAAAGGATAACATTCATCTATAACTCATATGTAAAAAAGGATGCAAAAATAGTATCTTGAATATGTACTCTTTGAGGATCAACTTTTAGTGTTTTAAAATATCTTATATTTATTCTGATCAATACTTGGGAGTATACTTAAATGCATCAGAGATTAGAAAATAATCCTTGCAAGTAGCATCTCTAGCATATTTACGGTAGTCTAATAACAGCAAATCAGCTAGAAAAGTTGTTGAATGTGGAAAGGAGGACTGGAATTGTAAAACTAATTGAGTCAAGCCACCATGATCATAAAGTTCATAAGAAGTCTAAAATGACCACGAAGTCAAATGCTTGATGCTTTTGGAAGACCACTTCTTAGCAAATGGACCAATGGTAGGTTTGTATACGGGAAGGCTTGTCCAATAATACTTGTCCTCAATTATTAAGAATTTTTTAAGAGGAAAAATAAAAATTCTTGAAAGTCACCGTCTAGAAAAATGTAAGTATTATGTGCATATTTGGAAAAAAAAAAATATAGGGAACAAGATTACAAGTCCCATAATATTTATGTATCCTAAAAAAGGAAGGGTAAGAACTTACCTTGATCGAGAGCCAAAGAAGAGTGATACTCTAATGTTTGAAAGAAAGTTATAAATAGTCAAAATAAATTGATGGTTCGTTAAAAATAACAATTGTGACCATTAAAAAATGACTCTTCAAGCACCAAATCCACTGAAATATTATAGTTGGAGAATTCAAACCGCCAAAGCAACTCACATGGAATCACAAGTCAGGCGATTAACCTACATCCAAGTTACCAAAGAAT
>Ga0325410_1007116_pt1 | contig 12247 bp, 2 predicted proteins | sample PopdelMetagenome_16_FD_206182 | JGI IMG/M metagenome (GOLD analysis project Ga0325410, IMG submission 206182) | Populus deltoides microbial communities from Bellville, Georgia, United States - Xylem-PdIQD-R3 | ecosystem: Host-associated > Plants > Phyllosphere > Stem > Wood/Secondary xylem... | reverse complement strand
GGATAGTCAAAATCTCTCATTAACAAACACTTGGACTGTTACTGTCCAACTGTTACTGTCTCGTTTTTGAACTGTTACTGTCTGACCTCTCCTCAGATTTTTAACTATATCTGGTGTTATAGAACTCTGATTCAAGCAAAATTTAAGGCATTGGAAAGGCATGACATGAATCTACAAGTTCTATGTTTTGAGAAGAACCCAGTTCTGCCTCTAGGATAGTCAAAATCTCTCATTAACAAACACTTGGACTGTTACTGTCCAACTGTTACTGTCTCGTTTTTGAACTGTTACTGTCTGACCTCTCCTCAGATTTTTAACTATATCTGGTGTTATAGAACTCCCATTCAAGCAAAATTTAAGGCGTTGGAAAGGCAAGACATGAGGTTACAAGTTCTCTATTTTGAGAAGAACCCAGTTCTGCCTCTAGGATAGTCAAAATCTCTCATTAACAAACACTTGGACTGTTACTGTCCAACTCTTACTGTCTCGTTTTTGAACTGTTTCTGTCTGACCTCTACTCAGATTTTTAACTATATCTGGATTTATGGAACTCTGATTCAAGCTAAATTTATGGTGGTGGAAAGGTAAGACATGAGGCTACACGTTCTATGCTTTGAGAAGAACCCAGTTCTGCCTCTAGGATAGTCAAAAACTCTCATTAACAAACACTTGGACTGTTACTGTCCAACTGTTACTGTCTCGTTTTTGAACTGTTACTGTCTGACCTCTGCTCAGATTTTTAAATATATCTGAAGTAATAGAACTCCGATTCAAACTAAACTTATGACATTGGAAAGGTAAGACATGAGGGTCCAAGTTCTATGTTTTAAGAAGAACCCAGTTCTGCCTCTACGATACTCAAAATCGCTCATTAACAAAGACTTGGACTGTTACTGTCCAACTGTTACTGTCTCGTTTTTGAACTGTTACTGTCTGACCTCTCCTCAGATTATTAATTATATCTGGAGTTATAGAACTCTGATTCAAGCGAAATTTATGGCATTGGAAAAGTAAGACATGAGGCTACAAGTTCTATGTTTTGAAAGGAACCTAGTTCTGCTTTGAAGATAGTCAAAATCATCATTAACAAACACTTGGACTATTACTGTCCAACTGTTACTGTCTCCTTTTTGAACTGTTACTGTCTGACTTCTCCTCAGATTATTAACTATATCTGGAGTTATAGAACTCCAATTCAAGCAAAATTTATGGCCTTGGAAAAGGAAGACATGAGGCTACAAGTTCTATGTTTTGAGAAGAACCCAGTTCTGCCTCTAAAATAGTCAAAATCTCTCATTAACAAACACTTGGACTGTTAGTGTCCACTGTTACTGTCTAGTTTTCGAACTGTTACTGTCTGACCTCTCCTCAGATTTTTAACTATATCTAGTGTTATAGAACTCCGATTCAAGCAAAATTCATGGCGTTGGAAAGGTAAGACATGAGGTTACAAGTTCTATGTTTTGAGAAGAACCCAGTTCTGCCTCTAGGATAGTCAAAATCTCTCAATAACAAACACTTGGACTGTTACTGTCTAACTGTTACTCTCTTGTTTTTGAACTGTTACTGTCTGACCTCTCCTCAGATTTTTAACTATATCTGGTGTTATAGAACTCCGATTCAAGCAAAATTTAAGGTGTTGGAAAGGCAAGACATGAGGCTACAAGTTATATGTTTTGAGAAGAACCCAGTTCTGCCTCTAAAATAGTCAAAATCGCTCATTAACAAACACTTCGACTGTTACTGTCCAACTGTTACTGTGTAGTTTTTGAACTGTTACTGTCTGACCTCTACTCAGATTTTTAACTATATGTGGAGTTGTAAAACTCCGATTCAAGCTAAATTTATGGCATTGGAAAGGTAAGATATGAGGATACAAGTTCTATGTTTTGAGAAGAACCCAGTTCTGCCTCTAGGACAGTCAAAATCGCTCATTAACAAACACTTGGACAGTTACTGTCCAACTGTTACTATCTCGTTTTTGAATTGTTACTATCTGACCTCTCCTCAGATTTTTAACTATATCTGGTATTATAGAACTTCGATTCAAGCAAAATTCATGGCGTTGGAAAGGTAAGACATGAGGTTACAAGTTCTATGTTTTGAGAAGAACCCAGTTCTGCCTCTAGGATAGTCAAAATCTCTCAATAACAAACACTTGACTGTTACTGTCTTGTTTTTAAACTGTTACTGTCTTGTTTTTAAACTGTTACTGTCTGACCTTTACTCAGATTTTTAACTATTTCTGGAGTTATAGAACTCCGATTCAAGCCAAATTTAAGGCGTTGGAAAGGCAAGACATGAGGCTACAAGTTCTATGTTTTGAGAAGAACCCAGTTCTGCCTCTATGATAGTCAAAATCACTCATTAATAAACACTTGGACTGTTACTGTCCAACTGCTACTGTCTCGTTTTTGAACTGTTACTATCTCACATCTCCTCAGATTTTTAACTATATCTTGTGTTATAGAACTCCGATTCAAGCAAAATTTACGGCGTTGGAAAGGCAAGACATGAATCTACAAGTTCTATGTTTTGAGAAGAACCCAGTTCTGCCTCTAGGATAGTCAAAATCTCTCAATAACAAACACTTGGACTGTTACTGTCCAACTGTTACTGTCTCGTTTTTGAATTGTTACTATATGACCTCTCCTCAGATTTTTAACTATATCTGGAGTTATAGAACTCCAATTCAAGCGAAATTTATGGCGTTGGAAAGGTAAGACATGAGGCTACAAGTTCTATGTTTTGAGAGGAACCCAGTTCTGCTTTGAAGAGAGTCAAAATCATCATTAACAAACACTTGGACTATTACTGTCCAACTGTTACTGTCTCGTTTTTGAACTGTTACTGTCTGACCTCTCCTCATATTTTTAACTATTTCTGGAGTTATAGAACTCCGATTCAAGATAAATTTATGGTGTTGGAAAGGAAGACATGAGGCTACAGGTTCTATGTTTTAAGAAGAACCCAGTTCTGCCTCTAGGATAGTCAAAATCTCTCAATAACAAACACTTGGACTGTTACTGTCCAACTGTTACTGTCTTGTTTTTGAACTGTTACTGTCTGACCTCTCCTCAGATTTTTAACTATATCTGGTGTTTTAGAACTCCGATTCAAGAAAAATTTAAGGCGTTGGAAAGGCAAGACATGAGTCTACAAGTTCTCTATTTTGAGAAGAACACAGTTCTGCCTCTAGAATAGTCAAAATCTCTCATTAACAAACACTTGGACTGTTACTGTCCAACTGTTACTGTCTCGTTTTTGAACTGTTACTGTCTGACCTCTTCTCAGATTTTTAACTATATCTGGAGTTATAGAACTCCAATTCAAGCAAAATTTAAGGTGTTGGAAAGGTAAGACATGAGGCTACAAGTTCTATGTTTTGAGAATAACCCAGTTCTGCCTCTAGCATAGTCAAAATCTTTCATTAACAAACACTTGGACTGTTACTGTCCAACTGTTACTGTCTCGTTTTTGAACTGTTACTGTCTGACCTCTACTCAGATTTTTAACTATATCTGGAGTTCTAAAAGTTCGATTCAAGCGAAATTTATGGCTTTGGAAAGGCAAGACATGAGGCTACAGGTTCTATGTTTTGAGAAGAACCCAGTTCTGCCTCTAGGATAGTCAAAATCTCTCAATAACAAACACTTGGACTGTTACTGTCTAACTGTTACTATCTTGTTTTTGAACTGTTACTGTCTGACCTCTCCTCAGATTTTTAACTATATCTGGAGTTGTAAAACTCCGATTCAAGTGAAATTTATGGCGTTGGAAAGGTATGACATGAGCTACAAGTTCTATGTTTTGAGAAGAACCAAGTTCTGCTTCAAAGATAGTCAAAATCGCTCATTAACAATCACTTGGACTGTTACTGTCCAACTGTTACTGTCTCGTTTTTGAACTGTTACTGTCTGACCTCTACTCAGATTATTAACTATATCTGTAGTTATAGAAATCCGATTCATGCCAAAATTTAAGGCGTTGGAAAGGCAAGACATGAGTCTACAAGTTCTATGTTTTGAGAAGAACCCAGTTTTGCCTCTAAGATAGTCAAAATCGTCATTAACAAACACTTGGACTGTTACTGTCCAACTGTTACTGTCTCGTTTTTGAACTGTTACTGTCTGACCACTCCTCAGATTTTTAACTATTTCTGGAGTTATAGCACTCCGATTCAAGCTAAATTTATGGCGTTGGAAAGGCAAGACATGAGTCTACACGTTCTATGTTTTGAGAAGAACCCAGTTCTGCCTCTATGATAGTCAAAATCTCTCATTAACAAACACTTGGACTGTTACTGTCCAACTGTTACTGTCTCGTTTTTGAACTGTTTCTGTCTGACCTCTCCTCAGATTTTTAACTATATCTGGAGTTATAGAACTTCGATTCAAGCAAAATTTAAGGTGTTGGAAAGGTAACACGTTAGGCTACAGGTTCTATATTGAGAATAACCCAGTTCTGCCTCTAGGATAGTCACAATCTCTCATTAACAAACAGTTTGACTGTTATTGTCCAACTGTTACTGTCTCGTTTTTGAACTGTTACTGTCTGACCTCTACTCAGATTTTTAACTATATCTGGAGTTATAGAACTCCGATTCAAGCTCAATTTATGGCGTTGGAAAGGTATGACATGAGGCTACAGGTTCTATGTTTTGATAAGAACCTAGTTCTTCCTCTAGGATAGTCAAAATCTCTCATTAACAAACACTTGGACTGTTACTGTCCAACTGTTACTGTCTCGTTTTTGAACTGTTACTGTCTGTCATCTCCTCAGATTTTTAACTATATCTCGATTTATAGAACTCCGATTCAAGTTAAATTTATGGTGTTGGAAAGGGAAGACATGAGGCTACAGGTTCTATGTTTTGAGAAGAACCCAGTTCTGCCTCTAGGATAGTCAAAATCTCTCATTAACAAACACTTGGACTGTTACTGTCTCGTTTTTGAATTGTTACCGTCTGACCTCTACTCAGATTTTTAACTATATCTGGATTTATAGATCTCCGATTCAAGCTAAATTTATAGTGTTGGAAAGGAAGACATGAGGCTACAGGTTCTATGTTTTGAGAAGAACCCAGTTCTGCCTCTAGGATAGTCAAAGTCTCTCATGAACAAACACTTGGACTGTTACTGTCCAACTGTTACTGTCTCGTTTTTGAACTGTTACTGTCTGACCTCTCCTCATATTTTTAACTATTTCTGGAGTTATAGAACTCCGATTCAAGATAAATTTATGGTGTTGGAAAGGAAGACATGAGGCTACAGGTTCTATGTTTTAAGAAGAACCCAGTTCTGCCTCTAGGATAGTCAAAATCTCTCATTAACAAACACTTGGACTGTTACTGTCCAACTGTTACTGTCTCGTTTTTGAACTGTTACAGTCTAACCTGTACTCAGATTTTTAACTATATTTGGAGTTGTAAAACTCCGATTCAAGCTAAATTTATGGCGTTGGAAAGGCAAGACATGAGTCTACTCGTTCTATGTTTTGAGAAGAACCCAGTTCTGCCTCTAGGATAGTCAAAATCTCTCATTAACAAACACTTGGACTGTTACTCTCCAACTGTTACTGTCTCGTTTTTGAACTGTTACAGTCTGACCTGTACTCAGATTTTTAACTATATTTGGAGTTGTAAAACTCCGAGTCAAGCTAAATTTATGGCGTTGGAAAGGCAAGACATGAGTCTACTCGTTCTATGTTTTGAGAAGAACCCAGTTCTGCCTCTAGGATAGTCAAAATCTCTCATTAACAAACACTTGGACTGTTACTGTCCAACTGTTACTGTCTCGTTTTTGAACTGTTTCTGTCTGACCTCTCCTCAGATTTTTAACTATATCTGGAGTTATAGAACTTCGATTCAAGCAAAATTTAAGGTGTTGGAAAGGTAAGACGTTAGGCTACAGGTTCTATGTTTGAGAATAACCCAGTTCTGCCTCTAGGATAGTCAAAATCTCTCATTAACAAACAGTTGGACTATTACTGTCCAACTGTTACTGTCTCGTGTTTGAACTGTTACTGTCTGACCTCTACTCAGATTTTTAACTATATCTGGAGTTATAGAACACCGATTCAAGCTCAATTTATGGCGTTGGAAAGGTATGACATGAGGCTACAGGTTCTATGTTTTGATAAGAACCTAGTTCTGCCTCTAGGATAGTCAAAATCTCTCATTAACAAACACTTGGACTGTTACTGTCCAACTGCTACTGTCTCGTTTTTGAACTGTTACTGTCTCACATCTCCTCAGATTTTTAACTATATCTTGTGTTATAGAACTCTGATTCAAGCAAAATTTAAAGAGTTGGATAGGCAAGACATGAGGCTACAAGTTCTGTGTTTTGAGAAGAACCCAGTTCTACCTCTAGGATAGTCAAAATCTCTCAATAACAAACACTTGGACTGTTACTGTCCAACTGTTACTGTCTTGTTTTTGAACTGTTACTGTCTGACCTCTACTCAGATTTTTAACTATATTTGGAGTTGTAAAACTCCGATTCAAGCTAAATTTATGGCGTTGGAAAGGTAAGATATGAGGATACAAGTTCTATGTTTTGAGAAGAACCCAGTTCTGCCTCTAGGATAGTCAAAATCTCTCATTAACAAACACTTGGACTGTTACTGTCCAACTGTTACTGTCTCGTTTTTGAATTGTTACTATATGACCTCTCCTCAGATTTTTAACTATATCTGGTGTTATAGAACTCCGATTCAAGCAAAATTCATGGCGTTGGAAAGGTAAGACATGAGGTTACAAGTTCTATGTTTTGAGAAGAACGCAGTTCTGCCTCTAGGATAGTCAAAATCTCTCAATAACAAACACTTGGACTGTTACTGTCTCGTTTTTGAAGTGTTACTGTCTGACCTCAACTCAGATTTTTAACTGTATCTGGAGTTGTAGAACTTCGATTCTAGCTAAATTTTTGGTGTTGGAAAGGTAAGACATCAGGCTACAAGTTCTATGTTTTGAGAAGAACCCAGTTCTGCCTCTAGGATAGTCAAAATCTCTCATTAACAAACAGTTGGTCTGTTACTGTCAAACTGTTACTGTCTCGTTTTTTAACTATTACTGTCTGACCTCTCCTCAGATTTTTAACTATATCTGGAGTTATAGAACTCCGATTCAAGCTAAATTTATGGTGTTGGAAAGGTAAGACATGAGGCTACAAGTTCTATGTTTTGAGAAGAACCCAGTTCTGCCTCTAAGATAATCAAAATCGCTCATTAACAAACACTTGGACTGTTACTGTCCAACTGTTACTGTCTCGTTTTTGAACTGTTACTGTCTGACCTCTACTCAGATTTTTAACTATATCTGGAGTTATAGAACTCCGATTCAAGCTCAATTTATGGCGTTGGAAAGGCATGAGGCTACAGGTTCTATGTTTTGATAAGAATCTAGTTCTGCCTCTAGGATAGTCAAAATCTCTCATTAACAAACACTTGGACTGTTACTGTCTCGTTTTTGAACTGTTACTGTCTGACCTCAACTCAGATTTTTAACTGTATCTAGAGTTGTAGAACTTCGATTCTAGTTAAATTTTTGGTGTTGGAAAGGTGTAACATGAAGATACAAGTTCTATGTTTTGAGAAGAACCTAGTTCTGCCTCTAGGATAGTCAAAATCTCTCATTAACAAACAGTTGGTCTGTTACTGTCAAACTGTTACTGTCTCGTTTTTGAACTGTTAGTGTCTGACCTTTCCTCAGATTTTTAACTATATCTGGAGTTATAGAACTCCGATTCAAGCTAAATTTATGGTGTTGGAAAGGTAAGACATGAGGCTACAAGTTCTATGTTTTGAGAAGAACCCAGTTCTGCCTCTGAGATAATCAAAATCGCTCATTAACAAACACTTGGACTGTTACTGTCCAACAGTTACTGTCTCGTTTTTGAACTGTTATTGTCTGACCTCTTCTCAGATTTTTAAATATATCTGGAGTTCTAGAACTCCCATATAAGCTAAATTTATGGTGTTGGAAAGGTAAGACATGAGGCTACAGGTTCTATGTTTTGAGAAGAACCTAGTTCTGCCTCTAGGATAGTCAAAATCTCTAATTAACAAACACTTGCACTGTTACTGTCCAACTGTTACTATCTCGTTTTTGAACTGTTACTGTCTGACCTCTTCTCAGATTTTTAACTATATCTGGAGTTCTAGAACTCCAATACAAGCTAAATTTATGGTGTTGGAAAGGTAAGACATGAAGCTACAGGTTCTATGTTTTGAGAAGAACCCAGTTCTGCCTCTAGGATAGTCAAAATCTCTCATTAAGAAGCACTTGGACTGTTACTGTCCAACTGTTACTGTCTGACCTCTACTCATATTTTTAACTATATCTGGAGTTGTAAAACTCCGATTCAAGCAAAATTTAAGGCGTTGGAAAGCCAAGACATGAGCTACAAGTTTTATGTTTTGAGAAGAACCCAGTTCTGCCTCTAAGATAGTGAAAATCACTCATTAACAAACACATGGACTGTTACTGTCCAACTGTTACTGTCTCGTTTTTGAACTGTTACTGTCTGACCTCTACTCAGATTATTAACAATATCTGTAGTTATAGAAATCCGATTCATGCCAAAATTTAAGGCGTTGGAAAGGCAAGACATGAGTCTACAAGTTCTATGTTTTGAGAAGAACCCAGTTTTGCCTCTAAGATAGTTAAAATCGTCATTAACAAACACTTGGACTGTTACTGTCCAACTGTTACTGTCTCGTTTTTCAACTGTTACTGTCTGACCTCTCATCAGATTTTTAACTATATCTGGAGTTATAAACTCCGATGCAAGAAAAATTTATGGCGTTGGTAAGGAAAGACAGGAGGCTACAAGTTCATTGGTTTGAGAAGAACCCAGTTCCTCCTCGAAGATAGTCAAAATCGCTAATTAACAAACACTTGGACTGTTACTGTCCAACTGTTACTGTCTCGTATTTGAACTGTTACTGTCCGACATCTTCTCAAATTTTAAACTATATATGGAGTTATAGAACTCCGATTCAAGCAAAATTTAAGGCGTTGGAAAGGCAAGACATGAGTCTATAAGTTCTATGTTTTGAGAAGAACCCAATTCTGCCTCTAAGATAGGTAAAATCACTCCTTAACAAACACATGGACTGTTACTGTCCAACTGTTACTGTCTCGTCTTTGAACTGTTACTGTCTCACCTCTCCTCATATTTTTAACTATATGTGGAGTTATAGAACTCCGATTCAAGCTAAATTTATGGTGTTGGAAAGGTAAGACATGAGGCTACAAGTTATATGTTTTGAGAAGAACCCAGTTCTGCCTCTAGGATACTCAAAATCTCTCATTAACAAACACTTGGACTGTTACTGTCCAATTGTTACTGTCTCGTTTTTGAAATGTTACTGTCTCACCTCTTGTTAGATTTTTAACTATATCTGGAGTTATAGAACTCCGATTCAAGCTAAACTTATGGCGTTGGAAAGGTAAGACATGAGGCTACAAGTTCTATGTTTGAGAAGAACCCAGTTTTGCCTCTAAGATAATCAAAATTGCTCACTAACAAGTACTTAGACTGTTACTGTCCAACTGTTACTGTCTCGTATTTGAACTGTTACTGTCTGACCTCTTCTCAGATTTTTAACTATATCTGGAGTTATAGAACTCTGATTCAAATGAAATATATGGCGTTCGAAAGGTAAGACATGAGGCTACAAGTTCTATGTTTTGAGAGGAACTCAGTTCTGCCTCTAAGATAGTCAAAATCATCATTAACAAACACTTGGACTGTTACTGTCCAACTGTTACTGTCTCGTTTTTGAACTGTTACTGTCTGACCTCTCATCAGATTTTTAACTATATCTGGAGTTATAAAACTACGATTCAAGAGAAATTTATGGCGTTGGTAAGGAAAGACTTGAGGCTACAAGTTCATTGGTTTGAGAAGAACCAAGTTCTGCTTCAAAGATAGTCAAAATCGCTCATTAACAATCACTTGGACTGTTACTGTCCAACTGTTACTGTCTCGTTTTTGAACTGTTACTGTCTGACCTCTACTCAGATTATTAACTATATCTGTAGTTATAGAAATCCGATTCATGCCAAAATTTAAGGAGTTGGAAAGGCAAGACATGAGGCTACAAGTTCATTGTTTTGAGAAGAACCCAGTTCTGCCTTTAAGATAGTCAAAATCACTCATTAACAAACACTTGGACTGTTACTGTCCAACTGTTACTGTCTCGTCTTTGAACTGTTACTGTCTCACCTCTCCTCAGATTTTTAACTATATGTGGAGTTATAGAACTCCGATTCAAGCTAAATTTATGGTGTTGGAAAGGTAAGACATCAGGCTATAAGTTCTATGTTTTGAGAAGAACCCAGTTCTGCCTCTAGGATAGTCAAAATCTCTCATTAACAAACAGTTGGTCTGTTACTGTCAAACTGTTACTGTCTCGTTTTTTAACTATTACTGTCTGACCTCTCCTCAGATTTTTAACTATATCTGGAGTTATAGAACTCCGATTCAAGCTAAATTTATGGCGTTGGAAAGGTATGACATGAGGCTACAGGTTCTATGTTTTGAGAAGAACTCAGTTATGCCTCTAGGATAGCCAAAATCTCTAATTAACAAACACTTGGACTGTTACTGTCCAACTGTTACTGTCTGATCTCTTCTCAGATTTTTAACTATATCTGGAGTTATAGAACTCCGATTCAAGCTAAACTTATGGCGTTGGAAAGGTAAGACATGAGGCTGCAAGTTCTATATTTGAGAAGAACCCAGTTTTGCCCTAAGATAATCAAAATTGCTCACTAACAAGTACTTGGACTGTTACTGTCCACCTGTTACTGTCTCGTATTTGAACTGTTACTGTCTCACCTCTTCTTAGATTTTTAACTATATCTGGAGTTATAGAACTCCGATTCAAGCTAAATTTATGGCGTTGGAAAGGTAAGACATGAGGCTACAAGTTCATTGTTTTGAGAAGAACCCAGTTCTGCCTTTAAGATAGTCAAAATCGCTCATTAACAAACACTTGGACTGTTACTGTCCAAGTGTTACTGTCTCGTTTTTGAACTGTTACTGTCTGACCTCTCCTCAAATTTTTAACTATATCTGGAGTTATAGAACTACGATTCAAGCGAAATTTATGGCGTTGGAAAGGTAAAACATGAGGCTACAAGTTTTTTGTTTTGAGAAGAACCCAGTTCTGCCTAAAAGATAGTCAAAATCGCTCATTAACAAACACTTGAACTCTTACCGTCCAACTGTTACTGTCTCGTATTTGAACGGTTACTGTCTGACCTCTGCTCAGATTTTTAACTATATCTGGAGTTATAGAACTCCGATTCAAGCTAAATTTATGGCGTTGGAAAGGTAAGATATGAGGCTACAAGTTCATTGTTTTGAGACGAACCCAGTTCTGCCTCTAAGATAGTCAAAATCGCTCATTAACAAACACTTGGACTGTTACTATCCAACTGTTACTGTCTCGTATTTGAACTGTTACTGTCTGACCTCTTCTCAGATTTTTAACAATATCTGGAGTTATAGAAATCCGATTCAAGCGAAATTTATAGCGCTGGAAAGGTAAGATATGAGGCTACAAGTTTTATGTTTTGAGAAGAACCCAGTTCTGCCTCTAAGATAGTCAAAATCACTCATTAACAAACACTTGGACTGTTACAATATTTTGGATTATTCGAGGATAGTTGAAATGTTTTAAAATTATAATATTTAAAATAAATTTTAAAAACTTAATTATAATTTCTCTTTTTGGTACTTCAAGCATATTTGATAGTTTTAAAAATATAAAATTTAAAAGAAATAAAAAAAGAGTAATTGTGATTTCTGTTTTGGATTCTTCAAGGATACTTTAAATGTTTTAAATTATAAAATTTATAATAAATTTAAGAAAATATAATTACGATTTCTCTTTTGGACACTTCAAGTAGTTTAAAGTTTTAAAATTGTAAAATTTATAACAAATTTCAGAAAAAGTAATAAGGATTTCTGTTTTGGATTATTGGAGGATAGTTGAAATGTTTTAAGATTATAAAATTTAAAAGAAATTTTAAAAAATTAATTATAATTTCTTTTTTTTAGAATTCAAGCATATTTGATGGTTTTAAATTCATAAAATGTAAAAGAAATTTAAAAAGAGTAATTATGATTTCTGTTTTGCATTCTTCTATGATAGTTTAAATGTTTTAAATTATAAAATTTATAATAAATTTAAGAAAAAGTAATTAGGATTTCTGTGTTGGATTATTCGA
>Ga0325410_1007115_pt1 | contig 12248 bp, 11 predicted proteins | sample PopdelMetagenome_16_FD_206182 | JGI IMG/M metagenome (GOLD analysis project Ga0325410, IMG submission 206182) | Populus deltoides microbial communities from Bellville, Georgia, United States - Xylem-PdIQD-R3 | ecosystem: Host-associated > Plants > Phyllosphere > Stem > Wood/Secondary xylem... | reverse complement strand
GGTGGCTATTTCACAATAATATCTTTAAAATTTTGTAATTCACACTAAGACGCGATGAGCGTCCTTCTAGAATATTCAAATGGCATATGTAAGACAACACAAGAAATTCTTGATTTTTATTAATAAAAAAAAAAAATGAGAGTCGTCATTTAATATTTTGATCACTAGAAACCTTAACTAACTTTAAAGATTTAACACGGAGATTAGTTGTGTAAAGAAAATGTATTAACATTCCTAACATGCCTTACCTAAGGTAAGCTGTATTATTTAATTGTCTGATATAAATTAAGGTATTGTCATGTTTTCTAATTGTTAGCCTGTCTAAGATTTAAGAAAAGTCCTTCTCATTAAGGAGATCCTTATCTTATTAGGTAAAAACCTAACCATTTTAATGTCAAATAAAAAAAGAACTCCCTTTTATTTAATATCAAGAATACATCTTACATATAAGTTTGTAATTCCAGATAATAAAAGAAAACAAAATACTTTTTTTGGTATTTTAGAAATATGAGCCTAGTTCTCATGACTTTAATAAACTAGTTATTAAAGCTTAAAATGCATACTAATACATATTTTTGAATTTTATTTTGTATGAAAATACGATATATATGAATTTATTTTTATTTTTGAGAAATATGGCTGTATGCATGAAAATAAAACTTTTTTTTTTGTTTTTTTACACATTTTTACAATATTTTAAAGAAAACTGGATTTGTATCTTTATAGTATAAAAATATAACCAAAATTAACTAAAAAAAGTACAAAAATCCGAAAGAAAATCAAAATTTTTTTTTGAAAGGATTTTGATTTTTTTTATTTAATATATAATAAAATATTATACATTATTATAAATATATAATATAACAAATAGGGATGGGCCTGGCCTAGTTATGTGGGCTGAGCCCACCCTGGTTTGGTTGAGATTCTGCTCGATTGGGTCGAGATCAGCCCAAAATAGGGGTTGGGCCGATGTCAGCCTAACAAGCTTTGTCTTAAGGGAAAACTGGGCCAGACCCGGCCTAACCATTTTGGTTCGGGCTGGCACTGGTTTGGTCCAAAAACAGTGGAGAGTGAATTATAATTAATTTCACTGATCAATAGCAGAACAATAGAGATAGGAAGCAGATAAAAGAAGAAGAGGAGAAGGAGGAAGAGGGGAAAGCTAACCTAACGGTGGCATTTAAACATGGTTGCTGACGTTGATTGTGGCTCACAGTCCTACAACGCTGTGGTGGCGATGATGCAGAATAATGGTGGCTCACAAGTGCTGCAATGTAGCTGGTGGAGGGAAAAAAAATGGTGAGGGGTCGAGGCGTTTGTCTTTCTTTTTTTTCTCTTCTTTCTTTTATGTTTCTTCTCTTCTTTTTCCTTTTTTTTTTCCCTGATTTTGCTCATTTTGCTTTGTTCTTTGTCACTCTTTCGTCACCTCCTCCCCTCTCACCTCCTGATGAGGGAGTATTTATAAGGGGAAAAGGGGGAGAGAGCCACCCTACCCCTATCAAATCGCGCTGAATGGGTAGGGTGGCTGGGCAACCACTAGGTAGCCGCCCGCAGAGCTTGTCCTCTCTGTTTTTTTTTGTTTGGTGGTAGGTCATGGGTATGGGTTGTGTCGGTTTTTTTGGGCAAATATAAGGGGGGGGGAGACGTTGTAAGGAGAAAAAAAAACCTTCTTCCCCTGCCTGCAGTGCGTCCAGGGGAAAAGACCATGTACAGTGCTGTCAAAACGACACCGTTTTGAGCTCTCTTTTTTAATGAACAGTGAATGAAACGACGTTGTTTTGTATAAAACATGTCGTTTCATTTAAAAGAAAAAGGCACCAAAATTCAAATGTGTCTATTTCCAAATTAGTTCTTAATTTTTTATTTATTCAATCAATTTCTCAATTAAGATTTTGATTTTAAGAATCAATTCAATTGCATCCCTGCCAAATCTAAATGCCAACCCTGAAATTTGACTGCCTTTTTTATTTTGGTCATTGGTTTTGAATTTGTGCATTTTGACCCTCAATTGATCAATAAATTTTAAATTTCTTCAATTTGGCCCCTGATTCGGTCATTTTCAGCCCCTATATTTATGTGCCCTTTTCAGTTTAGTCCTTGGTTTTGGATTTCTTCGATCAAGTCCCTAATTGCTCATCAAACTTCAATATTTATGTAATTAAACCCATGATTTGATCAAATTAACTCTTAAAAATTATAATTCGACCCCAAAACTTTAATTTCTTCCAATTAAAGCATAAATTGACTTAAAAATTATTTTTTCTTGCAATCAAACCCTTCATAAACTCAATTAATCTTTCAACAAAATCTAATCGAGTCCTTAAACATCTGATTTTGGACTTTTTTTCTCAAATTGAATTTTCTTTATCAATAAGGCGTTTATCAGTTAAAAATATATTATCAAATTTCAATCTTTATATTTTGAACTTTTTCAACAAATCTTTGGCTATTTTCTGGGCACCTATGTGCTTTTCTCATTGATATATATTTTTTTGCTTTTCTTCCGATAATTTTTTTTGTGTGGGGACCAAATATGATTAACAACATGGGAATACCTAAAATGAGGCCTTTTTTTAAAACACCCTTCTAACAGATGACTTGTAGAGTCTGTAGAATTGAGTTAATTACATTTTGATCCATGGTAATATCGCACAAGAAGGAAGTCGATACGTCAAGAATTTCCAGTTATGTTCACTGAATTTGAGAAGGTAGATGCATATGATCAGATGCTAGTGTCTTAAAACATGCATTTGGCTAGACAGATTGATGACTAATGTAATTGATCAAGATTTCACCACTGCAGGGCACATCAATTTCAATCTGGACATAGTTGATCGTGCAGCATGGAAAAAAGAATGCATCTTATCAGGACTAGGCCAGTTTCAGAATTCTGGTCCATACGTATCGAAGTATCATTGTCAAGAACATAAATGTGGAAATGGTGTGCTGCGTATCAGACCATATGGAAGGACAACATTTATGTCATTCTCCTCTAAGAAAGAAAGTCCAATTAGTTTCTGTTAAGAAAAGCTACCTTAAAAATAGCACAGCAGCTCCCAAGAGGCCAAATGTTGGAGACGATAAGCTGATTATACAATCAGGAGCAGCAATTCCTGTAATGGAGTAGGACAGCCAGAGGAATGTAATGGAAACATCAAAGTTTCAACATAAACACATGGAAATTCAGGGAAAAAATCACCACAACTATAAAGTATTTTCAATGACAGAGTACACAATCAATAAGGTAAACCTGGATGGACTCTCTATTCAAGGGATGAAAGTATATATAAATGTCATACGAATGTTGCTTTGCATGAATTCTGTCATATATACACACACACACACACACACACACATACATACAGTATAGAAACTAAGTAAAAGAATAAACAAACAGCAGCACAAAGATGTTCGGCATCTCCATAGCCAAGTACTAATGTACTTTGCCTATTTGACATCGTAATGGCTCAAAACTTCTTGTTGCATAGGGTTTAGAGAATTGAAGATCTGGTTGGTGCCCAAACTTCCTGATCAGAGTAGTGTGGAGGAGGTAGCTATCATGCAAACCATTATGAGCAGTAGTGTGCTATATAAAATGCAGTGTAAGGCTTATTTCTAATTTCTAATTTCTAATATCATAGATCAAAATCAACAGAGATGGTGAGGTTGATTTAATTACATTCTACTTTGTTCTGCAGTTAGTAACTGATCAACTCACCTGCCTGCCTGGCCATGCTGAGATTCTAATATTCTACAGAACAGTTGAGTAGGAACTGCACTGCCAACATCAAGGATGATCTTTCCTTTAGCAAGCTGGAAGGTTGGAGACCAAGGTTCCTAGTATATTCCATGCAACCCTAATAATCATGCATGAAGATAAAGAAGTTCTTGTCATTCAGATAATCAGGACAGTTTATGATAATATAATTGATGCATGCGAAAGCACAAAAACGATAGTAGCAAGGATAGAAAGACAGAGTAATGGCTGAAATAGGGTTATCACAGCAGAACTTTAAGTCGTAATTTTTTTTCTGAACTAAAGTCTGATGAGCGCTGGAGAAAAATCAAGAAAAAATAACAAAATTGACTCAAACAACATCTTCAAAGTACAATTTGAGAGTCTTTTGAGATTTGGCTAGTTATAGCAAGCCAAATCTCTTGTAGAACTAGGTTTACAGAATCACCTAAAAAATTTTAAATTTATAACTAGATAAAATATTATGGTTTTCTATTGCTACTATGTTAGAACCAGACAACACTTTCCGATGTACATAACCCAGCAAGAAACTATAGTTTAGCGACAGAACAAGAAGTTTCATAGGTACAACCTCAGCCTTAATGTCGCTTTGAAGCTCCTCTTTGTGCTCCTCAAATGTTACAGGAAAAACAGCTAGAGTTCCATCTTCCACCACCAAAATTTCACTCTTCTTCATCACAACAGACACGTGAGATCAACCTAGATTCATGACAGACAAGTACAGCTCCAGTGAATTCATCCAGCGCATCAGCCAAGGCGTCCATCTTCGGCATATCCAAATGATTGGTCGGTTCATCCTGTAACCGAATATGGGGCCTCTGAGATCGAAAACCAAACCTATGATATCTCCGATGACACAAAAGCTCATATTGTTAACCAAGTAGATTTTATCGATGGAGCTATAATTTTATGAATGATCGACAGGATATCATCATAATTATCAACTTTGGAAAAAGACATGAAGTATTGGATTGTTGTTCAACTTGTGAGTTACCGGATCAACTAGGATCTGTTTTTTTAGTAAAAACAGTGTTTTTTTTTTTTTGTTTTTGTTAATTATTGAAATTAACACGATTATATTTGGACAATGTTTCACCGAGATATTAAATTACAAAAAACATGACTGAGTCAATTAGTGAAATCAATATTTTTTTAATTCAATTTAAAACCTAAATTAAATTAAATTCTGAACCTTAATTTTTTTGAATTATCCTCAAAGATGAAACCAGGTTTAATAACTAAGCTTTCAATTCATCCAAAGTCAGTAAAATTATCACAAAAAGTAAAGTGCACTGTATTGCATAATCAACAAATCTAAATTGGGGACACCATCGTTCAAAAAAGAAAAAAAGAAAAAAAAAATGGAGAAACAAAAGCCAAAAAATTGTCTGAATTGAATCGGAAACCAACAAATAGGAATTATATATTAAAAAAAGTACTGTATAAATTCTCAACATTATTAATTGATTTGACATTTTACTAACTCTAATTTTATAATAATTGTATTGCATGATGAAAAAAATAAATAATCTGTAATGAAAAATGAACATATATCATTAAGTAACAGAAGAATGACTTCAACATTTGTGGTGCCAGAACACGAGTCAATGATGACTGCCGGTGGTATACTTGTTTCCACAGCAAGGACTAGGGCCGTCCTTAATTCCTCCAAGTGTTTTACTGTTGGTAAATCCATTTCCTACGCCAGGAGTTGGGCCTGACTGCTTGATTTCTCCAAGTGATAGACCATCAAAGAAACTCTCAATAGCTCTGCTAGCAGCAGAGTTTCTTGACTTCATGGTGTTGAAGGGACGGGCTTCAGTTGTCTCCATGAAGAAAAGGGAGTTCACAATCAAAAGAATGACAAAGAAGCTGAGAGATTTGAGCATGGTTGCCATGTCAAGTAACGAGGGAGATGAACTGATGCTTTGTTGATGAAGGAAGAGTGTGAGATAATGGGGGATGGAGGGGGAACCATGCAGCAGGTAATATTTATAGTGTTAATTAGCTTGTGGGATTAGCTAGGCTACTTTGACTAGAAATTTGGGCACGCAAACCATTCAAACAAACATGAGACTACTGGAAGAGATCAATGCCTAGCTAGGAAGCTACGAGGGAGGTTCTTTATGCTTAGGCTTCAAGGAAAGATGCATAATATTGATCAGTTTGATAGTTCAAATTGGAAGGTGTAGAATATAATTTTTTAACGTGGAATTTTGAAGCTGATTCCTAGATAAGAGTGGTCTTGCTCCGTAGTAGGAGTTGCCCGGCGGCCCGGGTAATCTGAAAGAATATTCTCTTAATAAAAGAGCTAGAATGGAGACCAAAGACCATGAAATCTCTGAATTCCAAAGGATTTGGTGCCTATGTCAAGTGCGACGTATCCGTGACTGGTCAGCTGCCGATGGTTTCTTAGTCAAACGGAGCATAATAGAATTGGGTTTGGTGCATTTATTCAAGTTCCATTTCCAATTCCCTTCAACAAGGTAGCTAGCAAAGTCCAACACTAGGATTGACAGGGGGCAGTGGTATTATAAAGAAGAGAATAGAATTTAAAGTCATATTATCAGACTCGGCGAGGTTCGGGATGCCAGTTTGTTGAGGCAACTCATGGGTAAGTGGATGAATCCGGATTTATTCTAAAAGGATGTTTTATTTAAAAAGAATTCAAACTTTGTTTTGGAAAAAAAGTATTTTAAGAAAAAAGTGAAACAATGTTGTTTTGGATAAAAAAAAATTAAAAAATTCTTTTAAATTGACTCAATCGAGTGATCAAGTTTAGCCGAGTCAATTAGGTCACGTGTCGTTATTATATCAACTTCAAATTAAATAGTTTGAAAAGAAACCCAACTCCAACTAAACTTTAGACCAATGAGTTACTTAGTCGAACCACCAAGCCGCATGGGATTTAATATGTTGGTATCTACTTTTAACCTCATGAAAAATTAAGAAAAGAAAGAGAAAAAAATACAAAAAAAAAATCCAAAATACAAAATGATATACATGAAAGAAGTCTATAAGATTGTCCAAGTTGGTGGTGAAGGACAAAACTGACAAGTACAAAAGCTGGAGGGCCAAAATATATAAAATTAAAAACATTAGCAACCCAATTCTGATTGACAAAAGGCCTCATTAATGAAAACATTTTTATTTGAGGTGAAAAATACAAAATTAGATAGGTAAGAACTCAATGAAAACTTTAGAAGGTTTAATTAATTTTATTAATGATTTAATTACAAGAAAAAAATAATTTTTGAAGTAAATTTAGACTTTAATAAGAAGAAATTAAAGTCAAGGGGTCAAATTATAATTGTAAAGAGTTAATTTAGTCAAATCAAGAATTTAATTGCATGTATATTAAAGTTCGATGGGCAATTAGAAACTTCAATAAAAAAATTCAAAACCAAATACCAAACTGAAAAACAACACATGATTGATTAATCTTTGTTATATCAAAGGCAGGGTTTAGACATATTCCTTTTATTGATCAATGTTGATGACATCCTTCTTACTGGTACTCTTCTTCACATATCCATGTATTTACATCTCATCTGTCTTTTATGTTTAGCATTAAAAATCTCAAAGCTGATCATTATTTTCTTGGCTTTTACATTGCTAGGGACGACAGAACACTCACTGTTACTCAGACAAGGTACCCATTGTCTCTTTTGCATAAATATGGCTTAGGTGGTGCTAAACTAATTTGCATAAATATGGAACCTCTGGAGCCTCATTTTTTTTTATTTTAAGAGGATTTTTTGGTATCTGAAAGATATTCTCAATCTTGATCTTTAATTAAAAATATATTAAAATAATATTTTTATTTTTATATTTTTACATTAATACATCAAAATCATTGAAATTATTTTTAAAGCATCAGCTTGATATTTTTTAAGTGAAAAAAAAATATTAGAAGAACATTTTGAAAAGTGAATTGAACCACATTACAAAAACGGAGCTTTAAAGGATGGAGGGAAGAAAAAACATATATGGACTTCTAAAACTCAAGCCCTCCAACAGATTTGTGGGCTTGGATCTGATTTGCTTCTTGAGCCCCCCATCTACCATTTCAATTGGGCTTTACCCAAACTATGGGCTCTCTTTTGATAAATATCTAATTACTGACGGTCCTTGGAATTTCACTATACTAAATGAGATGCAATTTTTATGACATTAGTATTTTTCAGCTTTCATGTCTCTGTCGGGTAGCTTTGCTTTGTTCGAAAAGACAAAATGCGTGGATCTCATAATTATATTGGAACAGCACCCATAAAGACTTGCATGTAAGGACTTCGACTCCAAATTGCAGCAACAAATCTATAAGAATGGGAAGTGATGAAGTGGTAGAAAAACTCCACTCATGAAATGGATTTTCCTAATTAGTTCTGGGGCTATGTTGATCCTACAAAATAAATCCCTAACAAGTTAATATTTGAGATTTTTCACGCGTAACAAATACGTAAAGAATCAAGAAGATGAAAAATAGTATTTTTATGTGTGGAGAAGAGTAGCTCTGAGTGTACTGAAGAGGTGTTCTCTCTCTAGAGAGATATATAGGAGTACTCCCAAGAAACTGAGCTCCAGCATCAAGAAGATGAAGAAGAAGAAGATAAGATGGCTATCATCAGCACTGCTCCCTTCAATCTTAGCCTTTGTAAGTTGAAGTTAAGGCAGCATAAGGTTAAGATCTCTGAGTTCTCTCCAACTCCAATCAAGGCTTCTTGTGTTCCCTTTGCTACCACGGTAAATCTGAGTCCTCTTTTATCTGGGATCCAAATTATCTTATACTCTTCTACAATTCGAATGAAATGTTTTCCTTGCTAGAAAAAAATTAGACCCATCTAGGGAAATTTCTATGAAACCACGGATTATTGAGAAAAGAGTGAATATTTAAAGAATTGAGTTAATTGTCATTAAATGAATGCTATATATGTTCAGGGATGGAGTAAAGTGCTGAAATCTGCCACTAAACGTTTCAAGAAAAAGAAGAAGAAAGATCCTACAACTATTTGAGAGATTTATAGCAATTGAATTATTGAATTTATTTCACAGCTAATCTGAATTTTCCTTGTGCAGTTGTTCTATAAACTAGAATAATCAATTGTTTTTGTAGCACTTATTCTTTTAAAGCTCAAATAAATGGTTGATTCTCTTGTCAAAATGTAAACTAGCAGAGTTTCATTATGCTATGGATTACTGTTCAAAAAACTATGCTATTTATTATAATTCTAGAGGGAAAAAGAGGAGCACAAGTGATCATCATAGTTTATATATAGTTTATGCTAAATCAACTCCCGGGGCATTAGCTAAGATCGATGGAATTTGTTATAAATCGAAATCCTCACAAAATAAAAATACTAAAATTATAGGAAAAACACCCAAAATACTCTCTTTTTTTTATCCAATTTTTATTTTCCAAATAATTATTATAATTTTTTTTATATAAAAAAAATACCTTATGTAAAGAAAAGCTAAAAAGCTCTTTCATAGTTACATCAGGCTTGGCGTAAAAGTTGACGGGACCAGCAAAACTTGAATAAATCCTGGAATTCTCAATTTCATTCTTTTACTGATATAAAAAATATTATTTTAATATATCTTTAAATAAAAATAATTTTTAAAAACAACTTGCTACACTCTTGATTGAAAAAATCACTGATACCTCTGACGTGGTACAAGAAGTGTTTAGTTATAATTAATGGGATGCCGAAGACCCTAATGAACATTAAGCAAAACCATCACACTCACCAAAATTATATTCCACAAGCAATAATAATAAAAGATAACAATTAAGTACTAAAAAGCACTACGAGAATGGCGCATTTATTATCATCTTTAATTAATTAAAGAGAGAATTAGATGCTTAATTATCAAGTGCTTTGACTTTTAGATGTTGTAAAACACTTTAACAATTGATACATTGAAGAAAATCCTTCAAGATAGCATATCCTTGATCAAGTCTCCAAGAGCTGCAAAGGAAGACCCACCCTCCATCACAGCTTTCCTGCTAGCTGCACTCATTGCTTTGACCTTATTTCTCACTTCACCATCTTCCTCCATCGCGCTTTTCACAGACCTTGCTATCTTATCAGCCAGCACAAGATTGTCAGAGCGCATCCTATAATCTAATGTCATCTCTACAGCTATCCCTAAATCCTCCACCATTTGAAACGCATTTATTTGTTGCTCAGCATGCATTGGCCATGTCACAATGGGGACTCCATGCCACAAGCTCTCCAAGATCGAGTTCCATCCACAATGTGATACAAACCCTTTTATGGCTTTATGAGCTAAGACTTGCATTTGTGGAGCCCATCCACAGACCATGCCAATATTTTTTGTCCTTTCCAGGAACCCATCTGGCAAGACCTCTTCGAAATTACTGTAATCGGTAGGTAATGCAAAATGCCCTTTAGGTGGTGGCTTACGGATGGACCATAAGAATCTGTGGCCACTTTGTTCCAGCCCAAGTGCAATCTCTTTCACCTGGGCTTCCCTAAAACGCGCTATACTTCCAAAGCACAAGAACACCACTGATTTTTCTGGTTGATCGTCAAGCCATTCCATGATCTTACCATGTCGATCCGAATTTGACCCCATCAGACTGTGCCCATTGACATTGAGCAGCGGCCCCACTGTGTAAACTGGGGGTGTACCTCCACCCAAGAGTGAGCTGACTGCTTGGGATTCCAACTCTACATAGGAATTGACTACGATACCCTTAGCCTCTCTGAATCTTCTTCCAAGGTTTTGAAAGCAGGTGTACCCACCATCCTTGTTCAGCAACGCTGATGGCAAAACCCTAGCAGGCACAGGATTGGCAAAACAGGAAATAATCAAGTCAGGATCAGTTTCTTTAAACTCAATCCCAACCTGTTCTTGCCTAGTAGGAAGATAGAGCAAGAGACCCAGAAAGGCAGCACTAGAAGCGAAGTAAACATAAGAAGAAATCTCAAGTTCATTAGCAACATCAATCATTGAAGCACAGAACAGGTCAACAACCAAACCAACAACCGGTACTGATGACTTGTTGGACATGACATGGTTGACCACAGCATCTTTTACAAGGGGTTTGTGAGCCTCCATGAAACTGGTAAAATAGTTTTCAGGGGACCTCAAAGGATCTAAATCAGGTGGGGTTACTGTAGGAAGAGTGATGTATTGTATTCGAGTATCGATGGTGGTGAGCACTGATTGATTGGAGGTATCTGTGTCAGGACCAAATGGTGCTCTGATGATGACAAGAACTGTTATTAGGAAACTGTCATCTTGATCAAGTAAGCGCTTGGCAAATTCGATAGCGGGAACAAGATGGCCAATCCCAGGTGAAGGGACAAGAACTAGCTGTGCCTTCTTCATTTTGAAGCTATGGCCGGTGGCTGCTGGTGGATCGGATCTACTTTCTCTCTCTCTCTCTCTCTCTCTCTCTCTCTCTCACTATATATATATATATATAATATTAATTAGTTCAACATATAAACAGAAAAAAGCAACTCCAACATCATGAAATTACAAAATACACATGGTGGACCCTACCCTTCTTATGGACCCTACTCTCCACGTCATTTCAATCACCACGTGTCCTCTTCTGCTTCCTGCATCATCACCCTCCATTACCTATCGCTAATTAATAAAATAGAAAACTAATAGAAATCTTTTTCCGTTTTATTTATTAAAGAAACTTGAAACTATGACGAAGGCTGATAATGTCATATCTGTTAACTATCTCAGTGGTTAAAAACATGGGGTTAGGTTTCTAGTCCTCGAGCCAAGTCCTGCACTCTTTTTTAGGCTCTAAGGTCGCACCTCTTCTTGACCACTTTATGGCCACTTGATGACCTAATTAACACACATGCATGGCACTCATTTTTAACACAATCTCTTAGTATTTAATCTGCAATTTTTAATTCCGAACTAAATATAATCTTAAATCTTATCCTCTTAATATTTCTTCTCTTAATTTTTCACCTCATACCAAACACAACCTTAGATAAATCATTATAAACTATTAAAGGGAAGCTATCCAAGATCATAATATTCCACAATAAATAATAAAAAAGAAAACGATTAAATACTACAAAGCACAACAATAGTCGATGCAATTATTGTCGAAATTGATACACATTGTTTGAGGAATTTAATGAAAATCCATAGAGTTTACATGGTTCATAGAGGTTAAATGGTAGAAAAATCTTCAAGATAGCATGATTTCAATCAAGTCTCCAAATGCAGCAAATGAAGATCCACCCTCCACCACAGCTTTCCTGCTAGCTTCACTCACTGCTTTAACCTTGTTTCTCACGGTGCTCCCTTCCTCCATCAATGATTTTACAGACTTGGCTATCTTATCAGCCACAACAAGTTCATCCACATACCATGCCAATATTTTTTGTTCTTTCCAAGAACCCGTCTGGCAAGACCTCTTCAAAGCTCATGTAATCACTAGGCATTGCAAATTGTCCTTCCGGTGGTGGCTTACGAATGGAACATA
>Ga0325410_1007114_pt1 | contig 12250 bp, 6 predicted proteins | sample PopdelMetagenome_16_FD_206182 | JGI IMG/M metagenome (GOLD analysis project Ga0325410, IMG submission 206182) | Populus deltoides microbial communities from Bellville, Georgia, United States - Xylem-PdIQD-R3 | ecosystem: Host-associated > Plants > Phyllosphere > Stem > Wood/Secondary xylem... | reverse complement strand
CAATAATTTAGTATTAGACATTAAAATTTCAACAAGTCTGGCCCATTATTTAAAGATTTTTATGATAAAATAAATTTAATTTATTGGTTTTGGACCTAAAATAAATTAAAAATTCAATCCAAAATACTTTTCATGGTTCTTACTTTAACATCATTCTAACTAAGGGTATTTTAAGTAATTTTTATATCAATTTTTCTAAAATATAATTTAAATAAAGGATATTTAAGGGATATTTGAGATAAATTGTATTTGGTCTATCTATGAATAGACAACTAAACCACCAAATTAAAGACAAAGACAACATACAGAGACTAAAAACTAAAAACAAATACTTGAAAGTTTTCTTAAAAAAAATTCAAGTTCATTAAGAAAGTAAAGAATCAAAGTCTTTTATTTCATCAAATCAAAATAAGGAAGCAAAGAATTCAAGTATTTTCATTTTTCAAATCAAATCAAGTTAAATACCTCATACGGTTAAAGCATTCAAGCTTATATGAGTAATCTTCATCTTCATCAAATCAAGTCAAGTTAAGGACCTTACATTGTTAAAGTTTTCGGGTTCGTGTGAATAATCTTCATATTTATCAAATCAAATCAAGTTAAGATCTCACATGGTTAAAGTTGTCTGGCTCGTGTGAATATCTTCTCATCCAAAGCAAGATCTAGATTTGACTGTTAATCAAATGATTCGTGCACCTACAGAGCATCTCAAAAGAGTTTCTATTTTTTGTTATAATCAAACTCATTATTGTAATTTTAATACCATGTTTAGCGTATTTTTTAAAACACGAAATTTTATGTGTTCAAATTTCTAACACGCCTAGCGGGACCCTCTCTTCCTCTTATCTCTCGAGTCAACATATTTATTTTCCAAAATGGAAAATATAGAGCATATAAACAATTTTCCAATTAATTCTTAAGGTGTTGAAATGGATACCTTACTAGCCACTCACCTAAAGACTCAATTTGGAAAGTACAGGTTAGTCTCTCCGCTGAGAAAATTCTTTAGAAGAGAAAAAAAAAAAGTAATTTCCTCAAAATATGAGTTTGGAAACTATCATTTTCAAGATCTAGAAAAAATAATTGAGATTCCACCATCAAGTTCAAGCATCAAATTGAATTTTGTATCTCATTCTATGACTTCTTCCAAATAAAGATGGGGAGATTACTCCTCCTCATCTAACTCTGACTCTTAAATGTTAGTCATAGTCATTGAGGCATCACTTTTTAAGGATCATGTCCATTAGATGTCTTTTGAAATGGAAGAGCTGAAAAAAAATCTATCAAGGAAAGGGATGCTCAGATTGCCATGTTGATGGACCAACTGGAAAAGCAAAATCCATCTATTGATAGCACCCAAATGATCAAAGATCCATCTAGAAATAATGATCATCAAGATGCTCATAAAGAGAAACAAAAACAAAAGTAACATGATCAAATAATAGTATAAAATACCATTACAAACACTATTGGGTCATCAGTGGGCTCACTTACTCTCCAACAACTGCAGTATATGATTGTTGATACATATGCTTAATATAGAGGAACTCCCTAGCCAAGCCATACTCTAAGTGTATTGATGAAATAAGGATGCCACCAAACTATCAACCTCTAAGGTTCCAACAATTTGAAGGTAAAGGTAACCCGAAGTAATATGTTGCTCATTTTATTAAGACTTGTAATAATACAAGAATCTATAGAGACATGATGGTGAAGCAGTTCATTCGATCCTTAAAAAGAATCATATTTAACTGGTATACTGAGATTCTTACTGGAAAAATAGATAGTTGAAACCAATTAGAGTGAGAGTTCTTGATTCATTATACTAAGTAAAGGAAAGAAAAACCAGTGTTGAATTATATTGAGAGATGGAGGAACTTAGTTCTTAGTTGTTAAGAAAAGATAAGTAAAGCATTCTTCATAGACATGTGTGTCCAGAGAATCCAATGAGAGTTGCTATATAGTCTTTAAGGGAACATGCCTTTCACTTTTGAACAACTCACTATAAGAGCCCGTGACTTGGAGATCCAAATAGTAAGGCATGAAATGTAACACCCCCACATAAACAATATGTTGTCACATATTAAAACTAGTGGAACGTCACTATAAATAGCATGGATGTTTTTTTTAATTTTTATATACTGGTAAATACTTATTCACCTTTAACCATGGGCATAACCGATCATGAAATTAAAAAACAATCAATTCAAATAGAATAATATCATGTAAGATCAATAAACTTAAAATATCAACATCATAAACTTAAAATAAAAAAAAAACAACCATAAAATCTTGTATTAACTAAATAAAGTTTGATGTAAATATTTTGATCATATGGTTAAGCAACCCCAAACGAATTAGATAACAACCCGAAAAATCAAAAATTAGGTTTGATAAAACCTAGAGGTAACCTTGTACCTAAGAACCAAAGATATTGTAAAAAGACTTAGACCTAAAAATAACCTTGTATCTAAGAACCCTAAGTATATGAATAACACCAATGAACCAGTTAATCTTCGATAAGTCTGTGTATGATTTTTGTCCATGTAAAGAAAGGTTGTTTTGCCACAAACAAACAAAAAAAAAACTCATATTTATTCTTCAACTTGCTGCTGAAATTTACAAATAAAGAAACATAATATGGTATCATTTAACTAACCTTAATGGATATCTTTTGGGTTGCAAGCTAATGGACTTAAACTAATAATCAATTAATATAGGTCCAATAATGAAATAAATCCCTAAACAATGTCTAATGTGCTAAAACAAACCCAAATTAAAAATAATTATTCAAAATTAAATAAACAAATAAAATTGAAAAATAAAAACAAAGTTTGCATGCCAGAATTCCTCAATGTAGCCCAAATCTTCAATTTTCGTATATTCTTTGCAAATTTTGAGTCCTAACTTCAAACATGTTGTTCTTTCTTGTCTGGATAAATTACTAGGTCTACCATATATTTTTAGAAATATGAAGATATCTAGTTTCCAGCCTAACTTGAATAGTAGTAAAATTTCATATATATGTATCTCCAGATATATCATAAATAGTACATAAAGATCTAGTTTGACAGATTTGACAAGATTTGTCTAGTAACTTTGACGCTCATAAATAATATGTTCTCGAACTCCATTTGATCTGAAAAATTATCAAAATATAACTTGATAGGTCTAGTATCTTTCTATAAAATTTCATCTCATTATGATGTACAGTTTGAGAGATATTGTTAACTTTACAAAACTAATCAATAGATATTTTAAGGCCAAATTCAGATCTAATTTGGTTCGTATCATCCTCTTCTTTTTTTAAAAGATTCGACCTCAAATATGTATCATGAAAAACATCTTCTAATATCAACAAATCAGTACCAAGCTAAAGAATAACATCATTATCAAAACTAAGAAGAACTTTGTTAGCAAATAAGGTCCCTCTGATATACAAGCTCTCATTTTCAATCATCCTCTCCTTCTTCAATTTAAGTTGCTCATCATATATTTACTTAGGTGTCAAAGATACAAGAGTTATAGGTCTTCCATTTATCTCAAAAGAATATCTATTCAATCATGCAAACTCTCATATCATATTATTATGGTCTACCAAGGAACACATGACTAGTTTTCACTGGCACAACATCACAACACACCTCATCACAATATTTACCAATAGAAAAGGAAGCCAAACCTTGCGTATTCACTTTCACTTCACCACCATCATTCAACTACTATAATTTATAAGGTATAAGATGTTTGGTAGTGTGCAAGTTCAACTTTCTCACAAATACAACGTTAGCTACATTAGTGCAACTACTATCATCTATAATTAAGCTACATGCTTTATTATAAACACGGCATCTCGTGTGAAATATGTCTTTTTAATCTTCTGAATCATCCATCTTGACATGCATATTCAGTACTCTTCTCAACATAAGTGTGTCTCCTTTAATCGAACACTTAACATAAACATCTTCAACATCCTCCAATGGTGGCATCTTTTCCCTTTCATCCTCCCCGTCAGTCTTAACCTCATTATTAGCTTTCATAATTATGACTTTTTTTTGGATATTTTGGAGCAATATGACCAAAACTCAGACAATAAAAGCATTTAACGTCATAGTTATGAAAAGTAGGGGTAACATTGTTACCTTTAACATCGATTAAGGTGTCTTTCTTCTCTTTAGGGTATTCAACATTTCCCTCCTCATTCTATTATGATGGACCACCCCTAGTGTTAGACTTCCAATTGGGTTTCGAATGGCCTAATGATTTGCTTTGTCGAATGGTACCTTTCCGTTTAAACTGCTTCTTCACCTTTACATCCATATGCACCATCTTTTTCAACTCCACATAATGATGCATTTTTAAGGATGTTAAATCATGCCATGTATTTTTTTTGTTATTTATGCAAATATGATTATTTTTTTATTTTTAAGAGACTTAGCCATATTTTTAAAACATTTAATTCTTTTTGCCTTTTTAGTTTTAAACATTCAGAACATATAAGAAAATGCAAACACATACATCCATCTCTTTTACTAATAAAACTCACACACCCATATAATTACTAATATTTACACAACATTGAAATTAAACACAAATCATAACAAAGAAAATTAAAAATCATTTGAATCCCAAAATAAACTTTCTAGAGGTTGAGGATAGCTTAAAGAGACTACTATATGGTGCTAGAAATGGAGAAACAATGGCGGCATGTGGGTTTCACGTGCCACCATCACTATCGGCATGTGGAATCACACATCGTCATTAGTAAGAAAGGAAAACTGGTGGATATGCAAAATTTTCTTCTTCACTTTCTTCTTGTGTTAGTGGTGAGTGTTGCCACTACTTATAAAAAAAACTACACCAACAACAGTCGTTTTTTGTTTTCTTTAGATCTGCTTCCTTTTTCCATGGTTAGAGTGGTTTTGTTTCTTCTTCTTTTTTCACTGTTGGTTGATCTAGTTTCAGTGGTTTTGGATTGATGCTATGAAGATGGTTTTGTGAGAGAGGAAGCAGTATTGGGTGGAAAGGAAATGGCCATTGCAAGCTTTGGTTTGGGTGTATGGGCGACTTCTCATGGTAGTTGAGGCTATGGTGGCTTATAGGTGGAAAACGATAGGAATTGTTGGCTGTTGTTTAGGAGGGGTTATTGGTCCACAGTTAAGTTAGAGAGAAAAGGATAGTTGTATGGGAAAAGGAGTTGCTCATTATAGTTTGGGTTAAAGGCTTATTAGGAGGGTTGCCATTGAAGGTGGTTGGTTGGTCTCGGTTGAAGAAGACGGTGGTGTGTGGTCAGAGAAGGTTGACTAAGAGATGGGAGGTTGAAGATGGGTGTCTTTTTTTGTTGTGTGGCTAATGGCTGGTTTATGAATAATAGGTCTAGGGTTCTTTTTGTGTTATTTGGGTGTGTGAACTGGTAGGTGGGAGAGTGTTTTGGTATGTGTGTGATTTTTTCTCTAACCAATTCTCTTTAAAATTCATCCTCCTTTATGTGCGGTACAACCACCTATTTATAGGCAAAACAAATTTGTTATTTTCTTCCTAATTATTTAGTCCCCAAGCAACTAAAAAACTTTGATCCCTTATTTTCTTTTTTTGCACTTTTGTTCACCTTGTTCAAATATTTTTTTTTTGTTTTTAACTTTTCTTATTTTTCTTATATTTTGATATTTTTGGAAGAAAAAAAACAACGTCAATATCGACTCAATAAAATTGATCAATGATTTTGAAATAAACACATTAAAAACTGAACGTGTTGAAAGTAAAATTTTAAATTCTTAACTCTTTTGAAAAGACACTAAAAATGTTAAAAACAACACAAATACATCAAAAAAATATTTTTATTATTATTTTTTTTGCTATTATTTTTGGATTGTTCGAAAAGAAAGTAAGAAATAGAGGGTAAAAAATTAGGTTATAACATTCAAGGTACGTTTAAATATACTAATCATAAGCGAAGAAGAATCATTGTTAATAATAGCATATACCCCACGAGAAAAGTGCATTCTAGCCCAAGCATAGAGGAAATGCTTAGGAAATGAAGTTCACGCAGTCCTAAGTTATGTATTGCCATTAGACAAATTAAAAGTCTCAGATAGACCTTTATATATGCATGTCAGAAGAGAAGGATTTGGATTATAAATGACACATGTTACCATCTTTAAAGCAGCCTTAACTATACCAACACGAATGAAATTCTCATTCTAATAAAGTAGAAATCGACAAGGACAAAAACTTAAATATGTAGAAAGTTTTAACTCCTCGCAATCTTTTGATATCGATTAAATGCCCAAAGGAGAGGATGGATCTTTTATTCTTATAGATCTTTTTAGGAGACTCGTATGGTAGGAGATATCTTCAAATGATCTTTTTATATCATAAGAATCCTTTTGTTTCCCACAAGCATCAAATTTTGGCTTTGCAATATATTTGTACTCATGTGATAGACAAACACAACTAGAATGTCAATAGAGGGCTGACATTTAAACAAACAGATTATTGGTTACAGTTACAACAATGTAGTGGGTTTTTATGGTGGTAATGATCATGGCTTCATGAAGGATAGGTGACCAAATCATTAGGGCATGATTGAGATTGCTCCTCAAGACACTAAGATCATGGGTCAAAACCACCAACTAAGTTCCTCATTACTTCATAAAAAGTAGGGATAATAGTTTTATGCTTTGTAACCTTTTGTACCTGTCTATAAATAGGCTTGGAAGGCCATGACTATATAACATTCAATCTTTGCACATAACACACACACACACACACTTGTATTGTGTGAATCCTTTGTTTACGAGATTAATAAAGGTTGAAACATTTTCCTGTATATGTTGTGTGCTTTTCAATTTATCTACTTATATTAGTTCTTTGCTTACGACAAGTCAATTGTGGAAACTTTCTTGGATGAACGAAACACATAGTTGTAAACAAACATGAGTAAAAGTATGGCAAGATTTAGTCTAGTTTGGACTAGAATGTTGTGTAAGGATGAATTTTAGGATGAAAAATTTAACCCTATAACATCTTCCATGTTGATGAATATGTTTCATTTCATTAATTAATTTATTATTTTATAAAAAAAAATTGTGTAAATTATCTGTTTTTCACAACTCTTCCTATCTTGTTCTTTATTTTATTTCATTTATTTTAACAATAAGAAAAAAATACAAAATATATTTTGTTTGAAATTCACCACCCATATGACTTGTTATGGTTGTAAGAAATTTGAATTAACAAAAATAATCATATTTATCATAAAGTAATTATATATTGCTACAAATTATATTTAATTCACCACCCATACTAAATTATTGTACACTATTTTTTTTATTAATTCCCTGTCATATGGGTATTAAGCTTGACATCCCTTTCCTTTCTAACATGTTATGTCATGAAATATTCTAATTACAAAAAAAAAAACCAAATATTCTAGTAGTATATTAGATAAATCATGAAATAATACCTTGAATCATCAGCACAGAACAATTTCTCATATCTGATTTTATATATACATAAATTTAGAACAAGAAGTAAGGTTTTTTTATTTAATGCAATAAAACTAAGCGTTGCTCTTGATTTAAATCATTTCAATATATAATACTTTATAAATTTGGTAAAAAGATTAAGAAATTTGTGATATTTGAAAGAAGTTGAAGTAATAAATTAACAAAATTTATTTAAAGGATATTTTAGTTGAATTGAATATTTTGACACAATTTATGTTTTTATACATAGTTCTAGAACTATTTTTTATTTTAATATAGTATAGTTGTTGGATATTGGGTTACACAATGAAAGTATTATTCTCTCATTGCAAAATAATTAAATAAACTGGAATCATTAAAACTTAAACTTTTCTAAAAAATTTATTACCAGATATGTAATTGTATCGCAATACTTGTTTGTTTTGTGGTTACAAATTTAAAATGTATATAAAATATAGTTATATTGGTTAGTTGAAAAGGTAATAGAGAAAATAAAAATTGATGTAGTGAAAATTATTATCAATACAACTAAAAAATATGAGATCAGCTTACTATTCATATTAAAAAAAGATTATTGATAACAAAAATTAACAATAATAGCAAATTACTCTTAGACTTGAATAAATCAAATTTGGGCAAGGAAAGTCATGCTCTTATATTAAGGTATTAAATAAAATCCTCCTTGTAAATTTCTTACTTGGACATATCAGATTTATTTTTCAATTTTTTTTAATGTTATGGTGTTATTGAGTTTTATCACTCACTATTGGGTTTATAATACATCAGTTTTTATATTTTTATCGTATAATAAATTTTAAAAAATTAATTCAACTAAGTTGAGTCTATAACTCAGGTCGCGGGTATAACTAGTTAACTAGGGTGATCTTGATTTTGTTTTTTTATTTGATTTTTTTCTTTAGACCTATCCAGTTTATAAGGTCATGTCGGACCAACTCCTACATAATTTAATTTAGACTTAGGCTAAAAAAAGTCAAGTTGAGATTTTTCAAGTTTGAATTGTTGTACCGATTTTAATAATAATACAAAAAATAATTGACAATTTAGATATTATTTTTTTAAGTTCCAAAACGTTTTTTAGTCCAAGACACAACAAGAACGATGAAAATATCCTAGTACTAGCAACAAAAAAAATTAATGATTTGTTTAACTATTTATATGAACAATTAACCATGTTGTTATAATTTTTTAATTATTTGATTAACAACTTCATGTCGTGGCTTGATGATTAACATTATGTGTAATCATGGATTTAAGATTCAATGACGCATATTAATTTTAAGGTAACAAACAACTATGAGTTTTTTTCAAAAAAAGAGGAGCGACGAACCACAGGTCCTCCACTTCTTATAAAAAATAATAATAAATAAAAACTAGCCTAACCATGCTAGCCACTCAGGCGTGCTCATCTTGGTCTTTTTGCATGTCCTTTGGGTTTTTCAGCCCCTTTTTTTATATGTTTTTTTTTTCTAATTTCATTATTTAATGGAGTTTCTTTTACTCATGCGCCTAGGATTTGTTGTAACAAGCCTGTGATTTTTTTTAATTGGCTCTTTGTACTTTTTTGCCCCTTTTTTTATCTTTTATTTGTTTTCATTATTTAATGTGGGTTTTTTTATATTATTTTATTATTCAGTATTGAGTTGATAGTAAATTAATTTTATATTTTTTATCATATAATATAAAACAATTAATTTGATCTAGTGGAGTCTATATATAATTCAGGTCGCGAGTTAATTTGTCTGGCTGATTAAGGTTGACATAACCCTTTTTTTTTTAACTTATCTAATCAATAAGATCATATTGAAACAACTTTTATGTAATTTAATTTAAATCAGAGTAAATACTAGAATGGGGTCAGGATTTTTTAAATATGAACACAACCAAAAAGTTTATGATATATATATTATTTTTATTTTTTTTTGTTCGGAAGAATTTGGGTCCAACCTGCAATAAAAGCACAGACAAATAAACTATTAACCATCTATGTTTTTTAGAACAGGTGAGTTTAATTGAACGTATTTCATCTCTCGAGTGAATTTTTAGTATTGATTACGAACAAGAAAATAACTGAAATTTAAGTTAAGCAGCATCTGCATTTGACTGCTGTTTTCTATCTATTTATTTATTTGTACGAATAGTATTGGTTGGATAGTGGCTTTTGGGACCTGAGAACGAAAGATGAAGGAATCGTCATCTATAGGATAGATCATGCTCTTGTTACCTCACCCTTCACTTTCTTTATCCTAAGGGGAGCATTTTTTTCGTCTACAGCCTCTCAGTTTTAAAAAGTCTGTCCCTACTATGACTGATCCAGTTCTTCCTCATCCATCTCTGTCTCTTATCTGGTCCCGTTCACTTGCAAGAAAGCTAACCTTCAAGCTCCATCAAAGAATCCTCCTGCCTCAAATTGTTTCTGCAAGTCCTGGTGGAAATTAAGGAGTCCCATTTTGCAGCCACTTTTCCCACTACAGGTCATTGATTTCCCTCTGTTTATCTAGGTTTCATGAGTTGCATGCACTACGAATTCTGAAATTATATATATTATACTGAAGGTTTCGACAATCATCTGCAAGTTTTCTGCATTTTAGTATTTCTGGGTTTTGGCCAATGGAGCCTTGTAAGAGTCATGCTGTCCATTCCATCAAACAAGGAGCTAACTAGCTTTATGCCATCCACGCACGTCCATGGATAAGGACCGCAGTAAACCTCGCCTTGATTTGTATTTGACACCTTGATTTGTATTTGACACTCACTTTTATATATTTTATCGGCCATTTTTTCTTTAAAAGCTCATCAAACATGGCGAGTGAGGTCAGTGGCGATGGGGTCACTGAAGGCGGTGGCCTAGTTGCCAGTTTGAAACAGTCGTGCATCCAATTTCTTTCTTTTCTTTACTTTTTGTTTATTATCATCCTGCTGAGTCCACATATTACCACTTCTACAGGGCTGATCATTATTTTATTTTCCCTTTGCTCAATTTCACAGGTGGAATAGAGGAGGACCTGAAGAAAAACCATGGTTGGAAAATTTGGAAAGTGCATCCTCTGTTGTCGAAGCCAGGTGTCGGTAAAATATTAAATTTCTGCATTATGACTTTTTTTTTTAATTGGGCAAAGTATTTTTCCTTTTTTTTTATCTTGTTGACTTTTATGGTAATTAATTCCCAAGTCGTCTCACTTGACAAGAATTAATTAGTTTAGAAATGGGAGAAAACCATACATTAATTATAATCTCAATAAACTAATACTCAATAAACTAATAATATCAATTAAATAATTTTTTTTATTTGATTCTAATTTAAAGTTAAAATGTAAAAAAATATAGTGGTTTAATTATACACCCTTGTACAATTTAAAATCAGCTGGACTTTGCAACAAATAAACAAAAAAATAATAAAATTGAAAACAAAAACTATATACTAATTGGAATATTAAATGAAAAGGAAGAAACAATTTTTTTTTTTTAACCTATGAGATGAATCATTATACAATAGACTTGTCACCGTCGAAAAAGAAGAAGAAGAAGAAGACAATAAGCATAATTCTTTTTTAATAGTGGGATACGTAGTTGCCCACGCTGGGAAGGAATTTTTGGTCAAACAAAAATCCTGGTCAATTAGGGTGATTGAACTGAAGACCTCTCACAAAACATGATGAAAGAAGATGGATTTCCAAGGCAGGACTTGGTTGACCGGTCGTCGAGAAATGAAATCTATCGGTTGCTTGAGGGCACCTTTGAATGTTTTCTTTCAAGACTTCGATGTTCATTGTCGTTTTAAAATATATTAGATGAAAAGATGCGTAGTTTGTACTTTCTAAACTTTTTAATATTTATTTGTTATTAAAAAAAAAGTTGAACAAAGAAAAATATTTTTCAATCAAAAAAATTTGACTGGTTTTTAAGAAAGTATTTTTCTTTTATTTTTAGCGGAAAATACTTTCTAAAAGTTGTGAAAAATTTAAAAATATCATATTATTTGTTAATTATATGAAATTTGGTACTTAAACTTTTGATTGCTATGTATATTTTGTTTTGAATATTTGGATTTCAATTTCATCAATTAGAATTTAATTTTTATATTAATTTTAGTTCTTATTTTTATAATTGTTATTTGCTTTTCCCTTATCATTTTTTAATTCAAATTTTTTATCTATCAAATTTGATCCCTATTCTTTTGATTGCTACTTATTTTATTCGAAATAATTTATGAAATGTTAATTATTATTATTTTAATTTCTTCATCTTTTATTTTTTTTATTTTTTAGATTTGATCTCTATTATTTTGATTATTATTTATTTTATTTGAGATAATTTATGAAATTATTATTTTTCTCAATTTCATTCTCATTCAACTTTTTAATTTGTAAGATTTGTTCCTCATTATTTTAATAAACTTGAAAAAAATTAAACAATAATAAGTTATTTTCCAACTCATTTTCCATGACATAACCAAACACTGGAAAGTGTTTTCCAACTTATTTTTCATTACACTACCAAATATCAGAAAATAATTCACTTTCCCGAAATTCAATTTTCTATAATTCATTTTCTAAAAAACCTACTTTCCAACAAACAAACAGGGCCTAAAAATTAATTCTCTTAAAGACACCACTTAAATGGAAATTAATCTGATTGCATAATTTTTGTTTATTAAAAAAATAAACTAAAATCTAAACATCAATGCACACATGATATTTCAACACAGACAACCATTATAAACTAAATTTTGAATTTTGCACGAC
>Ga0325410_1007113_pt1 | contig 12250 bp, 7 predicted proteins | sample PopdelMetagenome_16_FD_206182 | JGI IMG/M metagenome (GOLD analysis project Ga0325410, IMG submission 206182) | Populus deltoides microbial communities from Bellville, Georgia, United States - Xylem-PdIQD-R3 | ecosystem: Host-associated > Plants > Phyllosphere > Stem > Wood/Secondary xylem... | reverse complement strand
GTTAGATAGACCTATCAATTCCATTGTCATTTATGTTAATAGATCCTGGTAAGTAAACATTTTGGAGTAGTTTTTTCCTTTTTGATATTGTTTATCTTAGATGTTTAGTTATTGTTTCTCATGTTGAAATGACCATCTTTTTCTTAGAAATCTCTTCACAATAAAAATTAAAGATTTGTCATCTTTTTTTTATCTCCTTAAAATCAAAAATATAAATCTATTATATTTTTGGGTTTCTATCGAATATGCATGCATGTTAGATGCATTGTATTTATCCTTTAAACTTTTAATTTATATGATTGTAGGAATGAAAGTTGCTCTGTTGGTTTTATTTGGTAGACCAAGAAGAAGAACAACCCAAACACTAAATAAAAACAGTGTACAAGGGATTGTCAGATAGGTAATCAAATTTTTTCTTCACAAATCCTTAATTAATAGTTATATTTTTAATGAATTCAATCATGTGGTGTTGTTGATTGCTTAGTTTACTTTAGGTTCTTAGGCTGGTTTACCTTAGATTCCATTATCTAACAGTGATGTTCATTTTTTGTGTTTGTTAAAGCTAGATGTAGTTATTGATTGTTTCAATCTCAAATGTTTTTCTAGTGGTAATTTCATATGACATTCCCTTACTTGTTATAGGCTTATTTAATGCTCTTTGGAGGAACTATATGTTCATTACTTGTATAATTTGTGTTCTAACTATGATATTTGAATATTGTATTTGTGCAACAAGTTATTACAATGTTTTTACTATGTTAAGATTATGTGTGTTTAATATGCATGAACCATATCTTAATGTTAATTCTTTTGTTTTAAAAACAGTTTGGATGAAAACATGGTGTTGTTGTTTACTGTATATTTCTGATAAGAAAGCCATAGCTGGAGTGAATCATAGTAACTGCATTGCACTGTGAATATTTTGTAGCTATTGCATTGACTTTCTTTATTATAGTTAAGCCAATCTTTCATTGTGTGCATTGTAATTTCAATTTCCTCAATTCAGTTATTGTAACATTAATCTAATTGTCTTACTGTTGTAAATGTGTTGGAACTTGTTTACCTAACATTTTAATGGTTAGAACTGTAGAATTTCTAGTGTTATTGCATTTGAGGAGTATTTGATAAGAACTTTAGGTGAGAATACTAAACTTTGAAAGTTAGTTTGGCAATTTCAACAACTAATATTCAACTATGTTTACACATGCATCCATTTGTATATAAATTTGAGTTTTAAGAGTATTTGTTATGAAAACCTGATAAATTATAATTTGAACAAAATAAATAAAATACTTAATAGAGTAAAAAAATAAGAATTTTTGGTATTGTAAAGGGATACAATAGAATAAAAGAGAAGGTGTTATAGTGTAAATTAAGTAAAAAGAAGCATTGAGGGACAAAGATAGAAATAAAAAGCATTGAGGGTCAATGTGTAAATAAATATAAAATCAGACTATAAATGCTCCATTTCTTCTCTTTTGGACGATGGTTTGAAACAAAGAGAGGGAAAGGATTTGTGTGATTCTTTTCTACTTAAATCCTAGTTAATTTAACTAATAAAAATATGTAATTAGAGTGATTAACTTAATTAAACATCAACAAGGGTGATTTTAATGTGGTGACAGCTTTGGAAGAAGAAATTCAAGCCAGGGTTTTAAGAGGGAGGAGAAGAAAACTTGATTTTTTCTTACATTCTTTACTTGAATCATTATCAAAGTGAGATAAATAACATGCTCTAAGTGATTAATTCCTTTAATTTTATGTTTAATGAATGATTATGTAAAATTGTGATTATGTGAAAATGTGGGTTTATGATATAAATTATAGGAATAATGCAAATTATAATTGAACCATGTTATAAAGCATGAATTATGATTGGGTAAGTGTTTAATTTTGAATAAAAAAAACAAATTCATTTCCTTTTTTTTATTAGAATTGTCGGCCAAAGAAATAAAAGGGGATATTTAAGGTTTTAATGCAATTGTTTAGAGAATGAAGGAAAATATAGTATGTGTTATTATATGAAATGAGTAAGAATTTTCAAAGAGAAAAGAAAAATCCTAACTTTCTTCTTTAGGTGATTTTTGGCTAAAAAAAGAGGAAAAATTGGGAAAAAATTGAGTTTTGTTAAGATTATTGAGAAATCTTACCAAATTGTAGGTAATTGATGTTGATAGGTTAATTGAATAATGATTTTGTGAAAAACAATAATTAAAAAGAGGATTGTATCCTCCTCGAATTAAAAGTTTAATCAAACTTTATTGAAGGTATTGGGTTTAATCAAGAAATATGTAATTGATATTAGAATTGTACCGGTAAATTGTGTTGGTACAAAGGAGGTCGTAGGACCTAATTAACAACAGGGGGCCTCTTTGCAAGCATAAACATCAAGTCGGTGTTCAACACCTTGAAGTAACTAAATAAATTATTTTTTCAAATGATTGTAGAAGGATTTTTTGTAGGTTGTAATTTAGTATAAGTTTTTTAAAAAAAAACAAAGAGAGACAGAATAATGCCCTGTTGAATGGAAAAGTTTAAAAAATTATTTCCTGGTTAATGAAAATAATACCCTGTCGAATGGGCGAGTTTTGAAAATTATTTTCTTGTCATTTAAAATAATGTCCTGTTAAATGAGCAAGTGGAGAAGATTATTTCCTGAATAAAAGGAATAATGACCTAATAAATGAACAAGTTAAAAGAATTAATTTATGGGTTAATGAAATAAATACTTGGTGTAATAGATAAATTGTAAAATTTACTCAATTTAAATTGAAGTTAAATATGTGGGTTGTTAGAGACACTCTTGGTATTTTCATAAATTTATTTTTATTTGGAAATCGTATTAAGAATTTATGAAATTATTAAACTCCTAAGATAAGATAATTCATTTAATGATGTGAGAATTACTTTAATGTACATGAATAGTTAGTCCTTAATCAATTATTTATCGAAATGTGCAATTTTAATCATGTTTAATGTTATCATGTTTTTAGGTACATTGCACCTTCGAACCAGAAAGTAGATGCATGAATAAATAATTTTGTTAAGAAATTGATGTAATTGGAAGAACTATTATTTTGTTGTAATACATTAATACGTTTAAGAATTGTAATGTTTAACTTAATTACTTATGTATGATGTAATTTATGATGTTGCTATTATTAAGTTGAGTTACAGTCGATTATATACATATTTTAAGCACAAATACATTTGAGAGAAATTAATGTATGTTATGAATTAATTTGCTTTAAATAATTATTATATAGAAAATGGAAATGAGATATTGATATTATTAAAAGTCCAAATGATGAGATAAAAATTGTGATTGATGTTTACAAGTTGAGAAATATTGAGTCGATAACTTGGTATAAAAAAATAATGAGAACTATTATTTTCTTTTTGACAGGGCACGATCTTGGTGGGATATAGTAAAGTTAAGGAGACCTGCAGAATCCTAGACTTGGATTGAGTTTAAAGCACAATTCAAACATCAGTTTTACTCTTATCAATGAAAAATTAAAAAGCAGGAGTTTATGGCCTTAAGGCAGGGAGACATGTCTATACTCGATTATAAGATGAGGTTTCATGACCTCTCCATGTTCACCTCGCATTATGTTTCTAGTGAGAAATATAGGGTGGAAAGGTTGAGAGATGGATTGCGACAAGAGCTGAGACAAAGGATGGTTACCTTTAAGTTCAAGATGATTAGAGACCTTATTGAAGCAGCAGAGGCGTTAGAAGCTTGTTTAAAGAGGGCCAACAAGGCCAATATAGTCTAGGTAAACGAAAGGATACAGTTTACACCCGTAACAGACCCTTTTTCAAAAAAAAAAGAGAAGGAAAATGACAATACAGTCAGTTTAAGAAAGGGGAGGTACATCAACTACATCAGCTCAAACTACTGAGACGGGGTTGACAGGAAGATAATCGAACCTCAAGGGTAATTCTTTTATAGGAGCATCAGAACAGAGAACAATCACTTATCCTTTATATGTTCAATGTGGGTAAAGGCACCCAGGGGACTGTTCTGCAATACCAGGGCGGTGTTATATCTGTCGAGGGGAGCACAAGTGGAGGGACTGCCCGCACTTAGGTTGAGAGTGTTACTATTTCGGGGTCAATGTCACTTTGGAAGAAATTATCCCTGTAAGATTGAGATCACCCAAAATCAGCAGCAAGCTCAGAGTCAGCAGCAGTCTGCCACTATAAATAGACTAGCCATACAAGTTTTGTCAAGGACTAGTAGTAGTAGAGGCCAGACTTATACCCATGGTGACAGGATATTGAGGGCTCAGACCCAGGGTAGAGTATATTCATGACACATGAGGAGACTAGGGCTGCTTCTGACGTAGTGGTAGGTACATTATAGTTAAATTATCTGTCTGTTCATGTATTTTTTTTATTCGGGTGCCACACATTCATTTGTTGCAAATAAACTTGTAGGGGGAATTGGGGAATGATCCTTGTAGAATAGAAAATAGGTTTGTTATAAGCACTACATTAAATGAAATGGTGAATATTGATCACATGTATAAGGACGTCCAGATTAATATAAGTGGATGTGAGTTAAGACTAGATTTATTACTACTAGAATTATATGACTTTGATGTTATCCTAGAAATAAACTGGCTAAGTATGCATAAGGCTCAAATGGACTGTTTCACAAAAACAACAACTCTTCAAGGGCCCAGGGATAGAAAGATAATGTTTATAGGGGGAGAGAAATGTCTTCTCAAACTATATTGTCTCAGATATGACCGCTAGGAAAATGATAAAAAAAAGGGTTGTGAGGCTTAACTTGCCTAGTCTTGGAGACTAAAAAGAGGGATATTCAATTGTTGAATATTCCAATAGTGAAAGAATTTCCTGACGTATTTCTAAATGAACTGCCAGGAGTACCCCTAAAGAGAGAAGTAGAGGTAATTATTGATGTATTATCTGATACATCTCTGATAGCCTAGTCACCGTATAGGATAATGCCAGCCGAGTTGGTGGAATTAAAGATTCAACTATAGGAATTACTAAATAAAGGATTCATATGTTCGAGTAATTCATCTTGGGGAGCTCTTGTGCTGTTTGTAAAGAAAAAGGATGGGACCCTTAGACTCTGTATATATTACAGACAGTTGAACATTGTAACAATAAAGAACAAATATTCACTTCCACGGATAGATGATTTGTTTGATCAGCTAAAGGGGGCCAGAGTGCTTTCGAAGATAGATCTGAGGTCAGGATACTATCAGTTGAGGATTAAGGAACTAGATATAGCAAAAACCACATTCAAAACTCGGTATGGACATTACGAGTTCTTAGTAATGCCGTTTGGGCTAACAAATACACCGGTAATATTTATAGATTTGATGAACCGGGTCTTTCGACCATACTTAGACAAGTTCATAGTGGTATTCATAGATGACATCCTAGTATATTCAAAATCATACTTGGAGCATGAACAACATTTGAGATAAGTATTAATGACCTTAATAGAGCATCAATATATGCCAATTGCCAAACTTAATAAGTACGAGTTCTGGCTGAAGGAAGTGATTTTTCTAGGACACATTATATCTGTTGAAGGAATATTAGTGGATCCTAGAAATGTTGAAGCAATACTGAAATGGAAAAGACCTACGAATATTATTGAAATTCATAGTTTTCTTGGGTTAGCAGGGTACTATCAAAGATTTATCGAGGGATTTTCTACCATAGCTATTCTCATGACTCGGTTGACTCAAAAAGAGACAAAATAGGAATGGACTAAAGAATATAAAGAAAACTCCTAGGAACTAAAAAATACACTCACTATTATGTCGGTGTTAACACTCCCATCAGGAACAGAAGGATTGGTAGTCTATAGTGATGCGTCGAAGAAGGGGCTAAAGTGTGTATTGATGTAATATGGTAAAGTGATTGCGTATGCCTCATGACAGTTAAAGCCTTATAAGGTCAATTACCTGGTGTATGATTTAGAATTTACTGCTATAATGTTTTCCTTAAGAGTATGGAGACACTATTTATATGGGCTTCGAGTTTAGATATTCATGGATCATAAGAGTTTAAGGTATCTGATGACTCAGAAGGAATTAAATATGTGACAAAGACGCTGGGCAGATTTGATAAAGGATTATGATTGTGTAATCGATTATCATCCGAGGAGAGCAAATGAAGAAAGCTATTCCCATAACTCGGTTGACTCGAAAGGAGACAAAATGGGAATGGACTAAAGAATATGAAGAAAACTCCTAGGAACTAAAAAATACACTCACTATTATGTCGGTGTTAACACTCCCGTCAGGAACAAAAGGATAGGTAGTCTATAGTGATGCGTTGAAGAAGGGGCTAAAGTGTGTATTGATGTAATATAGTAAAGTGATTGCGTATGCCTCAAGACAGTTAAAGGCTCATAAGGTCAATTACCTGGTGCATGATTTAAAATTTGCTGCTATAGTGTTTTCCTTAAGAGTACGGAGACATTATTTATATAGGCCTCGAGTTTAGATATTTATGGATCATAAGAGTTTAAGGTATCTGATGACACAGAAGGAATTAAATATGTGATAGAGACGCTGGGCAGATTTGATAAAGGATTATGATTGTGTAATCGATTATCATCCGAGGAGAGCAAATGAAGAAAGTTATTCCTATAACTCGGTTGACTCAAAAGGAGATAAAGTAGGAATGGACTAAAGAATATGAAGAAAACTTCTAGGAACTAAAAAATACACTCACTATTATGTCGGTGTTAACACTCCCGTCAGGAACAAAAGGATTGGTAGTCTATAGTGATGCATCCAAGAAGAGGCTAAAGTGTGTATTGATGTAATATGGTAAAGTGATTGTGTATGCTTCAAGACAGTTAAAGGCTCATAAGGTCAATTACCTGGTGCATGATTTAGAATTTGTTGCTATAGTGTTTTCCTTAATAGTATGGAGGCACTATTTATATGGGTCTCGGGTTTAGATATTCATGGATCATAAGAGTTTAAGGTATCTAATAACGCAGAAAGAATTAAATATGTGACAGAGATGCTGGGTAGAATTGATAAAGGATTATGATTGTGTAATCGATTATCATCCGAGGAGAGCAAATGTAGTTACAGATGCTCTTAATCGCAAGGTCAAGACAATGGATGCTTAGTGGGAGGATTGAGATGAAAAAAATTGTTAAAATTAAGAAAGATTAATGCCTAATTAGAGGTGGGACTAAAGGAGTCATTAATGGCTCAATTGAGATTGAGGTCAACACTTTGGGATAAAGTACTCAAAGCTCAACAAGAAGATCTGAAAATTGATAAGATAAGAAACAAGATGAAGTCAGGAATCAAGACACCATTCCAAATTCGAAACGACAAAATGATGGTCTTTGGAAGACAAATGTACTTACCAGGCGATCAAACACTGAAAAGGAAAGTATTACAAGAGGCCTTTAAGTCGAGACTTGCAACAGACCCGGGGAGTACTAAAATGTACCGGGATTTAAAAGAATTTTATTGGTGGCTGATTATAAAGAAAGAAGTGGTTAAATACATGACAAAGTGTGAGATTTGCCAACAAGTAAAGGTGGAACACCAGAAAATGGCTGGGCTTTTACAACCATTACAGATACCCGAGTGGAAGTGAAAAAAATATCACAATGGACTTTATATCTGGCTTACCTAAAGGAAAAAAAGGAACGATGTTATTTGGGTCATTATATATCGATTGACTAAATCTGCACTTTTTTTGCCAAATGAAAATGACAAACTCAATGGAGAAATTAGCAAAATTATACGTGAATAAAGTTGTAAGGTTACACGGAGTGCCAATGTCAATAGTTTCATACCGAGATCCTAGATTTACCTCTCGGTTATGGCCAAGTGTTCAACAAGCTCTCGAAATGAAATTGAATTTAAGCACAACTTTTCATCCTCAGACTGATAGTCAGTCTAAGAGTACTGTTAAGATATTAAAAGATTTACTAAGAGCTTGTATATTGGAATTCAAGGAAAATTAGGAAGATCATCTATCGTTAGTGGAATTCACTTACAACAACAACTACCGGGCTACAATAGGAATGGCTCCCTGTTAACCCTTATATGGTAGAAGATGTCAGACGCTAGTGTGCTAGAAGTAGGGGATAGATAACTAATTGGGTCAGAGCTGGTACAGATTACCTTAGAAAAGATAAAGATCATAAGATATAGAATGAAAGCAGTCCAAGATAGGCAAAAAAGTTATGCGAATAAAAGGAGAAGACCCCTAGAGTTTGAAATTGGCAACAAAGTATTCTTAAAAGTCGCCTCATGGTAACATGTGTTAAGATTTAGCATATAAAAAGGACGTCGAGGTATATTGAGTCTTTTAAGGTCACCAAAAGGATTGGACTTGTGGCCTGTAGATTGGCTTTACCTCCACATCTAGCCAAAGTCCACGACGTGTTTCATGTCTCTTTGTTAAGAAAGGATGAAGTGGATTCATCTCGGGTCCTACCTCAAATTCCTCTAGAAATTGATGAAAATTTAACATTTGGAATGAAGTCGGTGAAAGTGTCAGATTACATTGTGAAGGAATTGAGGACTAAGTAGATTCCAATGATCAAGATATTATGGAGGAATTCTCAAATCGAGGAGGTGACTTGGAAAAGAGAATTTGAAATGAGATAGAAACACCCTAAGTTATTTCTAGATTCAAGTACAAGGTTTAAATTTTAAGGATGAAATTTCCTTTTAGGGGAGAAGAGTGTGAAAACCCATCAAATTATAATTTGAAAAAAATAAATAAAATATTGAATAGAGTAAATAATAAGAATTTCTAGTATTGTAAAGGGATACAATAGAATAAAAGAGAAGATGTTATGGTATAAATTAAGTAAGAAGAATAATTGAGGGACAAAAAAAGAAATAAAAAGTATTGAGGGATAATGTGTAAATACATAAAAATAAAATAAACTATAAATGCTCCATTTCTTCTCTCTTGGCCGATGGTTTGAAACAAAGAGGGAGGGGAGATTTGTGTGATTCTTTTCTACTTAAATTCTTTTTCATTTTACCAATAAAAGTGTGATTAGAGTAAATAACTTAGTTAAACATCAAGAAGAGTGATTTTAATGTGATGAGTGCTTTGGAAGAAGAAATTCAAGTCAGGGTTTGAAGAGGGAGGAGAAGAAAACTTGATTTTTTCTTGCAGTCTTTCCTTAAATCATTATCAAAGTGAGGTAAACATGCTTCAAGTAATTAATTCCTTTAATTTTATGTTTGATGAAAAATTATGTAAAATATGCTTATGTGAAAATGTGGGTTTATGATATAAATTATTGAAATAATGAAAATTATGAGATAAATACTTGGCGTAATAGATAAATTGTAAAATTTACTCAATTTAAATTGAAGTTAAATACATGGGTTGTTAGAGACACTCTTGATATTTTCATAAATTTATTTTTATTTGAAAATTGTATTAAGGATTTATGAAATTATTAAACTACTAAAGATAAGATAATTTATTTAATGATGCAAGAATTACTTTAATGTACATAAATAGTTATTCCTTAACCAATTATTTATCGAAATGTGCAGTTTTAATCATGTTTAATATGATCATTGTTTTAAGTACATCGCATCCTCAAATCGGAAAATAGATGCATGAATAGATAATTTTGTTAAGAAATTGATGTAATTGGAAGAACTATTATTTTGTTGTAATATATTAATCTGTTTAAGAATTGTAATGTTTAACTTAAATACTTATGTATGATGTAATTTATGTTGTTGATATTATTAAGTTGAATTACGATTAGTTATATACATATTTTTAGCACAATTACTTTTGAGAGAAATCAATATATGCTATGAATTAATTAGCTTTAAATAATTGTTCTATAGAAAATAGAAATGAGATATTGATATTATGGTTGAGTTTTAAAAGTCCAAATGATGGGATAAAAATTATGATTGATGTTTATAAGTTTAAAAATATTGAGTCGATAACTTTGTATAAAAAAAAATACAAATGAGACTCTACCGAAATTTCAGTAAAATATATATTTATATAAATTTTTTTTGTAACCACGAATATATGTCATATAATTTGAGTTTTTATAATTGGGGAAGTTACGGTTGCAATGTCACTTTCAAAATTATTTTTTCATATTCATAAGTAAACCATTTGGAAGTTAGTTTGAAGTTTGTTATATAACATTGTCTTTTAACCTACACAAACAAGTAAATTACACTTTTTTTTTAATTATAATTTTCATTACTGTCATAACCCGATTTTAACCCCTATTTTTTCCACTCCTAGATTCAAAACCCAATTATTATCATCTATATGGGTCCAGCACCCACTTATTTAACAACCTTAATGAAACATTTTTTTAGGGATAAGGGTTATTTTTATGTCTTCTTTTTTTTTAAAAAATGGACCGATGTTCAAATTTTAAAATCGAATATAAGTTATGCTCTATTGTTAGGAATTTCAACAAAAAAAATCTTTTTAAGACATAACAACAACATCTTTGACGAGTCTTCTATTTTTAGGGACTAATGTCATTTTTCGACGTGTTTAAAGACCGATGTCAAATTTTTCACAAAAATAAATAGAAATAAAAAATAAAAAAGTCTAAAAAACAATTAGAATAATTAATGACAATCACAAAGACAAATATATGAGAAAACACATAGTAATGGTAAAATTTCATGAGAAAAGATACTGTAAGAGTGACATTATTCTTTCATTAAGCATAACTAAACCCTCAAATCTTTGAAACCAATATACATGTTAGATCTCTAGTTTCTTTAAATTACTAGGTGATAACTCCAATTTTCCACAATGATAAACATATTTTCCCAGCGATATATATTTAGTCTTAAATGACATCCACCAAAGTGTGAGAATCATAATTATTGAATAATGCAAGTCTACTGTATCACTTTTGATTGTTCATTGATGGTCAATTATTTGTATTGCAAGTGAAAGTAACTAGTGAAACTAAGTTGTCAATTCCGTTTCGGTAGGTATTTTATTTTTTCAATTGGAATGAAATGTTTCAGTTTCAGAGTGTTTCGGGGTTGTACTGTTCATATATATATATATATATATATATATATATATATAAATTCAAGATAAATTAATTATAAATTATGCAATACAAATACAATGCCAAAACAAATATAATTTCAAAATTTAAAATATTCCTAAATAGTCAAGATTAAATAGGTTTTTAACTTTAAGTAATTCAACTTAAACAAAATATTAAAATATTATGAAAATAAAATGTTTTAACACAAATATTTTAAATATAAAGTTAGGTCAATGTTATCAAGGCTAGTGGAATTTAAAGCATTCTTTGTTTTGCTCAAATTCCTACAAAGTATAAACATGAAAAAACAACATGAATATAAACCATATTTATTAGTGATAAATCTAATTTTAAAAAATTAATATCATTGTTAATGAAAATAGTAATAATAATTTTCAATATTATTATCAATATCATTGTTATTGAAAATAGTAATGAAAAAGAGCTTTTTATAATTGGGTAGTTTAATTAATTAAATTGAACAAGGTTCAATTTGATTCAATGACTTTTCAAGAGCGGAACGAAACATGTGGAATGAAACCAGAACGTTCTAGGCGGAATTTAGCCTAAAAATCCGAAACAGGCCGAGATTTAAAATGAGATGAAATTTGTTCTGTTTTGTTTCGTTTTTTAAATTGTATGGAATGTTTCGGCTATTCTGAACGAAACAGAACGGAATTGACAACCTTGAGTGAAACTAAACATTGCAATTTAATGAATACAAGTTTGAAGCACCTTGCATTTAAAACGTAGCAAGTTAGTTTTTTTTTTTTTTTTGTGAGAAGTGGATAATGAATACAATGCCTATATAGTTTAAAATATAATGAAATTTATTATTTACATAATGTTTAATGTGTAAGTTAGTTTGCAACTTCACACAGTAATTAAAACACCTTTCAAGTTTCAAATCTCATATCAGTATAGATGTTGTATATGGATTGAAGGCAGTTGGGGTTTTGAAATGAAAAAAAAAGGTTCAAAGTGGCTTTTTTTAACATGTTAGCTAGCATGTTGGATCAAATCCAAAAGACCAAAGTCGGCAATATCACTATAAATGTTAGGATTCTCTTTGATATGCACTATGTTTTAGTCATAAAACTCATGAAAAATATTAATAAAAAAACAAAATAAAAGTAAAAAAAAATATTGGAAATAAACCAACAAGAAAAAAATCCAAAATATTTAGGACCAGTG
>Ga0325410_1007107_pt1 | contig 12261 bp, 4 predicted proteins | sample PopdelMetagenome_16_FD_206182 | JGI IMG/M metagenome (GOLD analysis project Ga0325410, IMG submission 206182) | Populus deltoides microbial communities from Bellville, Georgia, United States - Xylem-PdIQD-R3 | ecosystem: Host-associated > Plants > Phyllosphere > Stem > Wood/Secondary xylem... | reverse complement strand
ATTTGTAATGAATATTATTACTTTTACATTTTTAATGTTTAATGCATTTTTATTTGTTTATCAAGGTTTTTTTACAATTAATCAATTATTTTTTTTTAATATTTTAAATAAGTACCGACGGATATACTGACGGATAATATCCGTCAGCATTTAACAGAGAGTTGCAAAAAAATTACGTGATTTTGCCACATTCACCGACGGATACTATCCGTCGGTGATTTCATACCGACGGATATTATCCGTCAGTAATTCACAGAGAGTTGCAACAAAAATTACAAGTCATGCCATCCTTACCGACGGGTTTTCCGTCGGTAATGCCGTCGGTAATTACCCTTGAAATTACCGACGGAGTTATTCCGTCGGTAATGTTCCCGCGGGAAACTTTTTTTTGGCGCGCGCGTATCCATCGGTGTTTCCGTCGGTGGGTCATTTTTTTTATTTGCGACAGAATTAGCGACGGAAATGGGATTTACCGACGATTGTTATACCGACGGACGTGATCCGTCAGTGACTCCGTCGGTATTATTTTTACCGACGGAGTTCATTGCTGTCACTGACGGAATTAGTCCGTCGGTAAAACTGTATAATGTTGTAGTGTTATTTCAGTATACATCACACTAAAAATATAGAGTGTTTATATTATGGACGATACTGTAACGTCATGGGGGCGTTACCTTTGCTGTTTTTAGTCAAAAAGTAATATTGAGGGCATTGTTTTTTATGTTTTCTGTGTCAAAAGCTGTTGGATCTAGCTTGACATACAGATTCAAATCGCTCTCAAAAGGTGTTGGGTTTAACTTGGAAGCCAGACCTAAATCGCTCTCAAAATGTGTTGGATATGGCTTCACAGCCGGTGGATATTATAAAAAGAGAGGGTCTATCACAAATAAATCAATAATTTATATCAAAATATATTAATACATAAGGTTCACAATCAAGCCACGAAAATAAAAATTACTTTATATTATTATGTTGCACGTACAGGTAATAAAACTATGCTAACATATTATTGGGTCATGCTAGTAGCAGGATCCAAAAGGATAGTGTTGGGCCCTGTTGCCCAGCGAGATTCAGTGGCGTTGGGTCTTGTTACCAGCAGAACCTAGTAGCATTGAACAGGTCTGTTTCATTCAAAATTCGAGTCTGAAATTGACTTGTAATAAACCAATCGACCCGCAGGGTCAACCCGAAACTCGGGTAACTCGGCAAAAACCCGATAGAGACCTTTTTTTTTGTTTTTTGTAAATATGTTTTTTCTTTTACCCAAAGACCCTTTCTTTTTTCATATTTTTTAGTTGGTTACTAACTCATTTCAAAAATCACTATATAAATATAGAAAAATATTTTATTTTTTCAATGTAAGATTTGAAGCCCTTTAGTAAATATACTCTATGTTCAACCAGAAAAAAGTTATATTTTTTCAATGTGGAAAAATAATTAATTTAATATAGATTAAATATTTTTTTGAATATTGATTTTTTTTATAAGGTTTTTCATATATGCAACCTTACATTGTTTTTTTTTTAATTATTGTTCAATAAATTTTATGTATGTGTCGGTTTCTATTACAAATTTTATATGTTTTTATATTACAAATTCCTTTTGATAGAGAAATTTATTAAACATGGTTGCTGGATCCAAGTTGTTTGGATCTGACATGCTTACTAGACTCATTTTGGTTGGGACTAGCATCTGGCATGTTTGCCAGATTCTAGCAAGGTGGATCTGGCTTGTTTGCTAGACCTAACCAACTTTTTATATATTTTTTTAATTTTTTTAGTTTTTGAAAAAATAATTTATTATTTGTGTATATTTTTTCAAATAACTTTTTGGTTTATGTTTATGTAGATATGATTTATTTGTGATTTTTTTCTTAATTTTATATAGATTAAATGTTTTTTTGAATATTTATTTTTTTATAAGATTTTTCACATATGCATTCTTGCATTGTTATTTTTAAATTATTGTTCAATAATTTTTATGTGTTTTGTTCAGCCTTGCATTGTTTATATATATAATTCAATAAATTTTATGTGTGTGTCGGTTTCTATTACAAATTTTTTGTCTTTTTATATTACATATTCATTTTGATAGAGGAATTTATGAAACATGGTTACTAGACCCAACTTGGTTGGGTCGGGCGTCTGGCTCGCTTGCAAGGCCTAGTCAACATGGGTCGGCATGCTTGCTAGCGTCTAACATTGTTGTCAGACCCAAGCGCCTTGGATCTAGCATGGTTTCTAGACCCATGTCGCTTAAGTCTGACATGTTTACCAGACCCAAGACATATGAGTTTGGCATGCTTGTCAGACCTACTCTTTGAGGTTTATCTTAGGCAACACATTCATCTCATAGCCCTACCCAAACGATTCTAAGTAAATCCCTTGCCTTTTCTTCTTTTACTTTTGAACTAAAAAAAACGTAAATTTCTTGCCCAGGGCAGAGAATGAGGAGAAGGAAGTTTCGAGACATAATTTTTTTTCTCTTATTCTTTTCGGCTCCACAATATAGACATTGGGTTATTTTAGGATAAATATTATATATACCACTAATAATTTTATATCCAAATTATTTTTATATCAATTTCATCATTAAGCTATGCTTCAAATTATAGTTGTAACATTTAAACTTTCTATATAGTTGTAAAAAATTTTATTTGGTCCCTAATTCTTGAATGATTCTTCAATTTAGTCTCAAATTTCTTACAACTCGAGCCTAATTGTGGCTCAACCATGGAGAAAGGATGGGAAGAGAAATGAATGAGACAAATTGTCATACCAGGTTAGCTCATTGTGCTCATGTCATGACCTGATCTATGAATTTAATAGGTTAACCCGGATTGATCAAGATCAATCCAATATGGCATTGTCTTTTTGTTTCGATCCCTAACTTTTTGTTTTATTTTATCCTTTGGTGATTAACTATTTCACTTGATTAAGTTAATCAAATGTTAGAACAACGGCGAATTGAAAATGTTTTGAGAGTCTAATTGAGTTTTAACAATAGCTTGGTCAAATGAGTCACACTAAATCAACTCCAACATGGTTGAAGTTAAAACATAGACCATATAAGGGACTCCAATACGATAAATGCCAGATAAATAAAAAGCACTTGAATGTTAATAAGTTAGTTTTTTTTTCTTCAAATTATATTTTTTTTTCAAAATTAATATTAGCACGAGATTAAATAAATATGCTAAACAGCATTACACATCATATAATTTTTTTTTGTTTTTATTTGTTATTAATAATTCTTTATTTATTTATTAATACATGTAATGGTAAATTAGTTTTATTGCTCGGCCAAACTTTAAATGCGTGTTTGAGATTTTTCATCACCTTATGAGGTCCATGTGCTTGGATCTGACATTATCGTCCAAACACTTTTAAATAGATCTGATATATTTATTAGATTGAGATAACTTGAATCTGGTATGATTATCAAATCCAAAAGATCTAGATTTCACAATTATTTAATTTCACATTAACGTGCATCTGACACTTTCAACCGCAATTACAATATCTATCTGTATTATTTATTAATCTCGTATCATCTCTCTGTTGCTTATTGTATCCCCTCGCCGAATTAATATCTCCATTAATTTTTCTCGACAACCTTTTAGTTAGTAGTTTTAATTAAGATAATAAATTTCGAGCAACATCATCTTTTGGCGACCTTCATCTGGTACTACAACGGCTTCAGGAAAAGAGGAGGCCAGAAAGCTCACGCAAAAGGAGTTTTTCGCAGTTCCTACAAGCACGTGCTATTGCCCGGTCATCTCTTTTACATGGTCCCACCTATGCTGGGGATTATAACTTGTGAATTTCTCGAATCTTGTGGAACTGTGGAGTTTGTTTCGCAACGTGGCTGTGGTTATTTTTTAAATAGTTTTTTATATTAAAATATATGTTAATAATTTTTTTTAGTTTTTAAAAATTATTTTTAATAACAGTACATTAAAATATTAAAAAACACTAAAAATATATTAATTTAAAATTAATACAAAAATACAAAAAAAATTATATTTTATCAAAAATATTTTTGAAACACAGAAACAAACAGGCAGTACGCTGGCTTGAAATTATTTTTCTGGATGAGCATCTCATATGCATTAAATTTGTGGATTTCGTTATAAATGCAATAGTTGGTTTTTAAAAAAAGTAAATGCTATAAAATACTTTTATAAAATAGAATTATTTTTCTATAGGATTTTTATTTTTATTTTTTTAAAGTAAATTTTAAAAAGTAATTAATAAAGTATCACTGGTTATTTATTAAGCATAAAAAAATTTATTTTTAAAATATTAAATTTATATTGATATGGAAAAAATAAAGTTTTAAAAATTATGCCGTGTTTATTTAATCTTAAATTAAAAAAAATAAAGAGATCACATTAAGAGTTTTTAAGTAATTAAATTATGAAAACTTCTTTTGTTTTTTGAACACATCAAGAGCACTGAAAAACTAATAATATTGTAACATTAAAGCATACGTTTCAGCATTTAGTATTGTAAAACTGGAAGTAATTATTAACAATTAATAACGGCAGTAATATGCGAGCAGGCGGTCGTTTCTCATTTTAATTATTTCATCAGAAATAACATGTGCCAATAAATGTGATTTTGTTTTTTTTTTTTCCTCATCTTACACTGTTATTCAAAAATTTTAGAATTGTCGTTGCCAGGATTTTAACTTTGATTTTTATTTTTTTTTATCTCTTTTATAAAATCTTAATTTATTTTAAATTTTAATATTTAATTTTAATTTATGATATGTTATTTTTTTAATTTAATCCTTATTTTTTAATTTTTTTTTCAAGTTTAAATTGATTTTTCTTTTTGGTTTCATACTTCGATGAAAATTTTATTTTTATTTTTACTTTAATTTTGATCCTAATTATTTTGATTGTTTTTTTATCCTTTTATTAAATTATTTTTTTTTTAATTTTATCATTCAATCAAAAATAAAATTTATTCTTTATTTCAATTTTGATCATCATTCTTTTAATTGTAATCTTTTGTTTTGGATGCTTTTATATAATTGAAATTTCTTTTCTAATTACATCTTTCAAAATTTGATTCAATGAGAATTGAGTTTTATGGTTTTTAGATTGGGTGCTCGGGTTTTCTCTACTTATTTTATTTTCGACATTGGTCTCATCAAAAAGACTTGCTTTGTGATTTTTCTTTTCTTTTCTATCAGATTATCCCAATATTATAACTTGGATTGTATGTTCGGCCGAATAACTTGGGTTGACTCAGCTCTGATTGCCCGGGTTACATGTTTGTCATGCTAACTCGGGTTGACACAGATCATATTATAATATCCTTTTTCTTATCCAATTTCATCCTTCCGTATTTAATGAGCTGAAAATTGAGTTACATCATTTGTCCCCTTTTAGAAAAATATTTTCTTTATAGGTTATCATAATCACTTTTTGAAAACAAATTGGTCAATTTGTTATTGTTGTTTTTTTTTATCATCTAATTAAAATAAAACTAAATTATTTGAATCAATTAATTTTATGATTCAGTCGTAGATTTTTCTTCTTTCTTGAAAATGCATTTGTTGTATCAATTTTTACATAAAAAAAAATTAATTTGGCTCCATAACATAGTGCCAGTACACAACTAGAGTTGACTAAAAAGGAATTCATTCTTGGAGTGTTTATTTCATTTTTTTTATTCAAAACAATTAACTATAACTCGAACTTGAACTTTGACTCATTCAAAAATATTAAGTAACCTTTGACTTTAATTTTATAATCATAATTGTGATAAGTGTTTTAAGTATTTAGGAAATAGCTATATAGCTTCACAATATCTAAACAAAAAGGATATTGTTATAAAAGAACATGAGGAGATTGAATCCAAGAGTGAAAAATCAAAAGAGGATAAGATATCTAATTGATGGGAAGGTTTTGATGATTAGTGGATCATTTAATGTTCAAATTAAGGATGATAATATAGGTTAAAAAACGAAGAACATCTTCTATACTAAATGCATAAGTAATAAGATATATAGTATGATTATTAATACTGAGAATTGTACTAATGTTGCTAGTGCTATTTTTGTTAGAAAATTAAATGTGAAAACTATTAAGCATGAAAGACCTTATCAACTTCAATGATTTAATGAATGTGGTGAAATAAGAGATATTAAACAAGTTTTTTTTTTTTTTTGGAAAGTATAAAGATGAGGTTTTGTGTAAAATGGTTCCTCTACATGCTACTCATTTATTGTTGGGGAATCCTTGGTAATTTGATAGAAAGACCAAGCATCATGGATTTAAAAACAAATATTCTTTTAAAAATGATGAAAATACTTTTACACTTGTATCATTGTCACCTGAACATGTTTATGAATACCAATTGAAGTTAAAAAAAAAAAAGTGAAACTGAAGGGATAGAATAACCATGTGAGGATATAAGGAAGAGTGAAAATAATAAGAGCACTAAGAGAAGAGATTTAGCCAAGGTGGAGAAAATTAGGGTTTTGATCAAGAGATGAGAGAAGAAAGAAAGGTTAGAAAAGAAAAATATAAAAAAAATAAAGAAACATGTTAGTTTTTATGCAGAAAGGAGTGAGATTAAAAATGACTTTTTTTATGGCATGCCTATTATTTTACTTGTGTATAAGGATATATATTTTAACATTAATGAACTTGATTATTGTATTCCTTGATATTGAAAAGCATAATATATTACAAATTTGAATCGAAGGAAATAAAACTCTTATTAAAGAGTCAATGACAAAAATAAAAAATCAAAAGACAAAGGACCAAAGCACAAATACAAAAAATAAAGAAGACCAATCTATAATTTTTTTAGGGTGAAGAGAGAAAAGAAAAGGAAGAAAAAAAGGATCATCGGTAACTAACCACCTAACTATTGATGACACGCGTTGTACTAGCTGAAAAAGAACATAACGACACATCTAATTAAGTGGTGGATGGACAGGTTTAACCATCAGGAGGCGCCACACGCATCATCCGAAGTGCACGAACGCCTCCTACCTACTGGCATGTGCAACGCACACGATAGCAACTTTTTGAAATTTAATATTATTTTATTAAGGTAAAATATAATAATGCCCTTGATAAAATAATAAAAATAACAAAATAAACAACTTGAAAAGATATAAATATCCCTTGACCGAAAGCTTTGATTTTGTTGACTTCAATGAAATTTTAGTAATGTAATTGTAACCTAAAATATAAAAAACCGATAATATCCTAAACTAAAGGCATATAAATTTTTGTCTTTAATGACATTTTAGTATTTTTATTATTCAAATAAAACAAAAGGACCCTAACACTCTCCTAAATAAGGCTATTTGTTATTTGAATAAAGGGCAAAATAGTAAGTTTACTGATAATGTATCTTGTGTTATGGTACAATCATTGTTTTGAACCCCTCTGGGTTCTAATATATTTATTATTATGAAGATAAAAAAAAAAAACACTATAGTTTTAATTTTTGTGTCATTTGTAATCATAAGTAAGATCACATGGTTTCTTGGTTGGTAAGGATGAATATTTTGTTTTTATACGTGATTAGTGGGTTATTAGTGGGTTTATGAATGTACTTTCAACATTCATATGAAAAAGGGTCTCTCAAATGACATAATAGGTATTATTTTTTTTAGAAAGAAATCATAACCATCATTTCTATTGATAATAATAATAAATAAAGTAAAGATATATTTTATGCAAATTCGTCTAATAATTATTTAATTTGACCTTATATCTGCATTATCTTTCAAACTTAGATATAATTGGGTTTCTAATTTTTATCAAAAATCTCAGTTTGGTTCCTCCATGCATTTGTAAGCCTTCTCAACCTACTTTTACCAAGTTGCCAAAAAAAAATTAATTTTAAAAGAAAAGGATAATTTTGGGGGAAATCTGAAAATTAGATTATAACAACGATTAAGGGCAAATAAGCTCAAAGATGCATCCAATGAGCTTATTAGAGTATTTGAGCCAAGATAAATTTCAAGGAGGCTTCATCTTCAATAAGTGATTATCAGACCTTATTTAATTTTAAAAAATTATTATTTTTCTTATTTTAGACCTTACTTTGATTTGGGTTGATGTTAACCCATTAAGTCATTTAGTGTTTATTTTATTTTAAGTATAAATATTATTTTTTATAAGATATTTTTTTAAAGTTGGAATTCACATTGATTGTTGCACCTTATTATGTGATCGGGAAAGGATTCTTATATTTTGGTTCTTTATTGAACTATTTTGATTTATTGAAAAATTAACCAAGTTTTGTAGCATTTTCCACACTTCTTATTTGCATCTCTTAATAAGTGTTAGGTGGGGGGTTTGATTATTTATAATTTTTGTGTCTCAATACTGGTTATTATCGTGTCAAACTTAAATTTAATTTTTTGAAAAGGATTGCTTCGACTGATTTGATATTTGTACCATGTTCTCTTTCTTTTTTTATAAATCTAGTTTTTTTTAAGTGATAAATAAGAAAATGTGATCTGAAATGAAAAAAAGTCAAAAAAGGAAAAGAGGGGATGTACATGAAGAAATAAAAAAGCAAAAAAAAAAATTGTTGTAGTCTCACGAAAATAAAGAAGAGAAATTGTACTTGAATCACTATGTGATCCACATTTTTTCTATAACTTAATCCAAAGAGGCTTTTAGGTTTTTTTTTTTTATACTTTGGAATATTCGCGCCAGCTTATGTATATTATAATTAATTTTTTAGCTTACTGAACATCCTATAAATCTAATGAACAGATAAAACACTACGAGGATAACATGTATGTATAAAAAAAATCGAACTAAATTACAGAAAAAGAGAAAAAACCCTTCCCCTGCAAGGACATTTAATGAAGAGAGAGGCTTCCTTTTTTTTATGGGCTACGAGCCACAAATTCATCACAAAGAACACCTCAATAAAGACGTTGCCACATATATGAAGATTTTGTTTTAAAAACTTATTTGTATAACATTACTCTTATTTTTTTATTTTATGTTTTAATGAGTTCCCTCTTTATCAAATCTTCTCTTCAAATAATCTAAAAGGCCCTATCATTTATATTAATTTGATGTATTAAAAAATATATTTTTTCTATAACTTGATCCAAAAAATATACCTTATAATTTTGCCAAAAGAACAAGATCTTAAAACAATAAAGAATTTTTTTCTTTATATGATTAAAATAGTTAATTCTCAAACTGATATCTAAGCTACAGTTTTAAAGTTGATTTGAGAGAGCGGTAGAAATTACTTTTTAAAATATTTTTTATTTAAAAATATATTAAAATAATATTTTTATTTATTTTTAAAATTTTATTTTTAATATTAGCACACAAGATGATAAAAAATACTATAAAAATTTAATTTTAAGTAATTGTTTTTTCAAAATTTAATGAAGAGCTGATTCAACTACAGCTTTGAATAGTACCTAATCTTTTCAAGAAATGTTGAGAGGCAGCTACCCTACCCTACAATGGTTAAGACATTTTATCATTATATTTTTATTTTTTTACTAGATTTCTCTTCTTTTATTTGTACCAATGTTAACTTTGCATTTTTAAATTTATATTTATTTAATCTTTATTTGATATATTGTTCATGCTCTTGTGTGGGACTCGATTCAAATTATGTGACGAATTGGTTTCAAACCACGGTGCAAGAAAAGAAAGCAATATTAATTGAGGTGCATACAAGTTAATTCAATTCAGACATCCTTATTAATAAAAAAAATAATACGAAAAATTGAAAGTTTTTTTTTTTTTTTTTCGAGACTTGTTCCTTTCCATGAGAGGAGTTGTGAGAGCAGATTAGAGACTCTCATGCTTTAATGCAATGTTAATTGAGCAATGATTGAGAAGAAAATGGACATGGGGAACTTGCTAGTGAATAATTAAGGAGCTTTACACATGCAGATGAGCAAAAGCTCGCAGGCACAGGTTCTTAAAGCATTTTAGAAGCTAAAGCAAATGTTAAGATCCACATCAACACTGGTAGAGTAACAGTCGTTGGGAGGGGGTTGATGTGAAGAGTTAATGATATTGTTTTCTATGATACTGTTTTATATTACAGGAGGATTGATGTGAAGAGTTAATGATGATGAAATTCAAGTAGTTGTTATGTTGTGGTACAAGAAATAATGAAGGATGGTTGGGTCAATAATTACAAAATTATTTTAGAAATAATTATTGATAACCTGAGATGTTCTAGTCTTCTAGATACAGAGGGAATTTTGTTAAAATCTAATAATAATTTAATAAAAAAAAACTAGTTGATTTTAAATACTAATTAATATTATTTTTTTAAAAAAATTGTGGTTACACACACCATAGTTTTCAATGAATCATGACTTGTTATGAAATATTAATTTATTTAAAAAAATGTTAAAAAACAAATTCAATAATATCAAAGAATTATCTCAATCTAATAGCTTAAGTTGTTAGGTAAGGTCTCATGATATGATTTATATTATTCTCTAACACACCCTCTCGTGTGAAAGTCTTTTCGGCTTGAAACTTACACAAACTCATATTACCTTGTGTTTAATTTTTATCAAATAAATGAAAATGGTGAGATTCGAACTTGTAACCATTTGGTCATCAAGACTCTGATATCATATCAAAGAATCATTTCATTTAAAAGTTTAAGCTATTGAATCGAGATGGTAATAATATATTCAAGATAAAAGTAAAGTTATTTTTCAATGCAAAAAAGAAATGTGTGTGAGCATTATCAATGTACTTTTTATGAATCAAAAAGACATTAAACAAAATAAATAAAAAATCATATGTACAAAGAAATGTCAGCAAGAGATGTTGACGCAAATTGAAAACTATATCAGAGGAGTTGAAAAAAAGATACAAATCAATATATCTACCTCGTGTGTCACATGGAATTATTTATTTTTTTATTTAATTATATGAAAATATTTCTTTTATAAGAAAATTAATAATTGAGTTTCTATATAAAAAAACAAAATAATTTGCTAATATAAGTCTTGTTTTTCTTATTAATAATTTTTTTTCAGTTCAAAAATATAATTTTCTTAAGCAATGCAATTTATTTAATAAAAACCAAAAGCGATTAAAATAAATATACAAAATATTTTGAACAATCCAAAATAAATATAAATAAACATATCTTTAATTATAACTACTTCTTTATTTTTATTTTATAGGGAAAAAAATTGTAATTTCAATGGAATTTAATAATAGTTGAGAAAAAAACATATAAAAGATAATCTAAATTGAGCTTAAAAAACCGAGGCCATGTGGTTATGCTTGGGTGGACTAATGCCTTCGGCCTATCCATGCATGTGGGCTTACAAGACTAAACCTGTATGTTTAATTTATTTTATTTTTTTCCTACATAAAAGGCCCACAATACCTAATTTTTTTAAAAAAATTAAATACAAATAACGTATCTTGCGATAGTCAACACACATTTAAATGACCAGTCTCTAATCACTGGAGAGGTGGTTAAAAACTTCATGTGGGATTTTTTTATCTAAAATTATATTTTTTAATTTATTTTTATTTAAAAAAATTTAATAAATATTCTTATATTCTTAATAAACTAATATTTCAACTCAAAACAGACAAAATTAAATTATATTTTTTAATCATGATCTACTTCTTTTTTAGCAATATTAATGATAAAAAACATCTCAATAAAAATTTTTTTATTGCATGGAACTCGTTAACATCAAAAAACAAATTTTTTATATTACCAAAATGTGGTAAACTAACATTTTTCTCTTGATTTTACTGTTTCCTAACAAGTTTCTCTCTCCTTTCTTAAATTTATAGACTTGAAAAAAAAATTTGAACTAAAATAAAAATTCTAAAAAGAATAATATAAGGACCAATTATAACTGTTCCAAGCAAATTTGAGATAAACAATCTATTTTTTTTTAAGTTTAGTCTTTATTTTTTTAATAGTATCATAATACTATAAATCTAAATATATCTCATTAAATTGATTCATTTTATAAAAAAAAACCTTGTATCTCAAGTAAATGTAAGGAATTAAAAAAAACACTGAAAAAACACACAAAAAAAGAAAGACAGAAGAATAAAATAAAATAAAAAGTTCATTTGAAAAAAAAAAAAAAAACATTGCTATAATTCATAGTGAAATGTGAGGAGAAAAACAGTGCATCATGAACAATGATTTTTACTGCTAAAAAGATGAAGCGTTTTACTGTTTCTTATAATATAATTATAAATATAATGTAATGTAACAGATAACATTAATAATT
>Ga0325410_1007106_pt1 | contig 12261 bp, 8 predicted proteins | sample PopdelMetagenome_16_FD_206182 | JGI IMG/M metagenome (GOLD analysis project Ga0325410, IMG submission 206182) | Populus deltoides microbial communities from Bellville, Georgia, United States - Xylem-PdIQD-R3 | ecosystem: Host-associated > Plants > Phyllosphere > Stem > Wood/Secondary xylem... | reverse complement strand
TCACTATCATCTTCTACTCAGCCATACCAGCTCAGGCATTCTTGGCCAACTTGTTCAGTCCAATCTATGGCACCATAGGTTAAGACATCCCACAAATTTTGTCGTCTCCCTCACGCTGAATAAAGCTGACATTTGTTTCAACTCATTTTTGGGTCCCCACACAAAAATAAAAATAAATATATAAATATATAGCCAGAAGAAATTAGAAAAATAATAGGAGGTTGGAGCGCTCAGAAAAGGATCAGAAAAATTGATTAAGGAGGTTCAAAAATACAAGGATTGAAATTTTTACAGTATATACTTGAATGATGAGAGCCTTGTGGGAAAAGAAAATTTAATTTGAAGAGAAAAGTCCAAAATTGGATGTTTATGGACTTAATTGGATTTTATTGAAGGTTTAATTGAATTTATAGAGGGTTTGATTGCAAGAAAATTTGATTTTTAAGTCAATTTGAGCTTTAATTGGAAGAAATTAAAGTTCTAGGGTCAAATTATAATTTTTGAGAGTTGATTGGGTTAAATCAGGGGCTTAATTGCATAAATATTGAAGTTTAATAGCTAATTAGAGACTTAATTAATAAAATCCGAAACCAAGGACCAAATTGGAAAAGGCGTGTAAATATAGGGGATGTAATTAACAAAATCAGGGGCCAAATTGAAGAAATTAGAAGTTTATTGATCAATTGGGGGTCCAATTGCATAAGTCAGAGGCCAAGGACTGAAGTGAAAAGCGCGGCCAACTATAGGGGCAGAGACTGAAATTAGCAGGGATGCAATTGAATTAATTCTTAAAATCAAAATTACATTGTGAGGACTTAAAAGAACAAAGGATAAATTAAGGACTAATTTGGGAAACAAATGCTGGCGCCACCTTTAAATGAAACGACGCGTTTTGTATAAAACGGCACCGTTTCATGTTATAAAAAAAAAGGGCAGAACAGTGTCATAAGTCAGAGGCCAAGGACTGAAGTGAAAAGCGCGGCCAACTATAGGGGCAGAGACTGAAATTAGCAGGGATGCAATTGAATTAATTCTTAAAATCAAAATTACATTGTGAGGACTTAAAAGAACAAAGGATAAATTAAGGACTAATTTGGGAAACAAATGCTGGCGCCACCTTTAAATGAAACGGCACGTTTTGTATAAAACGGCACCGTTTCATGTTATAAAAAAAAAAGGGCAGAACAGTGTCGTTTTGAACAACATTGTTCCCCTTTCTCCTTCCCCTGGACGTGCAGCAGGGGAAGGCGGTTTTTTCTTCTTTCTTCAATGAACCCTACACGTCATATGCCTGCCAAAACCGACCCCCCATGCACTCTCAAGATGAGAAACCGAGGGAGCCGCGCCCTGCCAGCCCCGCCCATTGGCCAGCCAACCCGGCGCTGTGAAGGTAGCAAAGCCCTGCTCTCCATGCGCTACTATAGGGTGGCAATAGGGACGTCCCCGCTCCCTTTTGCCCTATAAATACCCTCCAACGCCAGCACGCAAAAAGGGAGGGAAAAAGGAGAGGAGAACAACAGAAGAGGCAGAGAAATAGCAAAGGAAAAGAGAGAAAGGAACGAACCGAAGAGAGGAGAGAAAGTGATCGAAAGGAGAGTAACGTAATAGAGAGAGAGAGAGAAAGGAAAGATTAAGGGGAAGACACAAACGGGAGAGGGACTGTGAGGTTTAGAGGAAAAGGAAATCGAAAAAAACAAAAAACAAAACAAACTAAGAGGGACAGTGAGAGGTAAAGGAGAGTGGACCGTGAGGGTTAAGAAAAACGATACTAACTCTGGACGAGGTCAGGTCTTGGAAAGAAACACCATATAAATCTGAACAAAAAGGGAAAGGAAACGCAGCAGAAAAAGAGGAGGAGAACGGAGGAGAAGGGAAGAACATAAGCCTTTTTTTCACCGCCTGAAGCAGTAACATTACTGTTTAGAGCCGCCACCTGTGAGCCACAACACCGCCACCGGCCTCTACCGCAGCACCGCCAGCGAAGCAGCCAGACCCGCAACACACCACCTCCTCCACGCCAGGTAGCTTTTCTCCCCCCTAATTGTTTGCACTTTCGTTGTTTTTCCCCTGCATGCAGAACGAACATCGTTCTGCATGCAGGTGGGGAGGGGAAAATAATTCCCCCTCCTAATGTTATGTTGCTGGGCTAGGCTGATTCTGGCCCAGCATTGTTGGTTTTTTTTTCTTCTTTGGGCTAGACTGGTTTTGGCCCAGCCATGTGTTTGTGGGCCACACTAATTCTGGCCCATCCCTGCTGTCCGGGCCAAGTCCGGCCTAGACGAAAATAGGAGACATCTCGGCCCAACCCTTTTTGGGTTGAGTTCGGCCCAGTTAGTTGGGCTGGCCCGGCCCACCTAATATTATATATTATTTATTATGATGTTTTTTATGTTATTTATATATAGATATCTATAAAAAAAATAAAAAAAATTCTGAAAAATCCTTGAAAAATATTGTTGATTTTCCTGCATGTTTTTATCAAAATTGCTTAATATTGGTTTGTATTTTTATACCGTAAATATACAAATCCAGTATTAAAATACCCGGTTTTTGTCAAAACATCAAAAAATTTTAAAAATAAAAAATGTTTTGCTTTCAAAAATTCTAAAAAAATCCTTCAAAAATATTGTTGATTTTCCTACATATTTTTATCAAAATGGCTTAATATTGGTTTGTAAAAAAATCATCACATCATATTTTCATACAACAAAAGAAATTTTTTAAAAAATATATGTATTAGCATGCACTTTGGCTTTAACAACAAGTTTGTTAGAACCACGAGAACTAGGCCAATATTTCAAAAATTCTAAAAAAAATCTTTTTGTTTTCCTTTAAGTATTGGGAATTACAAATTTATACGTAAAAGGTATTCCAGATATTAAAAATATAGTTTTTATATAGACGTTAGAAGGGTTACGATTTTACCCGATAAGATAAGGACCTCCTTATTGAGGAGAACTTTTCTTGAGCCGTAAATAGACCAACAATTGAAATAGGATAACACCTTAGTTTTATCAGACAATCAAACAATGCAGCTTACCTTAGGTAAGGCGTATTTGGGGTGCTAATACCTTCCCTTTACGCAACCAGTCCTCGTACCCGATCTCTGAGACCAGTTAGGGTTCCTAGTGATCAAAATACTAGGTGGCGACTACCATTTCATTTTTCACTGATAAAAGACAAGAATTTCTTGTCTCCCCATATTTGCCAGAGATAGGTAGGTGTACATTTAGATTGAAGTGGAAGCATTTTCGCCGCGACGCCACACCCGTGCGACAATATTCATGTTCCTAAAACTTCTTCCCCTATGATATGGCATCCCTGTCTTGTAAGGAAACTTAGCAAACTGCCTTTCCCTCAGCATCATCATACATTCGCTTCTCCATTTACCACTATCCATACTGATTTATGGGAACTTGCACCATGTATCTCAGTGGATGGTTATAGATATTATACTATCTTTGTTGATGAATGTACACCTTATTGCTAGTTGTTTCCCTTAGTCAATAAGTCTGATCTGTTCTCTATGTTTGATGCCTTCTATTCCTTTCTTGTTACACAATATTTTGCTATTATTAAAACTCTGCAGACTGATGAGGGGAATACACCTGCAATCATCTGAAACAATTTCTTATTGACAAAGGCATTGTCCATCACCTCTCGTGTCCACACACCCTTGAACAGAATGAGGTAGCTGAGAGGAAACATAGACATATTATGGAGACCACAATCACTCTATTGCACACAGCCAAATTACCATCTCAATTTTGGTCTTATGCATGTTTAACAGCTACATATCTCATCAACCGTATGCCCACTCTAGTTCTTCTTCACAAGTCTCCTTTTGAGATGTTATTTGGGTCTTCTCCAGCTCTTAATCACCTTAGGATCTTTGGTTGTGCTTGTTTTCCTCTCCTTCGCCCTTATAATCATAGCAAATTGCAGCAAAAAATGTCAAAGTGTGTGTTTCTTGGATATGACATCAAGTACAAGGGTTATTTGTGCTATCATGTGCCTACTTTGCGATTGTTTGTTTCAAGACATGTTATATTTGATGAAAATCAATTTCCATATCCTAAATTCTCACATATTTCCTCACCAACAGTTTAGTCATCACCATCCTATTCCTCCTCCATATGTCCTGTGCTTCTTGTTAATACAGAGAACACAATTATTCTTTCCTTCCCTGGTTCTCTTTCCTACCATACACCTGCTTTATCTACAGTTTCTCCTAGTTCTCGATCCATTACTGCTTCCACTTAAGCTTCTCCTCCTCCTCCTGTGGCGCCTAAATCAGTATCAGTTCTACTGCATTTAATCCTGACAGTTTGCAAGTGGTCCTGTCCATTCCTTCTCTAAATTTGCATCCCATGCAAACTAGAAGCAAAAGTGGCATTAATAAATGAAAGGCCTTCTTAACCAGTATTCAGGACTCTAGTGCAGTTGATCTGTCTTTGATAGAACCAACTACTTACAAATCTGCCATCAAAGCTCCTATGTGGTTATAGGCCATACAAGATGAAATTCATGCCTTACATACTCAAGGCACCTAGACTCTTGTTTCCTTACCAGCAAAAAGGAACTTGGTGGGATGCAAGTGGATTTTCAAGATTAAACATCATTCGGATGGGTCTATTGCTAGACACAAAGCATGGCTGGTTGCAAAAGGGTTTAGTCAGGAACCTGGCTTGGATTGTGGTGACACCTTTAGTCCTATGGTGAAACTTGCCACCGTCCGCTTAGTTCTTGCACTTGCTGCTCATTTCAATTGGCCTCTCAGACAATTAGATGTCAAAAATGCATTCTTGCATGACATCCTTTAAGAAGAAGTTTACATGTCTCAGCCCCTTGGCTTTGAAGATGTATTGCATCCTTAGCTTGTGTGCAAACTGTATAAATCCCTCTATGATTTAAAACAGACACCTAGAGCCTGGAATGATCGATTTACTTAGTTTCTGCCTTCTTTTGGTTTTGCCACAACCTATTCTGATTCTTCCTTGTTTGTCAAGCATGTTGGTCCCAATATTGTAGTGCTGCTACTCTATGTGGACAATATTATCATCACAGAAAGTCCATCTGCTGCAATATTACAGGTTATCCAAGCTCTCATTAATGAGTTTGATATCATAGACTTAGGCTCCCTTCATTATTTATTGGGCATACAGATCACTCACACATCTACTGGGCTGTTTCTGTCCCAATCTAAATATGTTGAGGATTTGCTGGTTGAATCTGAGATGGTGGATGCTAAACCATGTGATACTCCATGTCTCCCTTATAATCGCCTACTCAAAGAGGATGGGGAACCATATCCTAATCCTACAGTATATCGCAGCATTGTAGGGGCTCTACAGTACTTAACCTTTACACGACCTGACATTGCATTTTCTGTGCATCAAGTTTGTTAATTTATGCAGAATCCAATGGTGTCTCATTTCACTGTTGTGAAACGAATTTTACGTTACCTTAAGGGCACACTGCATGTTGGTATTTCTTATACTAAAAGAGATTTGCAATTAAAGGCTTTCAGTGATGCTGATTGGGCAGGGGACCCTAATGACAGACGCTCTACGACTGGTTTGGTGATCTTTTTGGGAAACAATCCTATATCATCAAACCGTGTCCAAATCATCCACAGAAGCTGAGTATCGTGCGTTATCCTTTACTACAGCTGAGGTGGATTGGCTCAAGCAGTTATTAGTCTTCCTGCATATTACATTACCTCATGTTCCTATTCTTTTCTGTGATAATCTCTCTGCCATTGCTCTATCATTTAATCCTGTTCAACATCAACGAACCAAACACATTAAGGTCGATGTGCATTTTGTTCGTGAGCGTGTTTCACGAAAGCAATTGTCAGTTCAATTTGTCTCCTCACAGGAACAGTTCGCAAATATCCTCATGAAGGAGTTGAGTGCCCCTCTATTTCACACTCATTGCTGCAATCTCAGGCTTAGTTCTTCACGAGCCTGATCTTGAGGAGGGATGTTAGAGTACAGTGAATGATAAGTGTAATGTTGGTTAATAAATCTGTTAGTGATATATATATATATATATATAAAACTAACTAACTATAGAAATGCAAATGTAGTGAATTGAATAACAGAAAAGAAGAAGATTAATAAGTTTTCATTTTTCTCTCGTCTCTCACTCAACCTCTCTGTATATACTACTGGAGTTACATGTTAAAAATACATTCATGCTCATACCATCAATATATATATAATGCTATACTATCTTATTGCTTGTAAACAGACTAGTAAGGTAGGGCGACCATTAAGCCCAAACATACAATACTAGTGATGCCATTAATATGGTAGAATGCATAAAATGGAGTCTGAGTTATACGGTATCATGGAGTTGCTAGGAAGAATAGTGATTTTTTTTTTCCAAAGGGAAAAGTGAGTAACGTCTCTATCTTTTTTCTTTCTTTTTTTTTCACGAAGGCTTTTGCTTTTTGTGCCGGACTTTATCCTTGACTTCCTTCATCTTTCGCTTGATTTCGAACAAGAGAACAACATAAGTAAATTGATATGATGAAATTAAATCACTTATTCAACTGATAAAAGACTTGATAAAGTAATTTATCTTAGTATACTTACGGTGAACCCTTTTCTAGCTTGGTGTTGAACAAGTTCTATTTCAGAATCATACATATTATTTACATCATGGACCACTACAATACGTCACCTAACAAGCAGCCATTTCATTTTCGATGGCCCCAAATTCTGATGTCAATGTATTATTCATCACAAAGGGAGAGTCTAGGGTCGGAAACGGAGTCCCACAAGCTGAAAAAGAACATCATGGATGGCTCCACACGTACAATTGCCTTAGAAAGAAACTAGATAACTGTCGCACTACAATGTGGGTCTGATAAAAAAATGTAAAAAAAAAACATGTAGCAAGAAACTCTTTATTATCATTAAACTTAGTGAACGAGTCAACCTTAAGATGATGACTGAACTCCTTACATAATCTAGTTTTAAATTAAATTATATAGAGGTTATTTTGTATCTGACAACTTGATCAGGTAGGTCAAAAACATCCTAAATAACCAGCGAAAACGTGGTTTAGTTTTTTTAAAAAATAAGATGACATCTTTTTTTAAAAAAATATTAAGACGACAACATATTAAATTAACTCGTGTTTCATAGTTTAATCCGCCAAACTTAAGACCTGGGATATGAACTTCACTACATTTAATAACTTTGTTGTACGTTTTTTTAAACAACTTTTTTACATAATTATATAATAACAAAAATAGATGAGTGTAAAATCAAGCACCAACCACATACTGAGGCATTTAAAAAAAAAACCGTGACAATCTTATAGAAAAAAAAAACCAAAATAAATTATGAAGAACAAAGAAAAAAATTCAAAGAAAAAAAGGCTAGCGGATCAAGCTTGTGTGGCCTATCATGTCTAGACCTTTAAAAAAAACAAGGCACACGGGCTAGCCAGCCTAGGCCCACATGTCAGTTTTTTTTTTGTTTTTATCTCAGGTGTGGGCGACACGCTATCCATTTTTTTTCCAGTTTTTTTTTAATTGGGCAACAAGTTACCTCTAGTGACAGTTTTCCTTCTTGCTACTACCCAAGATCCAGCCACTAGTGTGGTTGTTGAAATTAAAAAATGAGTTGGTTTAAAAATTTATTTTCATTTAAAAACACCTCAAACACATTGTATAACCTTTGAAAATCATTTACCAACCCCAAAAAATTTCAAAATCACTCAAAAAAAATGAAAATGTTAATGATACCTAATCTACTTTTCCTAGCATGGTTATATAAAAAAAATCACCATCATTAAACTTCTCTTGTCTAATTAATGGAACCCTTTATGTTTTGCTAAACACCCCTTTAGAAAAATTAATTTGGCCCGGCTGGATATAAGGCTTAGATTTGGCCCATTCTTTCTTTTTTACTGGGCTAGATCTAGCCCAGTCGTATGGGCTAGGCTAGACCTAGCAACCCAATTACTGGCTCGTGCTAGTAACCAGCCTTCTTTTTTTTTTAGCGGTAGGCATGTGTGAACTGTTTACGCACGCTTGCCACAGTGTACGGTTAATTAAATTGCAAAGAGGGGGAAATAGGAACTTACTTGGTGCTTGTGTTTTCCGGGCGAGACATCTACAGGCTTGTGGTAGGCGAAGCTTCTGTTTTTGGTCTTCCTTCTACTTTCTGCTTTACTTGGTGCTTGCGTTTTCCATGTTAATTCTCTCTTCTCTTCTCTGTTTTTTTGCTCTGTTTCTTTCGGGTTCTTTTTCCAAGTTAATTCTCTCCTCCCTCTCTCTCGTTTGTTCTCCTATTCTCTCCCGTTTTCTCCTTTGATCTCCCCTCCCATCTCTGTTCTTTTTCTTTCCTTTTCTCTCCTTCTTTTTTGTCATCTATGCCTCTGCCTTTTATAGGCATTCTGTTCCGTTGCCTATCTTCCATGATAGTGATAAGGCCTGGGATTTTGTGTTTTGGCTGGATTGGGACACCAACAGTCCTGCCATTGCTGGACTGTTGGTGGTGGTTTCCTCCACACTTCAATGGCTTGTTATGGTGGCGAAGAACACGGAAACGAATTGAGAAGGCATTGCAATGTGTCTGGTGGTGTGAGTTGCCTGTCTGGGTGGCATTCTGTACTTCCTTCACAGGTGGTCTCCTTTGTTTCCAGAGGAAGAAGAGAACATCTTAAGTAAATTGATATGATGAAAAAACTTAAAATCACTAAGTAATTTATCTTAGTATACATACGGTGAACCCTTTTCTAGCTTGGTGTTGAACAAGTTCTATTTCAGAATCATACATATTATTTACATCATGGACTACTATAATACGTCACCTAACAAGCAGCCATTTCATTTCCGATGGCCCCAAATTCTGATGTCAATGTATTCATCACAAGGTGAAAAGGAACATCATGTATGGTCCACACAATTGCCTTACAAAGAAACTACATAATTGTCTCCCTACAATGCGGGTCTGATAAAAAAATATATGTAAAAAAAAGTACATGCCGCAAGAAACTCTTTTACAACACGTAACCTAATTATCTAGTGAACCTAAAAGGGATTCTTGTAAACTTAAAGATCAGGCGAAGATTTTTTTTTTGGTGATCCTTCGTCACATGAAATTTGGTGAATTTTTATTTTAAAAGGATTTTTATGAGCTTAAAGATTAGATGGTGATTCCTAGTAATATAAGATTTGGTGAATCTTTTAAAAAGAGGATCTTGTTAGGATTAAAGATCGGGTGATAATTAATCTTTTTAGGTGATCCATGGTGACATGAAATTTGGTGAATCTTTTAAAAAGGGATCCCTTGAAAACTTGAAAACTTGAAACTTTGGTGAATCCTTGAGGACTTGAACTTTGGTGAATCCTTTTGAAGGATCTTTGAAATCTTGGAGCTTTAAGTACACTTAAATAGACAAATCATTGGTGAGTATTGCTCTGGATTTTCGAAATAAAAATTTTTCCCTTTTTTTTTTGTAGGAATGGCTTCTACCCAAAGTAAAGTCTAAGATTGTCATTAATCATTCACGTCCATTTAATGGATGGATTGCTGATGCTAAAGATTTTAACCAAATGAAAAAATATATTTACTTTCCATGAATTGATGTGAAATACCATCATATTGGCAAAATGGTGTAGCTTAGACTTGCGGTACATAAGCCCATGACAGGTTCTTGGATGTCAAAGGATAACTCCACTTTCAAAATTAAATATGAAGACCATTAGTTTGTAACCAACGAAGAAAAAAATGGTGTCTGGTGATGTTATTGTGTCAGATCATCAACCATCTTTATGTTTTCCTTCCCACCATAATAATGAGCAGGATGCTCCACAGGCCTATGTTGCAAACTTGATCAACAAAAGAAAAGTTATGTGAGGAAATAAACTTGATTCACAAGGAGGAATCCAGTATCTTAGAGGATTTTGTGATTGGTCTATAAAAGCCTCCCAAGTGTTGTTGAACAACAAATTGGCATATGCAATTCATTCAGCCTCTTTTGATTATCATCGTCCGAATAATATGTATCATGCATTGATAGAGACTTGGTGTCCTGTTAAGAACATCTTCTTGATTTTAAAGGGTGAAATTGGGATTTCAATTTGAGAAATGTGCAACATCACTAGCTTATCTAGTTTGAGAGAGTACTATGAAGAGGTTGTCCCCAGTTTTAAAGAGTTCTTGTATGTTGAAGGCGAGTCTTCATTGCTTATGACTTGCCTTTATTTATTCTGAGATTTTGCTTTGATCGCACGAGAAAAGAATTATGATAGAATCTATCATGTGGCCTAATTTTTTGTTTGATTAATTATGAATCATTCATGTCGATTCCATATTTGTCACTAGAGTACAAATATATTGCAAAGTCAAAATGTGATGTACGTGGGAAGCAAAAAGAGTCTCATGATATAAAAAGACCTTTTAAAGATATCTCTTATCATACAAGGCACCTAAAAGGATCTACAAGAGTAGAAGATCCATTCACTCTCTTAGACTTTGATTGGGCACCTCAAGATTACAAGGAGTTAAAACTTGTTGTCTATTTGAGTCTTTGGCTTTGTTGATTTCTACTTCCTTTGAATGAGGATTTCATTCATGTTGGCATAAGAAAGGCTGCTTCAAATATGGCGAGTGGTATCACTTATAGTTTGGCTCCTCCTATTCTGGAATCCATATATAAAGATCTATCTTAGACTATTAATTCGTCTAATGGCAGTACAAAACTTGGGATTGTACAAACTTTATTTCTTAAGCATTTTCTCTATGTTTGGGCTGGATTACACTTTCCTCGTGGGGTATAAGGTATTGTTGACAAATATGTTTTCTTCTTATATGATTAAAAGATTTAGAGATACCATGAATGCATTCCAATTTTAGGAACGTAATGCTGTAGATTGTTGTAAACTTTTGTATGGTCCCATTCAAACTAAAGATTTTTTTTTGCCAGCCTCAATTTAACTGAAACCAAACCGCCTTAAACAAAAAGCAGTTGGGAGGAGAAGGATCGGGTCGTGACCCATGAGAAAATTGATTAAGAGCGACCCCAAGATAGGACCGGGTCGCGACTCACCCCTTAGGAATTGGGTTGAGGACAACCTAAACGAGGGTGAATTAAATGGCGTTCTGTATGCAGCAAACCTGTTACAAGCGGGGAAGAAAAATGGCGATCCAAAGGAAACAACTTTGAACCTCATTGTTCCAGCTCTAAAAAAAACACAAAAAAGATCCTTACCACCATTTAATGACTGGGATTCTATCCCTAACACAAATGGCTGGGATGAGAGTGTTAACATGAAGAATAATTACTGGAATCACGGGGTATGAATCATAAAATATTTTAGTTTCCTAATTTGCTTTATTTGATTATAAATCAATCGAGTTTATATCTTAGATTAGTGTAGCGAGTCTTTCCTAAAATAGAGAAATGTATAGGCTATATATATGCCTCCTCGGCTGACCTAAAGTGGGGGAGGAGAAGAAGAAAAGGGAAAGGAGAGGAAACAAGTAAACAGAGAGAGAGAGAAAAATAGAGGGTAACAAAAAGAAAAGAGAGCAGAGGTAGGAGAGAAAACAAAGGAGAGGAAAGAGGTGGAGAGTAGAAAATAGAAGAAAACAATGAAAAAGATTAAGGTTTCTTGAGATCACCACAAGCAAGTATGGATTGCATTTCAGTTTGAACTTCTTTTTCTGTAAGTAAGATCTGCAGGTATAGTTTCCAGCTTCTTCTTCCTTGCTATATTCAAATTTTGCATCTGTGGTTTGTTATGTTCTAGAACCTATTTCTTCCTTTGATCTAGATGTTCATTTTCTGTTGGGACAAAAGGTGGTATGCTTATCCACTGTCCTTTCCATGGCTCTGCGTTGGATTATTGTTTATGTTAAAGCTATGTATTCTTTTCTTGTTTTTTGCTATGAAGGATCGTGAGCTTTAAAGGTCTTCATCATCCCTTCCTCCCTTTGCTCGAGCGTTGACACGATCAAAGAGTTGATATCTTATCCCAAGTGCAGGAGTGTCACAGTAATAAATAACCCGGCAAGACCGGGGTCGAACCACAGAGAGGTTAATTGTATAAATTATAATTAATAAAACAACAACAACAACAACAATAATAACAACAATAATAGTAACAATAATAGTAATAGTAATAATAATAATACTCAGTACATGGCGTTGTTATACCTGAGAATGATCTCAAAGATCGGGTCACAGGTTTCCAGCCTATATACTGAGTTTATGAAAAGATCAAAGAGATATATT
>Ga0325410_1007104_pt1 | contig 12263 bp, 4 predicted proteins | sample PopdelMetagenome_16_FD_206182 | JGI IMG/M metagenome (GOLD analysis project Ga0325410, IMG submission 206182) | Populus deltoides microbial communities from Bellville, Georgia, United States - Xylem-PdIQD-R3 | ecosystem: Host-associated > Plants > Phyllosphere > Stem > Wood/Secondary xylem... | reverse complement strand
TTAATTTTTATGCAAAAAACATTAATAGATGGGGTTGTTAAGACTGCTAAGGAGGTTATTGAAGCTATAGACGATGAGAAGCTGTCAACCACCTTCAAAGTGATTGAAGGAGACATCACCACGGAGTACAAGAATTTCATAATTGTCGTTCAGGCTACTCCCAAGGGAGAGGGCAGCTGCTTGGCTCACTGGACTTTTGAATATGAGAAGCTAGATGAGAACGTTCCAGATCCTCAAACGTTGCTTGAGTTTTGCATCCATTGCAGCAAAGACATTGAGGATCATCACCTCACCCAGCTACCAACAGCACAGGCATGAATGATCGGTTAGTCTCATATGCGTGCATGCTGCTGCTGTCTTGAATTTAAAATGACTCCTCCTGTCATGAATGAATAACAAGAAGTGGTGTGGTGGGGACAGGCGCCTGTTCTCCTGTATTAATGTATTTTAATTTATCAATAAACTAGTGTACGTGGGGTCCACTGAAACTTGCTGTGTGATATGATGATGTACAAGGGCTTTGTGTGAAGTTAATGTATGCCTGATTCAAGATGTTAGAAGTCTCTCCTCCTATCATTTTTTATTCTTTTCAAGATCCTAGCTGGAAAATCGACAATCCAAACATGTTATAATACAGGCCTCAACATCTCAAGTCACGGGCCAGCACCATCCTGATTTGCGAAATATTCACAAAACTCTCATCGTGATCGTAATCAAGATTTTTATTCTTGCGATCTCAACGATTGCAAGAGGAAATCAAATCCACAAGGCCAAATCTTTTTTTTTTTTCCTTATCATTTTGTCTTTAGGAAATGTCTATTTTGTCCAAAATATTTTACCTTCCATTATGAAAAGAATGGACTTTACTATCTTTTAAAACTCAATAGCAAGGATTTAATAATTTTTTTACTAAATTATAAGATTATCCTTTCACAAACAAACACATGTATAGGACAAATTAAAGAGCATACCTTTTTTCGAAAGAAAATCATGACATTAGGTATAACTATTGATATATAAGATTAGATTTTATATTTCCATATATGATGTGAAAATTGCTTGTCTAAATAGAGGTTTCTTGTATTTTCTTTCGTTTCTTGAAACTAATCTTAAGAGCTTTCATCTCGAAACAAGAATATCAATTCTATGAATGGATGATCAAAACCGCCATTAAATTCTATTGGGTTCAAATTGTTTTTAAATTTTGAACGATGAGCAGTCCAGAATGACCGATAGTTTTTATTTTTTAAATTTCTGCGCGACACGTTCTTTGCAGAGGAAAAGCTAGCTGTTATCACCCATTTAAATTTTGTTTTGTTAGGCCATAATTTCAACTTGAAGATACTTTCATATTTTTAACTTTAGTTAAATCTTATTTTGAGAAAATCAGGTGAATAATTGTTTCACGATATATGATTTTATATAAGAATTTATTGGTTTTTATATAATACAATGCAAGCCAAGTTCGAGAATGCCATTATCCCTGGAAAAAAAAAATCAAAATGTGATCCATAAAAATCGAAAAAAATTGTTTAAAATACGACCAGAAAAGGAAAGAAAGAAGACACCAAGTTAATTAGATATCCAAGTAATTCTTGATTCAAGAGAAAACAGTCATCATCTTCACGGTTAGGACGCTATAAATTAGCAGTCGCATCTCACCCATAGAGGATACCGGTGTGGATGGTAAAATTAGGAAAATCATTCGATCAGTCGAGTCTCTTCGACCTGTTCCATGGTGCTTCCCTGTCTGTGTTCCAAAAATAATAAATATCATGGGTTAATTTAGTTAGTTTAAGCATACATGCTTGAGCAAATTATTGAAGTTGCTTGTCTATGGTAAGAAAAATGAAGGTGGCATGCAGTTGTAAGAAGCCATAACATTGAAGCACAGATATCATGTCACTAGAGATCACTTGTTGCTTACTGTCAGGCAGCTTGAAATCTACATTGCATACAACACAGCATAAAGCAATCACGTTTATCTCGTACCTCCAATTTCCAATCCCCGACAACCTGGAACATTAATCCACTCGATTTGAATCATCACTTCACCGGACTCTACATTTCTTAATCTGAGAATCATGTCTTGCAGGATTTTGCCGTTATCCCAAACAACGCAGCTCTCGTCAGCAAGGCAGTTGTTCCGGCTTGGCTTAACTCTTGAGACCACACAACCGTTTGGGAGATTTTGCAATCCCATCTTTAGACTCGCGATATATGCTTTGATGTCTATTTCTGCTTCACCCATTTTATCATCCACGGTAAATCTGTCTTTGTCAAAAACAGTCTGCAAAGGAAGCCAAAACAGAAGGAATCAGAATTGACAGCAATAAAATATGGTTATGTTTAACGAAGTTATTAAAGAAAGGAAAACCGTATCTCGCTGAATTTACCATCAACTGTTTGTATGCAATACAGCACAGAAATAATTCAATTGCTGAGTGCATCATAAACATACTACATATTGTGGGCTAATACTTACTAAATTGATTGGAACATTGAGATCTGTGATTGAAAGAGTAAGCTCCTCGTTCCACTCTGGATTGCAGTTTTTTTTCACCACTCGAGTCTTCAATTTCTGCACCAAAGTTGAGGTGATTTTAGCGCTGAGAGAACACACCGAAAAGAACAAAAAGGACTCGATATAGAAAACTTGCGTATAGTTGAACTTTGTATTATATATGCAGTGACTACATGCAGATTTAACTTACATTGATGAATTATAACATACTTATTCATGCTTTCTAGTTCTAGATCACCTTAATATATTGAAGCAAAGCTTCATATCAAGATAAGCAAATACAGAGAACCCTAAAGCAATTCTCTCAGAAAATGATGATGCGAACACATTAGCAGCCCATCATTAACCATAAAGTTTCGAGCAAAATTAATCAAGAACTTCCAAGCTATCGAACAATCCTACAAAAATCCACACCCCGTCCTCCATATTTGTGATTATGAAAAGGGAACCGGAAACAAGAAGGCTATGTCCTCCCCCTCATAGGCATTCATGATAGTTCAAGATGCATTCTTGAAAAAAACCTCTTCCATCAGTCTTTGGTTGGGAAAGTCCAAGCCCATCGATTTTAACAACGGCTTCAATTAGGTGAACAAACTTCACCCTCTTCTTGTTTATTTCTCATTTCTAGAGCAAAAATATATTTCCTTGAACAAAATACAATTGTGAAAATCCTTTTGTTTCCTGTCTTTAATTTCTTTCAGTAGAAAATTTCATGCCTGCTTCCCTGTTTCATTTCTGTAGAGGTCTCAGACAGCCAACTGAAAAGGATTGACAACCATTTTGTGTACCGAAATTTCAACAAGAAAAAAAGTTAAGGGGAAATGAAAGAAACTGGGGAAAAATTAATAGCAAATCATATAACCAAGTCTGAGGAGATCAAAAGAAGAGTAACGAGCCTGTTTTCCCATGGTGATGACAACATAAGGATCACTGGTACCAAGATCGCGAACGGCAAGATTGTTGCCTCGTTTCACCCGGATTCTGAGAAGGCCAAGGAGGTTGTCCATGTCTGAAAAGCTCCTACTGCCTATTGATCAGGTCAAACAGAGACGGAATACTGGATTTTATGGCCTAGAAACAAGGAATATATAAATGTTGCTTGAAAAATCCTAGCACCATGTAGCTTGATCGGTGGGTCAACGTCCAGGGAATCTATAAACAATCTTCCAAAATCGAAGTAGCTTGATCGGTTGCAACGTGTCTTTTACGTGCTACAAAATATATGTTGGCCAAGAAAAACTATAAACAGTAAAGGCCTCGTATTAGACAATCCTTTGTGGCCCGCCGCTATGCACGCCCATCCCGTTGTTGGTTAAGACTTGTGCTTTTTCAGGAACAGAGGGAGAATAAATATATGGAAACTTGCTCAATGTCCACCGAAAAGCTGATAAGGCATTATCATTTTACTTTCTTTGTATGGAAATAACAATAAGTCAGATAGAAAAATGGAGGAACAATATCCAACCCCATTTATATAAGATATAGTCTTTATTGATAGGTCAATGAATCAACGTGAGATCCCGATACTTAGCATTACTATTTTCTTTAGAAAGATATTGGATCAAATTTCTCTCATACTTCTTTTTCTTCATTTGGGCAATAAAATATTTAAATCAGCTCATTTGAACTCTGCCTTCTAAAACCCTGGATTTTAGACTTTCGAAGGCTATGTTTCATCAGCAATATTCAGCACTCTATTAGCGAGTTCCATTTAGCGGATATAGCACAGCAAGAAGAGAGAAGGAAAGATTTAGGAGCATGGGTTTTTTTAGTTTTACAACATAGTTGTTGTAACTGGCTCGAGACTTAACCCCGATCAAGATCGAAAATCATTTCGAATTGTTAATTAATTAGCTCATTAGGCCGAGAACAGGTTGATCCAGTTAGTTAATTATGACAATAATAATATTAAAAAAGTTTATGTAATATAAAAAAACTAAATTGTATTGTATATAGATTTTGGTGAGCTGGTAAAAAAAAAATAATTAATAAAGAAGATCGAGGTTTCTTTTTCTTGTTTGTTTTTAGGTCAATCTTCCGTTTCAGTTCTGTCTTGATTGGGTCAAGTAGGTTAATTGAATTTTAACTTGATTAATTTTTTAACTGGTCTACTGGTCCAAATATGATCTTTATTATTTGATTTTAGGTCAACTTATTGTCATGAAACTCGGTTTAATGATTTAAACTTGAAAGCCTTATCTAACTATTTATTTAACTTGACTTTTAAATTAAATAATGTGAAAATTATTTTGATTTAACCTTATTCTCTGTGCAAGTTTAAAGAAAAAAAATCAACTCAATACTAAAAGATTAAATTAAATAAAAATCTCATATTTAAATATAGTATTGAAAAAAAAATCCAGGAACCCAAAACAATAAAAAACCACGTATTAAATTATGAAATTAAAAAAATATATAAAAAAGGAGCCAAAATGTTTTTATTATACTCTAAAAATTACAAAAACTAATTTATATTCAATAACAAAAGATAAAATTAAATAAAATCTACATATTAAATTATAAAATTGAAACAAAAGAAAACAAAAGATCAAAAAACAGAGGCAAAAACCCTAAATAAAATAAAAACTCATATTAAATGATGGGATTTGAAGAGAAAAAAAGCCAAAAAACTTTTATTATATAATAAAAAATACAAAAACCGATTTACCATCAACTCAATACTAATAATAAAATTAAATAAAACATGATGAAATAAAAAAATAACCCAGAAAAAAATAAAAATGATAGAATTAAAAAAAAACTAAAAGATAAGAAAAGAATAAAAAAACTCAAATGTACAATAAAAAAAATGTTATGGGCTTGTTAAAAACGCCCAGACACATGGATGTAAGAGAGATATATGATCCTATAAATATTTTTATATAAAAATTAGATGATATGTAATTTGTTTTTTTAAAAAAAAAAAATATATATATATATATATATACAGATGAGTCATGGTATATGAAAATAGTTCCGTTGCACGTATGGGTTGAGCCATGAACTCATCTTAAACCACAGAATTAACCAATGAGTTACAACACCTATTTAATAATTAAGCTATTAAAATAATATTAATTCCTTAATAATATTAACGACCAACCCAATTCGATAACGCGGGAGACCTGCAGATGAGGTTCATCACTCGGGGGGGCATCCTGCTTTGTCAAGACAAGTATAAAGCTGAAGGACCACAACACTGACTCGAATACTATCTCAGCGTTTCCCATCCATCGGTTCGTGTTTTATGCCAGCTGGGTGATCTGGTACAGTCATGAAATCATCAGATAATTAATAATCCCACGTAGAACTATCCACCACCCATGTGTTCGGAGGCTATAGGCCCAGACAGAGATTCTTCTACACGCTTTTGGGTTTTGTAAGCAACTCATGTACTTATCAGTACCTGCGCCGTGACGCGTATCTCTTATGAAAAATATTAAAATATCTAAAAATATATCAAAAAATAATAAAGTAATTCTAGGACCAATCCAGCCATCGTCCTTGGCATATTATGAAAACATAATTTAGGTGTGGTAAAGAAAATATGGAAACAGGTAATGATTAAGATGAAACATAAATAAAAATAAAATAAGATATGCTATCCGATCACATCTAGTGAAATATAAGAGAATATTAGCTGTTAGATTAAAAGAAAATGAATGGTTAATAAAATATGTAAAACTTTTTTCAGTTTTAGATGAATAATCTATTCAGTGCCTGATTTTACTAATGTTTGTTTTTAATTATTATATAATTAGATAAAAAAATAGTCTCTACAAAACAAAGTTATCAAACCTAGTTTAATTCATGACTCGAGTTATAAATTTAAAGAGTTAATATAGATTAATCTGAGTCAATTTAATATATTATCATTTCAAAGTTTTTTAAAAAAACATGTCATTTTAATTCTTTTTAAAATCAAACCAAGTTTTCATTTGTTATTTAAGTTGTGGTTTTACATGTTCACCTGTGTTTTTTATGGTTGTTTTTTAATTATTTTTTAAAAACTAGTTAAATTAATTGAATCATATTTAAACAATTATTATACAATTTTTTTATCCTATAATTATTTTTCTAAGTTCAAAAATATTTTTACTAGTATGCCCTGCATGGCTGCGGTAAAATCAAGAAAAATACCTAGAAGTTCTAGAAAAAAATATAAGTGCTTAAGAGCTTATATATATATATATATATATATATATATATATATATATATATATATTGTAAGAAAATAATTGCTTGAATGAGTTTTTGTAGCTTTTGAAACTAACGAGAGCATCAAACTTTTTATACTGTAACCGAATTTAAATTTAAAATCTCAAGAATAAGTTTGCATGCATGGCACGTGGTCAAATAAACTAAAAACAACAAACCAGTCGTCTATTCCAAGAAGTCCGAATAATTTTATAAATAAAAAAAAAGTTTGAATAATTTTTTTCTTGCAAATAGCAATTAATTAAACAAACAATTCTTGCAAGTTGTAGTAACTTCGAGAAAGGAGGCAAGTCAACAACTAACACCATAAAAAGAAAACGTGTTTTACAGTTAAAAGTTACCACGCCCAAAATTACAGTTTTACTGCGAGAAATAAGAAGAAACAAAATTTTGGAAAAAAAAATAAACTACGTCTTTCCCCTTGCCGAAGGGTTTTCCTCTTTTGCTGTCACTGTCAGAGAAAATTTTACGATGAAACAGAGTAATTAATATTTTTTTATTAGTTAATTGTTTTTAAAATAAATTGATACAAGAAGAGAAAAGAAATTCTAGAGAGGTTAGGTTAAGTCGGCGCTAAGTAACTGACGTCGCCGATAACACAGTAACAAAATTAGAAGAGAATCCCTCTCTTTAAATTAGCCTTACATATCAAAACAAACAACAATCAAACCCTAGCCCTCATCCCCTCCAAACTCCAAAGCCCTTCTCCTTATCCCAAAACCAAAACAAATCATTCCACCGTTTTCTTTCAGATCTCTATCTCTCCAAAAAAATCTCTTACCAGTTAAAGAGAGGGAAAAAAAAGAAGCTAAGCGCTTTTCTTTTTTCTTTTTTTTTTTGCCGTTTAGAAATAGATCGTCAAAGAAAACGAAGATCTAGTTGTTATCGTTGTGAATGGTGGAAATCTTAAGAAGTAGTAGTAATTACATGCTCTCCCTTTGCCAATCAAGGGCGGGCGTTGTCTCTGTGGCCTCTGCTTTCGCTTTCGGATCTTGCAAGGAAGGCTGGTACTATCGCTGCATCGGTGTCGACCCGTAAACAGAGAAAAACCATCAAAAGTCGTTGTTCTCGCTGATTTTTATTCACAAAAAGTACCCAGTTCTTGATTTTTTGTTTGAAGAAAGAAAGAAAAACCCAATACCCAATTTTCTTCTTGTTTAGATACTGCTATTTCTTTTTTGTTGTTTTTTTTTAGAGAAGAAAAAAGAATACAATGGTTCTTTACAAGCAGAAAAAGAACCAGGCAGCCAAGGGCAACAGGTTCTTGATTAGCGTGACGGTGTTAGGGAGTGCAGGGCCGATCCGGTTTGTTGTTAACGAGGAGGATCTAGTGGTTGCTGTTATTAATACCGCCTTGAAGTCCTATGCGCGTGAGGGTCGCCTTCCAATTCTAGGCTCGGATCTCAATGATTTCTTGCTTTATTGTCCCGATGCTGGTTCTGATGGTAAGTTGTTCCAGAACCCACTATTTTGTGCCAATTGGCAATTGTTTCTTTTTTTTGTTTGCGTTATTTCTTTGGAATTCGAAACGTTCCTTGGTTCCTAATTAATTTGTAAGAACTTATTCTGATTGTGCTTGAAACTCGAAAACCCAATTTATGATTGTTATTATAATTTGATTGCAGCTATAAGCCCATGGGAAACCATCGGATCACTCGGAGCTCGCAAATTTATGCTTTGCAAGAAGCCACAGCATCTGAAAGTGGCTGAGAAGGATGGGAGATCCAATGCAGCAATTTCCCAGAAGGGGAGTGGGAGCTGGAAGGCATGGATTAATAAAGTCACACAATCTTAAATATCTTCTCACTGATGCACTTTCCAGTAGTGAAGGATATGATATCTTCTCGTCAATTTATTAAAGTTGTTTCCAGTTTCGTTTAAGTTTTGCCAAATTATTCAATTTGGTCATCTTATTAGTTGGCGTGGTTGTTTCATTTACCTGGTATTGTCCCTTTAGGGTTTTTTGTTCTAATTCGAGTTGAGAGAATTGTGAAGAATTCCTGATTGTTTAGGGAACCAATCAAATTGTTCTCCTTGAATGTTTTTCTTTGAATAAAATAGACATTTTTGGTTGTCTTTAGTAAATTTCTTTCTTCCATCAGTTGTCGATTTTGGTTTGCTTTTAGAATTCGAACTCTTGCGCAATGTTAGGTATTCAACTGCTTGTTTGCTATAAATAAGGGGCCTGCAGAATTCCTTTGAATAGAGCAATTTCACTGTTTTCTCTTTTTTGGTGCCAATATGGGCTAAAGTCCAAAAAAACAATAGAATAAATTGTAGTTTTCTTTGTTGGATTAGCTGTTTCTAGGAGATTTCTAGCAGATTCTTGGCCACCGATGGCATCTTTGAACTGGATATTCTGGAGCTTAAATCAAGCCTTCACGGGCAAGCATCTGTTCCTTTCAACCATCTTATAGGTTCAGGAGCATCCTCTTCGAATTCAACGACAGCATTTGATAGGAATATTTCCTACCGATCTCGTCAATGCCAGCTAGGATGAGTTTGGTGACAGCCTTTGGTACGCAAGACAGACAAGACTAGCGGCTGCTTCTTTGCCTAGAAAGTTGCCTAGCCTTCCAGATGCGGAGTTCTCTAATCAATAGATCACTCCTCACTACTAAATCAACTATTAAGGGGTAGTTTTGTCTTTTTAAATGAACACATTAGTATAATTTGAAGAAAAATCTGACTTTTGACTTTCATTGGTCACAGTATACTGATTTAATTAACCTCGTAGATATTTTCATTTCTGCGAGGTTATTTTCATTTAGGTTAGTTAAATTACTTAGCTTTCATTTCAAGAAAAAAAAACTCAAACTTCCTTTCAGGGCATTTTCAACTTTTGAATTTGGTTTTTTGTAATAATCGAGATGTTTTGGGTCAGTTTGGTTTTTTTTTTTTTTAATTAAAAAAATATTAATAAAAAAAAAAAGTATAGGATTTACAACTACCAATAGACTGTCTCATAAACTGCTGCTAACCAGTATAGTTAAACCCAAGCTGCTGTAATTTTCTGAAGCTTCAATTCGCTGTTTCGTTATGCACGGCATTTGAGAATCGTTGCTGTGTCTTCTATCTCGGACCAAACTGAGGCCTAACTAGTTCTTGAACAGGGCCAGCCAATAATTTAGAGTGCATTTGACCTGCCTCTTGCATATAGCTATATAAGGGATTGGCTGCTGCTAGTTGTGGATTGGTGGAGCATAGCAAGTTCAACTCTTCACCTGTATTATTTGATGACAAAGTCAATCTCCTTGCACCTTGATGTCTGTTGGATTAAAATCAGTTAAACTGGAAGATTAGGTTCGATTTGCTCTTGAGAATCAAGTTTCCTTATGAACAGAAGTGGAGTTGTCCAACTATAGTTGCATAGTTCCCAACGTCTCCGATGAGATTCAATTACCCGTCCATCGAAAAAATCTACTGGTCACCATTCATATTTGTTAGGTTCAATTACATATCGCAGTTGTAAGTTTCCCATATGGTTGCATCTATGATCTATCCTCTGCTTTGCTTCTCCCGTGTGTGTGTGTGAGTTAACCCCTTTAACTTTGATTGCATTTACAAATTTCCTCGTTCGCACGAACTGATAGAATTGCTGGCTGTAATGGGTCTAAGGACGAGTTTTGGCCATGAAGATGAGCCGCCTCTCCCTCTCCCTCTCTCTGGACAAGCGAGCAGATTGATCGGGAAGCTACATGAAAAGGTAAAAATCCAAGGCAACTGAACGGTGAAGATGGGGCTAGGAAAAGTGAAAACAACGTGGACAATGGAGGACCATTCAATCACATTTATGGATGGGTACTTAACTAACGGCAGCGTTTTGGGAACCTTGACTTGGTCTTTAGTCAAATTAGTTTGGGATTTTTCAAATTTGATTTCAAATCTGTTTCAAAAATTAAATCTCTAAATTGAGCAATACAATAGCGTTCTCGCATTGAAAAATGTTTTATGACAAATTAGTTAATCTCCAAAACCTCAAATCTGCCTAATTGTTTTTTAATTTCATTCAATTAGATCCAATTGTCTTGTAATTCAATAATTTTTCATTCAATAAAATTCCCAATTTCCATTCCTAGGATTTCCAATTACATTCCTAATTAGGAATCCATTACTTATAATTAAAACCTTTTCTAATCAACACCTTATAAAATCCTTCTGGTTGGTTACACATCCCGATGAATTTAGGAAAAAAAATAAATTAGTCTCCATCAATCACTCATTCTTCAATCATAATAAGCAAAAATTTAATTTTTATTTTGCTTAAAATTATTTTTTATATTTTAAATTGTTTTGTTATTCTAATGTCAAAAATAAATTTTTAAAAATAAAAAATATTATTTTAATATATTTTTAAACAAAAAAACATTTAAATAAATAATCATTACAATACTCCAAAATACTTCCTAAAATTCACAAAAACAATCCTATCAAATCCAAAAAAAAACCATATAAACACTTATTTTACTTCACATAGAAGCTAAAAATTAGCAAAGTTACCAAACCAAAAGTCAAATACATTGATTTTACTTTACAAATTCATATTCAAAATTCATAAAGATTATATCATCCAATCAGAGAAAATCTGATGAACATTTATTCTAAATCACAACAATCTAGAATTTATTGCAAGCATATTCTTTTAAAAATTTATTGAACGAGTGCCAACTATTAATGTGATCGTCTAGCTAGGTCCCCCAAAAATTCTTCTAATTAAATTAATTGTAGGTCCTAATTAAGTGCCTATGCATATCGTGTCAAATACCAGAAGTTTATGTTATTTTTTATTTTTTTATTTTAAGTTCTTAACAGTTTTTAAAGGTTAAATAAAGTTAAAATGGTGCTTAATTAAGCGAGTTTGGAACCAAAAAATGGAACAGAAATGCCCAGAGAAGAACAGCATTTGAATCCTGTTAATCGTAAACGGAAGCCTAACCAAATCAAATGAGAGAAAAAATGGCAAATAATAGTATGATCTTCAATCAAAAAGTTAATTGGGCTCAGACCAGAAAGGAAGGGAAGGTCTTTTAGCTCTATTAATATTTAAAGCGTGTTTGACAGTGTGGTTACAGGTACTTTTCAAATAATTTTTCGTGCTAAAATGTATGTAAATAATATTTTTTTATTTTTTAAAAATTATTTTTGACATTAGCACATCAAAACGATCCAAAACATACAAATCATATTAAATTTTAACAAAAAAAATTTAAAATTTTTTAAGAATACAGCCGCAACCGCGTTTCCAAACATGCTCTTAGCATGTTGAATGTTTGAGAACCAGTCTCTACAAGGCCGGCAGGCCCATTTGCTTTGTCCGTACATAACGGACCATGAGCGGAATTGAGGCATCCATCATGATTCATGAGAAGATTTTAGTTTTCATTCATAATTGCAGTATCTTCTTTATTTTTTAAGGAGTGCCTGGCCTGGCCTGAACTGAGCCGTGTTTATCTGCTATGCTCATTAAAAAGCACATGTTTTGTGGGCCATGGTTTGTTATTGTTGAGCTCGCAGAGTTTAT
>Ga0325410_1007103_pt1 | contig 12263 bp, 5 predicted proteins | sample PopdelMetagenome_16_FD_206182 | JGI IMG/M metagenome (GOLD analysis project Ga0325410, IMG submission 206182) | Populus deltoides microbial communities from Bellville, Georgia, United States - Xylem-PdIQD-R3 | ecosystem: Host-associated > Plants > Phyllosphere > Stem > Wood/Secondary xylem... | reverse complement strand
CGAATCCTTTTACTCCAGATTATGAACACCCGAAAGGATCTGTAAAGAACGAGCTGACGACTACAGGAAAAGGGGCGTAGGGCTAGGTAGTGCCTAACTCCTCTCCATGATGCTTCAAAAAAAAAAAAACAAAAAGGAAAAGGAAAAGAGAGAAAGTAGAGACAGGGCAGAGAAGAGGGAGGGGGGGGGAGAGAGAGAGAGAGAGAGAGAGATCAGGAGAGACAAAAAATAGGAAGAACAAGAAAAGCCAGGGAGCAAAAGGGGAAACAGAAGCTTCATCCAGTGGCGGTCGAGCAAGATCTTCGTCCCGAGGCCATCTGCAAAACAAGTAAGTGCTTCCCGCTCCCGCCCCTGCCTATTTAATTCACTATCACTGTAGCAAGATCTTGTTTTCCTGTAACTGGGCCGGGCAAGGTTGGCTGGATCATGCCGAGTGTAAAAAAAAGAGTGGGTAGGGTATTGGTCTTAGAGTGTGTTTGGCAGTGTGGTTGCGGTTGCTTTTTAAATAGCTTTTCGTGCCAAAATATATGCTAATGATGTTTTTTTATTTTTTAAAAATCATTTTTGACATCAGCACATCAAAATGATTTGAAAACACTAAAAACATATTAATTTGAAGTTAATAAAAAAATAAAAAATTTTCAAATTTTGTCAAAAGCGCTTTTGAAACGCAGAAACAAACAGGCCCTTAGGCCAGCCACCCCAAATTGAGTTTGTTAACCCTTATGTGTTTTTCATATATTTTATCCCCTTTCTATTTTGATATCTAACCAAACGATTCTTTTTTTATATATCAAAATTCAGAAATATTTAAGAATATTCGTTGATTTATTTGTGGGCTCCTCATGCCTTGTTTTATTTTTTTTTCTTTTGTTTTTCTTTTTGCTATATGCTCATTTTGTGGACCATTACTATTAAATACAAATATATTGTGCAATATTTTTTTTATTCTTGTCTAAAAAAAGTAAATAATAAAAAGGGTAAACAAACAGAAAAGGGCATAGAAAAATTGTTTCTTCTTCATTAAAAATTCAAAATTTTAAAAACTTATTCACTGACGTCAAAGTTAAATAACACATAATGAGAATTCCAACGTGCTGACAATTAATGATGTTTTTTACTATGGTACACATTCCTCAATGAAATCACTGACGAAATGAGAATTCCAAAGCATTGGTAATTAATGTTCTTTTTTACTCTTGATTATTTACTCTTTTACCAATAGAATCACCGATAAAATGAAAAGGTTATTGGTAATATTTGAGGGGTTTCTGGAATTTTTCTTACGAATTGAAAATTTCAACTTGACTTCACAGACGGAATCACCGATAGAAATTTTAAAGATATTAATATTTAATATTATGTAAATAAAATATAACATAAAAGACCACAAGCACAACATACAGGGTTTCATCTTCTCCATTCTTCTTCTTTCATCCTCTTTTTTCTTTCTCTTCTTCTTCATTTTCTTATTTTTGTTCACGACCCGAGCCAAAATCAAGCATTATATTCTTTTCTCATCCTAAAGTATACTGTCTTTTTTATTTTTCTCTTTATTTTCTGGGTTTTTTAAGAATCCTTTTTCATTTTTTTTGTTTTTTTTAATGCTCAATCGACACTAAACACGTCATAAAAGTAAGATTTTTTTATTCCTTTTTCTTCTTTATTTTTTTTTTTTTGCATTAGTTTTGTGTTTTTGTCATTATTTTTGTTCAATGTTTTGTTGAATTTTAGTGGTTATTTACATAATGTTTTCATTATTTTATTTTTTTTCCAATTTTGTTGTTCAATTTCAATTAAATATGTAAGATTAATTTTAATTAATATTTTTTTTAATTTAGATTATTTTTTTTTTGTAAATTTAGGATTAAAAAGATTACCACTTAAAAAATGAGAATTTTATTCGAAATTAAATTATTGTAATTTTTTTTTGTTAATCTATATAAATGCTTAGGGGAAAGTCTATTGCACGTCATGAGGACAAGATCACTTCTAATTCTTCTAGCTCTGATGCTGACAACCACGAGTTATTAGGTACCGACCAAGAATAGACATCGACTCACAACACGGGGTCGCCGATCGAGTGCGATGCTACAATATCAAGAGGGTTCCCTTCATAGTGGGATCCATTTACCTGCAAGTATGAGGCCCAGTAAAAGGATAACCTTTCAATGTAAGTTTGATTTGCTTTCACAACTGCATGTTTAATAATTTTTTTAAAATAATTTTATTGAACAAATGCAATTTCAGGTTTACAAACATTAAGGCTACAAAAACAGTAACATCGTCTTTAAATCGTCGATGGAAATTTTATTGTTTCAATAGAGTCGGGTTTTCAAATATCTTGAATGAAATTTTCCTGTAATAATTTTTTATTATATGGGAAAATTTGAATGAGAGAGAGTTGATGATAATGTTGCAATGAGAGTTTAGGAGAAGCACACTGCAACTAAGTAAGATCAAAATCAAGATAATATTTTTTTCATTTACTAACAGTTAGGTTGCGTGATTTGTTGTTTTAGGTGCAAAAGAAAGCATAACAATATGTGAGGCAAAGCGAGTTTTTAGCCTAGAAGGACATAGCGGTCGAAAGGATTTTAGACCGTCATATATCTCGAAAGATGTATGGGCAGACTACATTCAACACATGACATCCGTGTTTCACTCGACGATTACAATCCGATACGAAGAACTGGTACCAATGTGTTTATGGTTCTGTTACCACGCATACTGGTGGATCCGTTCCATTTGTTTCGCATGCGAAGCGGATGGTAAGATTTTTTTTATTCCTTCCTTTTTTTGTTTGTTAATTTTTATAAATATATTTAACTGACAATATTTTTTATCTTGTAGGTTATGGTTTTTGGATGCGAGCAAAGCTCGATGGAGCTTTTTGTTGAAATACATGTGCAAAGTGATGATCACTAAAAGGGGTGCAGTAGTTTGCGAATAGCAGAGCTTTGCACTTTGTGGTATGTTGGTTTTCAATCATTTTTTTTATTAAGTTATAATTTCCTTTAATTTGATGAATTTATTTTTTTTTCAAGGATACATATAACAATCACTTGAATGATGGATACAGGGACGATCATTTGACCCATCTGGATCTTGATCCGGATTTGTGGTTAGAGGCAGGATTGTCTGGTGGGCCCGATAGAAATTGGGTGGACGGACTCTCTAAAACTATGACTAAGAACTTGCGAACGACCTATAGTGTTTCGACCGTTAGATGCTCGCAATCGGTTCCAAGCACTCAAACTCCCGAGTTCGAGGTGATGTTAGACCAATGAGTATAGGATCGGACGACCCATCTTAATGAAAAATATGAACAACTCACTACGGATTATGAAGAACTTCACCGAGTGGTAATGGAGATGAGATCACATATGGATGATCCATATGCTCCTCATTATTGGCCCCACAGTCCCAACGACGACCAATCTCCTCCTCCAGCGCCGCATCTGTTTTAAATTAATTATATTCGAACGAATAAATGTATAAATTTGTAATAAATATTTAATTTTTATATTATTTTAATTTCTTTTTATATATTTTATTTTATTTTATTTTATTTTATTTATTTTTCTACTTCTATTCAATAAATTCTTTTACAAAAAAAAATATTTTTAAATATTACTGACAGGGTTACCGACAAACCACACTCGTCGGTATATTCCAGAGAGTTGGTAAAGAATTATTGCAAATGTCACTGCTACTGTTAACTCTCTGAAGGAATTACAGATGGTATTTTGTTGGTGATATATTATATTTACCGACGGATATATTGATGAACAAATAAAAACATTAATGAAATTGCATACAATATTCTGTCGGTTATTTGGCAAACTTCCCGAGGAAACTTCTGAAGGAATGAAGCTAATAAAAAAAACTTTTTGGCGTGCTTTTTCTGTCTTTAAATCCATTGGAAAATTTACTACTGAAGAACTCACCAACATACCAGAAATTACCGATGAGAGTTTTTTTATGGCCTTTTCCGTCCATAAGCCCGTCAGTAAAATACTTACCGACAGATTGTGAGTGTAAATACCAAAAATAATTTTCATCTATAAAACTGTTAAATCTGATAGTATATGTGAGGAGAGTTTTTTGCTCATTTGATCTCGTTTAATTGAGCTTGAACCAAGTTATTAGATTTCAGTTGCCATTAGGTCCTTCCGGCGCCTTCCAATGTCTTGAGGTTTCATTGCTTTTGCTGCTCTTTGGGTCCTGCTTTCTAGCTCACTGTCTTGCAGAACCGATCAACCGGTCTTGTGATTTCCCTGAACCGGTCGACTGTCTCCTAGGTTTTTTTTATTTTCTGGGTTTCTGCATGAACAACCGATTGATTGCTTTTGGGTTTTCCAGAACCAGTTGACTGGTTAACAAGCAATTTGTCTAGGCAGTCTATTTTTTACATTTTTGTTTTTCTTTTAGCTTTTTCCTTCTTTTCTAGTTGCTTTTGGTCAGTTTGACCCGCCTTTGTACTTCTTAAGGTATGCTTCTCGTACTTTTATATACTTTTTTCTCTCTTATACAATTACATTTATCTAAAAAAAAAGGCTATGTATATAAAATTATTCATATACACTACAAGGTCAATGTATTAGTTTGGGTTTTTTTTTTTCTTCTCTTCTCTTCGAATCAATTAATTTAACTTGTATTTGGGAGTGTCGCTCAAACAAAGATTTACCCAAATATATATTTTTTTAGTTTAAAATTATATTTTTTTAATTTTTTTATATTGTTTTAATGTGTTAAAGTTAAAAATAAACTTTTACAAAATAAAAAATATATTATTTTAATATATTTATAAATAAAAAATACTTCCAAAAAATAATCTTTATGATTATCAAACACCCCGTGAAGCAAATAGAATAAATCAATCACAAACTTAATGGAGTCCAACTTGTCCAAACAATGATTACAAACATCCTCTCTGTTTACAGTTTATTACGCGTTCTTAGATAAGATAAAATCCTAATTTTCAACATTTTGATTTGAAAAAAATTAAGATGTTGAAATTTACGTTGGACACATCAAGCCTCTAAGAGCAATTTAGTCATGGAAGTGGCTTTCTTTTGGTGTTGGTGATGACAGTGACAGAAACATTTTGATCTGTGTTTGTGTGGAAAGCGCCTCAAACTCCACCTCCATTTGTTTTTGTAAATTATTAAAAAAAAAAATATTTAATCATTGACGGTGGGGCGGTCATTAATGGGAAGAAAGACAAGGGTGTCTTGGCAGGTTTTGCACTGACTGTGTCCTCAGTTGGAGACTTTGCATGTATGTTTATTATTCTCGTGGTGTTTTATATATCTGTTAAATTTGTAGGATGTTCAGTGAATCTAAAAATTAGTTTAGATTCAGTTTAGTATGTATAAGCTGATCCGAACATTTCGGATTAAAAAAAAAAAACCAAGAAGACAAAGGGTAGCATGTTTTCAAGGTAAAGGTTTTGTATTCTTTTGTAGTTCTGTTTACATTATTTGCACTAATAGGTTCCATGAAATTAGATTCATAATGGAGAAGTCATCCATTGTGGTTAGTGTTTAAATTTGTAAATTTGAATAGGAGAAGTAGAGCTTAAATATGGGTTTTTTCTTCTTTTTTTTTCAATTCTTTGTAATTTTCGATAAGAGAAGTAGTAGCTTAGTAGCTTTTTATGTGATACGTGAGTGTTTGGAAACGCGGTTGTACTCGTGTTTTTAAAAATATTTTTTTACTAAAAATTAATTTTTGTATATGTTTTGAATCGTTTGATGCGCTGATCTCAAAAATAATTTTTTTAAAATAAAAAAATATCATTTTGATGTATTTCGGTATAAAAAACACTTTGAAAAGCAACCACAAACACACTATCTTAAATTTCTAGTTGGATTTATTATTTGAGCATTATTATTTCTCTTCTTTGTTAATGGGTTTATTTTGGTGTGATTGCATTAATAAAAAGAAAGAAAAGGATACAACTATTAAAAAGAACTTTAGATTATAATAAAATTTTAGTAATATTTGTAAACTTTTTTATAATGTATAATGTTATTAATTATGTATGGAGTGGTATATAAAGTGTAATTTTTTTTATAAAAAAAGACAAAATGTTACCATGCTCAAATATTAGGAGGGCCGGGCTAATTTTTTTTTCTTTTTATTAAGATAAAATAAAAAAATAGATTATGGAAAATAAAACTTTTATAATCAAATATTTTACAAAAAGAAAAACAATATAAATATGTTAGTTTGAGCAATATTTTTCATTGCGTTATTATATCATTAGGATTTGGCAAAAGTTGTAATATAGTTCCATAAAGCTTTTTTTTTCCATATTAGTGAGAAGGGTGACATGGGTGAATCGTCAAAGATATGATGTAATTACTTAAAAAAAATAATTTAGATGTAATTAGCAATATCACCCACACACTGTCAGGAAGCACTTTTTGGAATTTATATTATAATTAATTATATGACAATAAAAAATAGATATTCATAGAAAAAACTACAAGATAAAATATGTATTTATTTTACCAAAACTATCTTTTCTTATTCATACAATATTTTTTACAACAAAATGATTCTTTTATTAGCAGAGTGGTTTATTAAATAAAAAGTAACAACAAAAAACAAATATTCACAAGAATTATAATAGTTTGAATTAAAAAGGAAATTTCTAATATTTTTAATTAAAATCATAATTTTTTATTCATGTATTTATTTTTTATTTTGATGAAAACTTGTGTTTTTTAGAAGCATTGTTTTTTAAGCAAACAATTATTATAACAATGAAAGAAAGATTGAATAAAAAAATAATGAATTGGTTATTTTTATGCACCTTTATGAAAAATATATAAAAAAATAAATCTGAGAAAATTATATAAAAAAACAATCAAAATACATATTTTATTCTCATTTAATATTAATTAGCAAATTATTTAAAAATATATATGTATATGAGATTAATACATAATTATTCATAAACAAATTATTAATATCATCATAAAAAGGTCCAGCCTACTAAAAAATAATGGTATAATTCGATAATCCCTTAAATATTATTTTAATAAATTAATTTTATTAGAATTTTATCCACAAATGATAATAATGAGGCATCTAACAAAAAAGGTTAGAGGCATTTTGCTTTAAACAAAAGGTCTAGGCTTAGGCTTACATGGTTCTAGAAGGTTAAGCCCAAGTCCTTGGCTTTTTTTACAATTAGATGAATATTTATTTTATTTTTCTATTTTTTTTAATTATAGCATACGATGAGTTGCTTGTCTAGGCAAATGATAAGTTGCCTGTTTGGGTAGATGACACATCATTTTTTAGTTGAGATTTTAACCATCTCTCATAGCAGAAAAGTTAGAGTCTGAGTTTTCGATCCCACAAAACTAATTTTCAACTTGTTTTCACCTAAAAACACATACAAAACAAAATCTTTAAAACCTTTTAAAAAAAAAACCATTCCCAATTCAAAATAAACCCCTATTGAACAAACTTTACAAGTCTAGGTCTATTTTTTATGATATGTTCAAAGAAAAACACCATCTTTATTGAACCTCCTCTCTAAAAACAAACTTATTGACATCAAAATAGGCTTTTTAATAGGAAACAAATAATTTTTCTAACATTTTTTCTCTCCTTTACTATTTTTTTATTACTTTCTCTCTCAACATCAAGGGTATGAAACATAAAAAATTATAGCTTAGGACTAAAATATAAAATCCTATACTATCAAGGACCAAAAATAAAAAAACTATAAAGACCAAACTGTAGTTTTTTACACCCATGAAATATATAAATAAAAGGAGCTATTTTTTTAGTGTTAAATTCGGTCCATGTTGTTTTATTTTTTATTTAAATTATAAAATTAAATTATTTTTTTACAATATTGACATTTAATTTAATGTTGAGAAGTTTCTGGCTAACAAGAATATGCTTAAAGCATGTAAATAAAAAAAGACTTAAAATCATGTCAACATAGTATAAAAGGATAGAATTAAATAAAAAAATTAGTGATTATATATAAATAACTCTTCAATGACAAAAACTCAGGGACATAAACAATTGCAATTTAGTAGGCCAAAATGCAATTATCTCACAATCCATGATAAAAGGAACAATAGTGTTAATAAGTTATAGATGAGAAATTTAGAGAATCTATCTTATATTATTTAAAAAAAAAAGATGATTAACATTTTAAATAATAAATTTTGAGAATATGCATAGTTTTGAGAAACCAAATACAACCATATAATATATAGTTTCTGATTATGAAATTGACCATAAAAAAAATTAGAAGCACTTTTTATGGTGTGTTGAAAGGAAAACACAATCTAAATTGAGTCCCTCCCCAAGAAAAACTTGTTGGTACCTAGATAGGTCTTTTTGAAGCTAAAATCTAATTAATCAAACTCTCTCTCTCTCTCTCTAACTTTATCTCTCATGTCTCAATATACATGGATTGAACATAAAAACAATTTATGATTGAAATGTAAAATCCTAGAATAACAAGGTCTAAACATAAAAAAAAAATAAAAAACTGCAGAGACCAAACTATAGGTTTTTGCGCTCATGAACAATAAAAACAAAAAAGGATTGGTTTTTTTAGTGTTAATTTTGGTCTTTATTGTTTCAATTATTTTTAAAATTATAAAATTAAATTATATTTTTTAATATTAGCTTTTAATTTAATGTCAACATATTTCTTGCTAACAAGAAAATGCTTAGAGCATGTAAATCGAAACAAATTGCAAAACTTAAAATCATGTCAATATAATGTAGAAAAATAAATTTGAAAAAAAAAATTAGAGTTAATGTTACCATATAATTTTTCAATGACAAAAAAAAAAAAAACCAATTACATTGTAGTAGCCCACAATGTAATTATCTCACAACTATAATAAAAGAAACAGTAATGTTAATAAGTTACTATATTCATTACATATTATGATTATAAGAAATTTAGAAAGTCTATTTTATTTTATTTAAAGAAAAAAAAGAAGATTATCATTTTAAATAATAAATCTTGGAAATATGGATACTTTTGAGAAACCAAATATAACTACATAATATATAGTTTTTGGTTATGAAATTGATCACAAAATTATTTTTTTCTTTTTGATAAATTGACCAAATAACTTTACATAAGAAATTATTTTTTATGGCATGTCACCATCTCAATTCAAACCTCCCTAATCCAAGACAAATTTATTCACACCAAAATAGGTTTTTTTTTAACCCAAATGTAATCAATCAAACACTTTCTCATTTCTTTCGCTGTTTTCGATGATTCTCTCTCTCATATCTCAATATCTAGGAAATGAAGAATAAAAAAAATAAATTTTAGGATTGAAATGTAAATTCTAAAAAAATAAGGATCAAACATAAAAAAAAAAACAAAAATTGTAGAGACCAAACTATAGTTTTTTGCACCTAAACAACAAAAATAAAATGATTGTTTTTTAAGTGTTAACTTTGGTCCTTGTTGTTTCAATTGTTTATAAAATTATAAAATTAGCTTTTATTTTGTAATATCAAATTTAATTTCAAGAAGTTTCTCGCTAATAAGAATATGCTAGAGCATGCAAATTAAAAAAAATATAAAACTTAAAATCATGTCAACGGAATGTAGGAGGATAAAATTGAAAAAAAATCAATAATTGTAACTATATAATTTTTCAATGACAAATGAAAAAAAGAGACAAAAAACATTCCGCATATTATAGTAGTCCATAATGCAATTATCTCACAATAAAAGTAATAACAGTGTTAATAAGTTGCTATATACATTATGATGAGTAATTTAGAAAGTATAATTTATATTATTTAAAGAAAAAAAAGATTAACATTTTAAATAATAAAATTTTAGAATATGGATAGTTTTGAGAAAACAAATATAACTCCATAATATATAGTTTCTGATTATGAAATTAATCAAAAAACTATTTTTCCCTTTTATAATCGAAATGGGATCAATCAAACACTTTCTCTCTCCTCTTTTTTATTTGATGAATTTCTCTCTAATCTCTCAACATTTAGGATTGAAATGTAAAATCTTAAAACAACAAGGACTAAACATATAGAGATTTAAAACTACAAAGACCAAGCTATAGTTTTTTGCACCTATGAACACACAAAAAAAGCTATTTTCAATAAGTGTTAACTTTGGTCCCTTTTATTTTAATTATTTTTTTAAATTATAAAACTAAATTTGTTTTTGTAATGTTGACCTTTAATTTAATGTTGAGATATTTCTCGTTAATTTGTATATGAATTGAAATAAATTGTAAGACTTAAAATCATGTTAACATAATGTACAAGTATAAAATTGAAAAACAAATCGAGTAATTTTAACTATATAATTTTTCAATGACAAAAAAAAAGAGAGATACTAACAATTACATCGTAACAATCCACAATAAAATTATCTCACAGTCCAAAATAAAAAAAAAATAAAGAAACAATACTGCTAATAAGTTACTACATAAATTATAATGAGTCATTTAGAAAGTCTATTTTATGTTACTTTTTTTAAAAAAAAGAAAAGCATTTTAACAATTCAAAGTTTGACAGTAACAATAGACTTTCACGTAAATATTATAAATAAAAATATAAAAGAATTGAGTCATACGAACACTTGTATATTGAGATATTAACTCTGAAAATATACATGATATATGTATGTATGTTATTATGAGAAAATGAACATGCATAGAAAGTAACATATGAGTAATGGATGAATATGAATTCTCTATAATATCGGCTTGAAGGAGTCATAACAAAAAAAAAAAAACTTCCTTGTGATTCAGGAGCAGCAACCAGGATTGGATCTTCTGTTAGGGGAGGTCGCGAGACAGGCGAAGCAGGTGCATGATTTTCCCTTCTATTTGCACTTATATAATTTAGAATCCTTATGGTGAATACAATTATAATAAATATCATGTTCAATGTAAATAAAAGCCTAGTGTATTTACAAGATTATCTTTGACTAATGACATCCGTGATTGGATTGCAGGGATATGATTTACAAGATTAGCTCCGACTAATGACATCCGTGTTAGGATTGCCGGGAAATGAATTACAGGATTAAACCTTGCAAGGTCACCTAGTTTATGCAAGTAAATAAGATTATTCAATTAAGAATATACAAATGAGTGTTAATTGGGTTTAAAAGATTTACAAGCAAAATATAAGTTATTTGTTAGAATTCTCATGGATTCGATAGAAAGTTAATACATCATTCGTATTCATTACATGAGCATACATATATTCTTTATCAATATAATGGTATGTTTATTTATGTAACAGGTCCATCAAATATCCATGAAGATCATTAGTTTAGGACTCTACTTTGTGAAGATTATGTAAATATTTAACTTTAAACAAAAGGAAATTAACGTGTAGTATATTTTTATGCAAACCTTGATGTATTTATAAAGGTCCAGCTTAGCATGTAGTATTTTAGTTATCTTGTAATTAACTCTTTTGAAATATTTAAGAACACTTCTTATATTGTAAATACTTTCTTTGTATGTTAGTATTCATTTTCCTTTAAATTTTATGATATGATGTGTTGGACTATATTCATATTAAACTTACTCGTAAGATATATATATATATATATATATATATATATATATATATATATATATATATGAGTTGTGGAATTATGAGGTTTGATATAAGGTCCGGAATTAAGGGACCTTGTGATGATGGGTTGATTGAGTAAACTGATAGTAGTTGATAATTTGGGATGTCCTAAATATAAACAAAACTCTGCCGAATTTTTAGAAATAAAAAAAAAGTTACTCTCAAATAAGGAGGATGTGTTGGAATCTTTTAACATTGATCGAGTCGTACAGTCGGACTATTACATCTTTTATTTTAATTATTTTTTAAATTATAAAACTAAATTTTTTTTTGTAGTGTTGACCTTTAATTTAATGTTGAGATGTTTCTAGTTAATTCGTATATGAATTGAAATAAATTGTAAGACTTAAAATCATATTAACATTGTAGCAATCCACAATATAATTATCTCACAATCCATAATAAAAGAAAATAAAGAAACAATAATGCTAATAAGTTACTACATAAATTGTAATGAGTAATTTAGAAAGTTTATTTTATGTTATTTTTTTTAAAAAAAAGATTAGCATTTTAAATAATAAATCTAGAAAATATGGATAGTTTTGAGAAACCAAATATTGAAATCGATCACAAAATTATTTTTCCTTTTTGATAAATTGACCAAATAACTCAACCCAAGG
>Ga0325410_1007098_pt1 | contig 12270 bp, 4 predicted proteins | sample PopdelMetagenome_16_FD_206182 | JGI IMG/M metagenome (GOLD analysis project Ga0325410, IMG submission 206182) | Populus deltoides microbial communities from Bellville, Georgia, United States - Xylem-PdIQD-R3 | ecosystem: Host-associated > Plants > Phyllosphere > Stem > Wood/Secondary xylem... | reverse complement strand
GGGTTCCCTTGTGCCGGTGAATTTTTGCGTCCTACTATTGATTGATTATGGAAGGCAGTAGAAAAGGAACGAAGCCGGTTGTGAGCTCCATGATTGATTACCTCCTATGACTGTATTAACTGAACGCTTCCATTAAGGAAGTTGACGAGGGCAAATCGTATCAAACGAATGACAGAGTAATTACCATCTCCTTTGGCAAATTTCTACAAAGGTGGAGTCTAACCATCAACCGAATAGAAGGCGCGACAGACTTTCGCTTATCCTTCTCAAGCAGGGAGAGAGACAGCGATGCAACTTCCAGTCTGATTTCTGAAGATCATACACAAACACAATTATTCACTCCTCATTTTTTTGAAAGAAAAAATAATAGATGGAAGAACTAGCTGCTTGTATCTGGTAGTTGAGTAGAATTGTAAACATTTTAGACTGGAGATTGTAGACGATTCCAGTATTATTTTAAATTTAAATATTTAGTCTCACCTTCCCTTCCCTTCCTCCAATTTTCACATTCGCAAAAAATGCCCTAAAATATTGGGCTATGTAATTTATTTTGTCATAAAATACCTCTCCGCCGTTCCTTCTGCGAATAACGTATCGCTTTTATAATCCAACGGCTCCAAAACGTCAGTGACAACAAACTTTAAGCACCTGCTGTTCCTATAGCACGTGTTGTGTTCTCCGCAAACTAAACTTCTAACTCCGTAGAGAAAGAGGTTTTTACGACTTGAATTGGACCCCAAGAGAGCGGAATCTAGCTAATGCCAGAAAAACTTCTCTCGCGCTTCTCTCGCGCTTCTTTCACGCTTCCTCACCTGCGTTTTCTCTCTCCACAAGCTTCTCTCTCGCTCTGCTCTCTACATAACTTCATTGCTCCTACAAGCCAGAAAAGCCCATTCACTCTATCTCGATCAGTTGCAGCCGCTACAGGTACGTGTCAGATGCCTTTACCTTTCTTGACAACTGGAAATGCTTTTAAATCTTGATTTGTTGCTGCTGCTGTTGTTTTGGTTCAGCAATGGATAGCAGCAGCAGCACGCCTTGTAAGCTGGTATTATGCGGAAAATCATCTGCAGAGAATGAAATTGCTAAATCATTAATGAATAATAACACTCTTAAACTGCCTGATAATGTGCAAGTCTCTACTCTCTTGCACTCAGAGATTATTAATAAGCAGCAGCGGCAAGACGAAGAGTCTTTCTGTATTGAACGGTTTATGAATTCTCTTTCAACTAATCAATTCGGTAGATTACTCATCTGGTCGCCGATATTGCCTTCAACTCATGATGTTGTTTCCAAGTAAGAATCTCCAATTTCAATTTTCCGATTTTTTTCGTGTGTATAATAAATTCAGATGCTTAATTTTTCTTCTTCTTTTTGACAGTAATTTTGGTGAGCTTCCAATTGGTACTGTTTGCGTTGCTGATGTTCAATATAAAGGGCGAGGTTTGTGATATAAATTTCGTGCTGTGATTTCGGATTTCCAATAATCAATAGTTATAACTTTGTATGTTTGATTGTGCAGGTCGATCAAAGAATGTATGGGAATCTCCAGCAGGTTGCCTGATGTTTTCATTTACCATTCAAATGGAGGATGGACGAGTTGTGCCTTTGTTGCAATATGTAGTGTCTCTTGCTGTTACAGAGGCAATAAAGGATATTTGCGACAAAAATGTTGGTTTTTTTTTCCTTCTTAATTGAAGGGTGTTGCCAGTCATTAACTAGTAACCTTGCTCTTTCTTATTTGATATCTATATATCGCTTACTTGGTGATGTTTACTGGACAAGAGAACATAATGACTTAAACAAGTAAATTAGTCAAGTTGCATTCAGAGTATGTGATCTTAGAGAACTAAGTGCTAGTAACTCATTACGTTGGTGTGTGAATAACATAACTTTTTAAATAATTTTCACCTGATAGTGTCTGATTGAAAGGTGGCTTGTGGCTGCTTTACCCATCAATGCTATGCATGATTGTTTTATTGCAATTTTTCAGCCAGCCAGTATGTGAGTTTGAGGTTTGATTCACTCATTTGGGAGTATATGATTTATTTCAGGGCTTACCGCGTATTGATGTTAGAATCAAATGGCCAAATGATCTTTATTTGAATGGTCTTAAAGTTGGAGGCATTCTCTCCACCTCAACATATAAATCAAAGAAGTTTAATGTCAGTACCGGTAAATATAATTCTTTTTCTGTGATCCGTAATTGTTTTGTGATGTTCACACTTCCACATTGCTAACTGGCTACTTTGGTTTTTCTTTATCACTTGTTCTCTATAATCCAAATCATAGAGAAGGTTGGTTCTAAGTTTGCATGTATGATACAAATAATATAGCATCACAATCTTGCAGGTATAGGCTTGAATGTCGATAATGAGAAACCAACAACATGCTTGAATGCAGTCTTAAGAGAATTGTCTGCTGCTGCATGCACATTAAGAAGAGAAGATATTGTTGCCGCCTTTCTAAATAAATTTGAAAATTTTTATGATCTTTTCATAAATGGAGGTGAGCCAATACTTTTTGAAAAGTCATATCCATCATCAATATGTCATCTCATTTATCAATCATTCTGTAGAAATGTCATCCAGACATGCCAACCTTCTTTGGTTTAACATTTCGAAAGTTGAAACTATCATTTTCTTGTAGCAATTAACTGAGTTTATTTCCAGATAAATTCATTTGATAAGGGCCCATACTTGAAATGTTTCCTTAGAAATCCTGCTAGGTTAAAAGGCATGTATGTCTATGCATGATTATTCCAGTTGTTTCTTGAAGGTATGCTTGCCACTTAACATCATAAAAGGAAGAGAAATAACACCTTGGTAACTTAAATTTAAGGATTATTGGATATAGGATGAAAAAAAGAAGAAGCTAGCCTGGAAATTTTAATATCTGTTAGGCAAACTTTTGAGGAGATAGAACTTCGTTACAGGAGCTCAAATGATTGATTTTGAGATTTATTTATAGCTTCATGGCTTCATCCACTCCCATCTCCCATTGCATTTGTGGAATTGATTTTTATTTTAGCTCTATGGTTATCTTTTTTATTCTTCCCTTGGATACTTGCAGACTAGTGTGCTTGGTTTTTGCTGCCTTTAATTCTTGTATTACTTACATATTGTGGGATTTAGGGGTTTGCTTCAAATTTCTTCCAGATACTTGTTTGTTGTCCCCTAGCCTGGTAAAGCACCAGCTGGAATTGGCTTTATTCAGAAATCAGAAAGCATTGCAATGAGCTATTCTTATTAAGTTCTCTAAGATAGATTGAGGGAGGGTGCTGATTTGATACTTTTCAACTAGTCACAGAATGCACATGCTAATTCTTAACCAACTGCTTCATGTAGTTCTGCTTGAATCAGCTCGAGGGATTTTAGAATGGTAGGATAATGGATTGAATTTATATGGTTTATTAACATGAATGGTGAAGTTTGATAGCAAAAGGGTGAAGATTTGATGGCTTATTTTTTTGGATCCCCAGACTCTACTCATTTGTCCCTGGTTAATCATATATGGAAGAGCTAGATACACTCTAAGGTTAAGTTTTTTGTTCGGTTAGTTCTCAAAAACATAAATTCCAATGACTTGTTACAAGTTACTAATTGTGTTGATGTTGTTTCCTTCTCTCTTTTCATAGCTGCATCAGAAAATTCTTTAGAAATAGCAGTTTGTTTCTACTGACTTTTTTCATTTCTCTTGTCAAACTAATTGTATTACTTATGATAATAATAATAACAATAATGCCACGTTCATTCTTTCTTTGTGTTTTTTTTTTCTTTTGGCATGTCATCCAGGATTTCAAACTCTTGAGGAGCTTTACTACAAAACATGGCTACACAGGTAAGACATACTTTTTTATCACTCTCCAGTGTTTAACATGATTCCCTCTTTGTTATGTTAATGATTTCCTTTTCTGGGTGTGATTGTTTACTTTATCTAATGTAAAGGGCACTGGAAATGTTTATAATTGGTTAAGGTAGATGTTCATTCAAATCAAAGATGTTTTATCGGTTTCTCATTTCATCACTTCCTCTGAAATTTTATGTCCATACAAGTTTTGAAGGAGATAACTTCAAGATACATAGCAAAGGAGTTCCATCATCTCCTGTTATTTCTGTAGCCATGAAATGTATTGAGGTCCATGGAAGTTTTAGATTACTTTTTTTATGAATTCCTTGCACCCGAGAATGGTGCTTGGCAAACCTGAAAACAATTTGACTGAAATTAAAAGGGAAAAAAATCACATTCTAGTTGCCATATAGAAAAAGAATATGGTTTCACACACTTTGCTTCAGCTAGGATGATGTGGTGTTCAAACCAATGAATCATCTGTTATCTTCTCAGTAATGTCCCTGTTTCAGCTGCTCACATTATCATTGGCCTTTGGATGTGTTGACCTTACAAGTGTAACTGGTTAATTTCCACAAATCTTTTCTGTCAACTATTTTCTCATCCCCTACTCAATATTCTCACTTGTTTTGATTCCCAAATCTTTTTTTTTTTTACTGTTTACATATCACCAGATTTCTATTCGCTCTGCTTTAAAAATTCCTCATATTGAGCTAGATAACTGCTACTTTCTGTGCTACAAGACAGCTGATCTGACATGTTTAAACTGTTTAGACAAGCATGTTTCAGCGATTTGTTTTCTGGGAACACCTTTCACTAATTTGCAAAATTTTAATTGTTTTTCATATGCTTCTATAATTGGAACTTCAGAGGCTATCTCTGTTATCTTGGACCATAGTTATGTTCTTTATCCTGTACTAAACTCTTGAATTCAATTATCATAATCTGCAATACATTTGTCATCTTTTGCATGTATAGTTATGATTTTGTTTTGAGATGTTCATGTAGTGGGCAGAGAGTTATCATCCAGGAGAAGAACGAGAACCAAGTAGTGGAGAACGTGGTCACCATTCAGGTATGACCATTGATATGGTTCCTAGATAGCATGCTACCTTGCAATTTGAATCCACTCTTTTCCCCTATGGAGATCTGAGGAACAGTTTTATTCTGTTACACATTACAAACTGAAGATCCATACTTGATTTTGTAATTTCAGTTTCAATAATGAAGTTTGGAAAAAATTAGTTACTTAAGCCACTTGATACGACAAACCTGTTATATGATATTCTGCAAAATAAGGTGCCATTGCATTTTGCAATGGTGCTAAATAAGTGGAAGTGTCATGTTCCTTGTGCTAGAGCCTAAGATTTAGCTGATTGTTTTATTTTCAGGGTTTGACATCCTCGGGTTATTTGCTAGCTATCGGTGAAGACAATCAAATGTGTGAACTTCATCCTGATGGCAATAGGTAGATTGGCGTTACCTTTCCAGATATATATTGTTGTTTAGGATAATCTACACTTGTTCCAAGTTGAATTTGAAGAGAATTTATGAGTTTGTGTGTTGCTGGGTTGTGCATGAGTAGTTCTTATTCAACAAAATCATCGTGCATAAGTCCTGCTTTGCTTTGAAGTTTTCTACAATTGACTGAGGAGCTATATAAAATTCCAAGAGGCAATGTGATAAGCAAACATAGTGCTAGGTCTGTGAAGATTTTTAGATATCCGATGATTTCATTTCTTCAAGTTTGCTCTCTAGTTAAGGCTATTAAGTTCAATTTCGCAATAAGCTTATGTTTCTTTCATTCAAGTTCGTGTGGTAAAAAGAGAGAGATAAAAGGGTATGTGTGCATGTGTGAATATTTGTCTCCTTATTTCTCCTCCAATAAGATTTAGGGTGCCTTTGGCACTATGGACGACACGTTTGTGGCTGCAACCTCATCGTTAGCTTTCTCATTACTTTTCAGTCATCAGCATATCAAAACCACTTTTACCATGTCTTTAGGTAGCTGTACGAGGAAATGATGTGTTGATGTATCCTATTTTCTAATACAAGGATTACATGGACCCATGTGCATAGTGTCCTCTATGTAACTTTTCTCAACCCAGATGTCTCGAGCCCTTGGCTTGGTTCGTGTTTTAATGGGCCGTTAACAACTTTCCGTGTTTCTAAATTTTCCTTTCATCAAATAAAAAACAGTTAGAAACCCATGTGCTACTAAGTGTTACTATCTGCTATTATCTACTTGCTTTTCACTGAAATATGCTGAGATTGGTATCGTATAGTTTTACATTCAGATGATTTGGTTCCATACAGAGAACTTTCCTCATTATCCTCCTAAGATAAGTAATCACAGTTATTTGTTCTCATTGGCTACAGTTTTGACTTCTTCAAAGGACTAGTCAGAAGAAAACTTGAATAAAGAAGATTCCCTAGCATCTTCCACTGGAGGCAAAAGTCATGTTGGAACAGCTGCGCAAGTGGAGATGTTCTACGAACTGTATTTCTTATTTTCGTTTAATTAAATCACTCTGCCCATATTTATCTTCAAGTTGCTTTGTTTAAATGAGATATTGACAAAACTTACACAGGTCTTTCTTTACTTCTTTTTTTTTTACCTTGCAAGTGCAAATCTTTATTTACTTATGAATTAGGTCAGATTCCTTCACCCAATATATATAATTAAGGCCAGGTCATCTAAATTACGAACATTGTACAGCGTATTGTACATTTGCAAACCGAGATCACATACTTTTTTAAGCTGTTTGTTACTTTGCGGAGAGCAGATGTAGATCTCTAGCAATAATCAATCATTTGTTAGAAATTTGGTCACTTTTGTGCCAGCTGTGGAACGATACCTAAGAACAAATCCATAATTGATTTGGTCTTGTGGCTCTTTGATTATATTCTTTGTTCAAAAGGCCATATTGAAAGATGTGTTTGCTTTAGTTTTGTTAGCTGGATCCTTCCACCCATTATCAACCAGGTGTCAAACTAATATGGCTGTCATTGTTTTTCTACTTTATTTATCACTCTTGATTTGTTGAAAACATGCAGGGCAAAGATTTTTCTTCCAGGCCGACGATCACTCATCAGGAGATACCTTGACTGTTGTGCAGTCTAAACCTCAGACACTGGTACGCCCTATGATTGAGGGGAATCTGTGTTATTCTCCGCCCTTTTCTCTCTCTGCATTTTATTTTGGGAAGGAAAAGAAAAGGACCCTCCACCCCCTTAAACACCAGCTTCTGCATAAAACAAAATTTTCAAACTTGATATGTATTATTGGGGCGGCCGTAACCCGTTATCGGGGTCCATGTGGCAGACATTGTCTTCATTGCTGTGTGTCAATATGGATTTATGTTGAGGTTTAGTCTTCTTCAAAAGGCTGCAAAAGAGCAAGTAAGATAAAGTTCATTCGTTCTACTTCGTTGTCGTCTATAAAAGATTCTGGGTTCCGTTTCGAAGTTTGAAGGTCCCCTCGTATATCAAAAGAGCGCCAAGTTGCAGCTCTTGACCATCTTTGGCATGTCTTGCATGAGATGTTTGTAGATTGTCGACGCGTTAGGAAAACCCACTCGTTGTTGCTTAAAATTTGGTGCGGATGCTGTGTTTATGTATGCTGGTTGTTGCTTGTAGCGGAGGTATAAGAATGTTTTGTGATTCTCAACCCTTTGCTTAATGGCGGAGAAGCAATTCATGGATTAGGTCCAAAAACAAAACGTATTTTTTTACATTTGTTGTGTCCCAATTGGTTAACTTGGCTTTTCTTGCTGAAAATGACCTATCCGGTGTTATTAGAGGTGTTAGCACCTTCTAAGAGGATGATTGAAATGGAGGGTGGCTTTTTGCATTTGACCACGAGTGGTGATAAAATTCGACTCTGGATGAAAGTTCAATCATTTGTTTTTTTTTTTTTTTTGAAAACTGGACGATACACTGTAGACTGAGAAGGACAAAAGAAAAAACTGGATGTTACAAGCGTGGAGTACTGTTACTTCAGCCAGCCTTTTCTTTCCTTTTTCTAAATTGGCTCATCGAGCAAGAAAAATACCAAATCACCAATTTCCTTGTACGTCTTTCTGACTTGGTTAATTTAGTAGGCACATGGCTTTGGTGGCGAATTTGACATGAAAGATCAAACAAACACGAAATGTCAAAAGTAATTACGCCTTTAAATGCAGAATGGATGGGTTATATTCACCATCCTTGAGGTTGTAACAGCATTATTCGTTCCCCTTTTAAAACTGTATTGATGTTATTTTATTTTTCTATTAAGATAAATGTTCGGATCAATTTGTGTGTACCTCGATTAATTCTATAAATCTAAAATAACATAATCAATCAAACAAACTCTAGAGTAGCATGATCAATCAAACAATTTTTGTCAAGCCAGTAGCCCTGCCAGGATTAATGATCAACGTGATGCTTTGTACAGGACAACAACAAAAAATGAAATCTTCATCAATTTCGAACATCCTAATTTGAAGGGAAGCATAACAACTGTGTTTAGCCCTCTTCGGTCCGTGAGGCGTTCTTGGGAAGCAAGTCTGAAGGTCGAACTGACTTGAGGCTGGTTATTAACTAATTCCTACAAAAGGATTCGCCAATCATTTTCAAATCTTAATGGCTCGGAATCGGTAACATATATGGTGATTCCCGTATTCCAGTGTTCAGATTCCACATTCTCTTATGATAAAAGCTCTTAATTGTCAAAGGGACATGAATAGAGATGGAGATAGAGGCAAGTTCCAGTTCACATTGTAATAATGTTCAGTGGGTTCATTATGCTTCGAGACCTAGTTGTGGGAGGGGAAAAGAATAGGATCAGTCTAGCAGACCTTGAGCATAATCACATGGCCAGCAGGCATGGTGGACCAGGGTGAATCAAATAAAATGAGGTTAATACATGGAACTGGGAATATGGAGAGAAAAAAATTGCTGAAAGATGGAGTTGAAGAGAAATTTCTCAAATTCCTTCCTCATCTACAGGTAGAGTTTTAAAACAACAGTAACTTGATTTTTAGTAGCAATTTGTAGCTTTTATTCTATGCTATCGTGTCAAGCCACTGACCTACCGTGTGCAGTTACAATTTGCACGTCTATTACTATAAGCCATCGTCGTCGAAGAGTGATACTGCACGAGTTTTTTTGTTTTTCTGTTTTCGAACGACCCAACATTGAGACTTGAATTTAACTTCGATGCTATATTTGTTGGTTTCAAAGGTTGGTTTCTTTATTTGATTTTATAAGGTAGATTAATTTAGGAAATGTAGCTTAAAATTATTTTTAAAATAATCTAATTTTAATTAATACATAAATTGATTTGAAGATATATATATATATAAGTGCCCAGACACGTATATTAACGAGTCGTGTTGACAAAGGCGAAAATAGATATGGTAGAAGGCGGGCGATTTTGTAGTTCTCCCAACGGTATTAACTTTATTGTGGTGAAATCTTACGATTTTTTTCCCTCCCGAATAGAAAACATGCATGACCCAATTATTAACCCTATACTTTAGAGTTTGATAACGATTAACGAAGAAAATAATGATCACCTCTCTCGCTCCCCGTATCATAATGGTTATGCGTGCTTGCCCGCATGCAAAGATTTATTTGATTTGATTCTAGGAATGAATAATTGGCCTATCGGCGAAGATGAGTCAAAAAAGTTGGCACCAGCTACTCCAATCCAAAGTGGATGGGTCCATTCATGTCGTCTATAATTCTATTCAAACTCGGGCTATCTTCTTCTCTTGTATTGGGTGAAATCTATCGCCTTCTCCCTTGTATTCTTATGGCATCTGTCACCATTTTTTGTTGTTTAGTTTTGTTATGATTATGTGCTTTTTGATGGAACTACTTGCAATGCTGAGTGCGTGCAGCATCTCCTCTACAGTAATCTTAGGCGTTACTCTGGGGAACTGTATCTGCTCCGTTCTCCTGATATGAAATGAAGCTTGCTTTCCTGCTGAACGAGAAAGTACAAATTTCCCCGTTTCTGAATTTTAATTGAAAATTACATGCAGGCTCTTAAACGGCGCTGGCGGATCAGAACGTTGCTTTGGACGCGTTACGCGTCTTCATTTTACGTGTACAGTTCCGATTTTCCCCGAGACAAACCGACGTGGATTTCATTGACCTGTGCAGTCAGTTCTAGGTGAAGAGCCTTTGCGTTGTCCCGTTGTGAACTTTCACTTTTGCTCTTTTTTTTTTTTTTAACTTTATTAGTTGTTGTTCGAGTGAATTTCGATGTTATCATTGCCAAAAGATTGATAATATGCTTTGACCACCGTGCGAGCCAAATCCCTATTTTTGGTCTCCTTTCTGTGGCACTGTTGCCTTTCACGTGTACCTTCTAATCCAGCACAGGTAAAAGATTATCACAAACCACGCACTGTAAAAAAAATTAAAATATATTAAAATAACTTTTTATTTTTTTAAATTTATTTTTAATATTATTATATCAAAACAATATAGAAACACTAAAAATATTAATTTTAAATAAAAATATTCAATTTATTTAAAAACAACATCTCTATCATAAAAACAAACAAAGTATAAGAGCTTGTTTAATATTGTGATAGTAATTTCTTTATAAAATACTTATCATTTAAAAATTATCTTTAATATTATATATCAAAACAATCTAAAATTAATAATAAAAAAAAATTAAAACACTCATCCACAACGTAAACAAACAAACCGCGCCTAAATTTATCTTTAGATTCTCTTTGCTATCCTCGATGAAGTATTCCATTGTTTTGAAACAATAAAAAATCCGATTTTGTAATCAAACCAGTAGGGGTAACTTTTGGTTAAAAAATAATATAAAATTATTCTTTAAATTTTATTTGATAATTTAAATTTTTGTGTTTATCATGTACTCGAAATTTTAATGATAAGATTATTCGATGGTGATGTATCGAGAATGTAAAAAATTATTAAGAGATAAAATATTTAGCATAATTTAAATATAATAACGAATAACGAATCTCATTAAAAATTAAATCTTATTATAGAAATAAAAATTATATATTGATGAGTTTCAAGAAGTGAAGTGCAAAAACTAAGAGATTTTTTATTGTCAAATTCTCTGAGTTTGTTTTGCCTATACTATATGAATGTTTTTTTATTATTATTAATATGAGTGTACGGGTCAGCTTGCACGCACCTTGACTTATTCTACGAGTCTTGAAGTTAACGACCATATAAGCCTCTAGTGGTTATCATATTAGCAACCACATGACTCGAACTTGAGATCACATGAGGAGCAAACCTCTTTGTCCCAAATTTTTACAACCAGAACACCTACTTGATAAACTTGGTTTACTGAAATTATAAACCGATATTTATTAAGCATAATTGGTGGCTTTATATAGCCATATAGAAAGTATCAAGTAACAGAAGAAACAGCAAAAGCAAATAACATGGGTTGTGGCCAAAGATCAGATCAACACCCTGATATTCAGGGATTATTGCTAACAAAAAACGTAGAAAACTGAAGACTAAGTCTTATCAGGTGACACAACTAGATGGTTAATATATACATGTTTTGTTTGACGTGTTTGTTTTGTGTTATACATTGAGCAAAATAACTTCAACTTTCTAACAATATATTAATGTGTTGTTTAAATTAAAGTAATTATTAAAGATATTACTCGAATTAATATTTTAGAAACTAAATGAATTGTTTAAGAATTGAATTTTTTAACACGCAAATATCATTAAAAAAAATACAAGCAAAAAAGAATCAATGATCAAAATATTATGTTGTTTTTAAGGAGAAAGAGCTCCTAAAAAAATTGATTAATATTTATACAAAATGAGAGATGATATACTTAAAATAAAATAATCAAGGCAAGTTAACTTTCAAACATTTAAAACTATTAAATACTAGTTAATTGGTATGTATAAAATAAAATTTACTGAGGTTAGTTAAATTTAAAATATTTTAGATTATTTTTTAAAATAATATAAATGGTTTTTTATTTTAAAAAACATCGTTTTCGATGATTTTTAAAGTGTTAAGCAATTATACTTATAGCATGTTTTCTTATAAAAATCATCTTTTAATTTCAAAATTCAAGTTACTTATTTATAAGGTATTCACAAAATATTTTTTTATGTATTTTATTTCAAGGTAAAACAATAAAGTTAGAAAACTAGAAAACCAAACAAGCTCATAGAGGTTGTTTGTTTTTTAGTTTCATAAGCATTTCTAAAAAATTATTTTTTATTTTCTTATTTCAAATTAATTCGTTTGGTGTTTTTCAATTGTTTTAATATACTAATATCAAAATAAAATTAAAAAAAAATATTATTACAATATATTTTATAAATAAAAATTATTTTTTAAAAAATCATCACTACAGTATCAAGTTTCTCGTAAAATCTCATCCAAATTCCAAACCACAC
>Ga0325410_1007096_pt1 | contig 12270 bp, 5 predicted proteins | sample PopdelMetagenome_16_FD_206182 | JGI IMG/M metagenome (GOLD analysis project Ga0325410, IMG submission 206182) | Populus deltoides microbial communities from Bellville, Georgia, United States - Xylem-PdIQD-R3 | ecosystem: Host-associated > Plants > Phyllosphere > Stem > Wood/Secondary xylem... | reverse complement strand
GATTTAGAAACAAGCTAGACTTGTATCATTTGAGATCTACACTCTATTCAATCCAAGGTATATTGAGTTAGCATCCAGGCTTTACTCTTTTCATGATGTAGGCTTCTTGAACAAATAGTTCGTGTATAGAACTTTGCTGATCGTTAGCAGGCCTGATGGTTGTCACTTGTTTTACCTTGTACAGTTTTTGAAAGAGCAAACATGTCTAACGGACAACAAAATGGATAGTTCTATTATAGCCACTGGCTGGTTGGAGAGGTCCTTCGATGCAACAATGGGTCACTAAGAACCTGATTTGACATTAATTGATTGCATCGGTAATATCTTATTAGTTCAACTTGAAGATTAGAGACTTCCAAATTCTATATATGCATTACTGGAGAAAGGGGTTGCTCTGTTTGCTGTTATAATCCATGTCGTCATATCCATATAAATCCCTGCTACCTGCTACTAAATTTGTCTGTGAATAAGAGTTTCTGATGCTGAACTCTGACAAAAGCAAACACATATGGCATTCTAAAGTTAAATACTCTGTTTCGATGGGAGATGAAATTGACATCCATGAAGTTCATATCCTAAAATTTTTACCTTGGCTTTTGTGATTTTTCCTTGCATCATCACCGCCTTCAATTGGCTTCTCTAATCATGTGGTTTCCATATGGCTAGCATTCGATTTTCGATTGATGGGTCCGCTCTTTTGGCACGTTAGCGTGAGGCACATCTTTAAAATGAGTGCCTTTACCTAATTCTTGTTATCATGATGCTTCATACTTTTTAACGGTGATAATAATTATTTTTTAAAATAATTTTATTTAAAAATATATTAAAATATCTTTCATCTACTTATGTTATTTTGAATCTAAATAAATGCTAGATGTTAATTAAAATTAAAAATCAAACATATTTAATTCGTGAGGCGTGTATAATGTATTTACCAATATCTAAGTTTGTTTTAGTGAATTGATTACTTAATTCCTTTGATTTTTTTAAAAATGATATTAAGTCATTGGTAAGTGAAATCTTTTGTAGGATTTCTTTTGACAATTTAATTATTTTTTCTAAAATATTCTTCATTCCTAATCAAAATTTCCAACCTCACATACCATAGATAAGATCAAAGATGCCCTTAGAAAAGATTGTTTATACATTTTTTTTAAAAAAATTAACAATTAACATAGATCAAGGGACTAGCTTATGATTTGCAAAACCAGAAGGACCAACTTGTAAGATCATAAAAAATAGGAAGCAAATCACAGTCTCCCTAGGAAAGCTTGGAAGATGGAGACTGGAGGAGGCAACTAGGGAAAGAATAAAGAGGAGAGCAAATGGAGGGGGAAACACAACCAATAGCTTTGCTTTGGATTAAATCTTCTAAAATTCCTTGGAAAACTTAACTCCATATCATTAGAATAAATCCGAATCATCATGGGAGTCAACTTGGAAACTTTGATGCCTAATCATTGGATAAGGAGGAGGAAAGTCATAGCTTAGTGGGATGCTTCATTGCCTCTTAGGCAAACCATGGGAGAATTATCTTGGCTAATGGTGCTTCTACATTTAAGTTTACTTATCTGAATACAACTACTTGATATATGTAATTCATTATATTTTGTATTATAATGCATGATGTTTTTATAATTTTATTTTTTATTTAAAAATATAATAAAATAATTTTTTTTTATATCTTCTTTAATTTTTGACAATAGCACTTTATAAGCATAAAACAATTTAAAAAAAATATAAATTTAATATTTTTTCAAGCCAAACACGCTTTTAAAACATCTATAAATATAGTTTCAAACATAATATCAAACATGCACCAACATTCTTTGAATATTCTCTTCAACAATAACTTAAAATGTTACCTTGTGACCCATAAAATTGAAATGAAAAAGATTTTAGGTCGTGTTTGTTAGTGTTTTAATATAGAAAATATAAAAATATATCTCAATGAAGAAATAAAGATAAAGATATAAATAATAGATTTATTTAAAAAATAATTTTGGAATAAATTTTATTTTCAAAACAAGAAGTATAAAAAAAGATATATCCTTTTATTATTATAACAATAGCTAAAATTGCTCAACGTAATGTGAAATTTTTTTCTATTTAGTTATCAAATTTTCATGACATGGGTTCCGGGTTTGACGGGTTAACCCGGATTTTTTTTTTAAAATTAATTTTCTCGAGTGCAGTCCATAGTGAAACGTTGAGCTGTTTTTTTTTTAACCTTTTGCTTTATTTTTTTTAAGATGTTTTTTTTTCTTTTCTTTTCTTGCTTATTCTTTGTTTTTTTAAGCTGTTTTTTTATGAATATTTTTTTGTTTAATTTTTTTTTGTTAATGTTAAATTTTTTTCTATTTAGTTATCAAACATTCATGACACGGGTTCCGGGTTTGACAGGTTAACCCGAATTTTTTTCTGGTTTTTTTTTTAATTAATTTTTACGTTTAATTTAGTTTGTTAATGTTAAATTTTAAGTGAAACGCTGAGCATTTTTCTTCTTCTTCTTCTTTTTTGCTTTGTTTTTTTAAGCTGTTTTTTTTTCTTTTTTTCTTTTTTTTTAAGTTGTTTTTTTTCTTTGTTTTTTTAATGAATATTTTTTTGTTTAATTTTTTTGTTAATGTTAATTTTTTTTCTATTTAGTTATCAAATTTTCATGACAAAGATTCCGAGTTTGACGGGTTAACCCAGATTTTTTTTATGATTTTTCTTTTTAATTAGTTTTTTTGAGTGCGATCTACAGTAAAACGTTGAGCTGTTTTTTTTTTTTTGCTTTGTTTTTATAAGTTGTTTTTTCTTTTCCTTTTCTTTTCTTGCTTTTTTCTTTGTTTTTTTTAAACTGTCTTTTTTTTCTTTGTTTTTTTTAATGAATATTTTTTTTGTTTAATTTTTTTTAATGTTAAATATTTTTCTATTTAGTTATCAAACTTTCATGACACAGATTTCGGGTTTGACGGATTAACCCGGATTTTTTTTCTGGTTTTTCTTTTTAATTAATTTTTTCGTTTAATTTAGTTTGTTAATGTTAAATTTTTTATATTTAGTTATCAAACTTTCATGACATGGATTTCGGGTTTGACGGATTAACCTAGCTAATTCTAGGCTAACCTGTAAATTTGTTTTTTTCTATTCAGTTATCAAACTTTCATGACACGAATCCTAAATTTGACGGGTTAACTCAGTTAATTCAGATTTTTTTTCTTTTTTTTCATTAGTTTTTTTCTTCATGTAGGCTTTGCTTTCTTTGTTTTTTTTTTTAAATTAATTTTTTTTGTTTAGTATTTTTGCTCTTTTTGCGTTTTGCTTTTTTTTTTTCCTTTTTAATTATTATTTTTTAAAATTTAGTTTATTAATATTAAGTTTTTTTCTATTTAGTTATCAAAGTTTCAAGACACGGATCACAAGTTTGACGGATTAACCTGGTTTGACGTGTTAACCTAGTTAATTCAAATTTTTTTTCTTTTTCTTCATTAGTTTTTTTCTTCCTATAGGTTTTTTTTCTTTTTAATTAATCTTTTTTTGTTCACTTTAGTTTATTAATGTTAATTTTTTTTCTATTTAGTTATCACACTCTCATGATACGAATCCTAGATTTGACGGGTTAACCTGATTTGGTGGGCTAACCCAGTTGATTCAGATTTTTTTTTTCTTTTTCTTTATTAGTTTTTTTTCTTCCAATTTCTTCTTTAAATATTGTAATTAACTATAACTAAAAGACATCAATCTTTTTTCTTCCAATTTCATGAAACAAATCCCAGGTTTGACGGGTTAAACCAGTTGATTCAAATTTTTTTTCTTTTTCTTAAGTAGATTTTTTCTTTCAATTTCATCTTTTAATATCGATTTGATTAAAAATTAAACTTTATGATTTGTTTTGTTTACTGTTCATTAGATTATTGTGATCTCATAAGGAGAATTTACTGTACCCCTCCTTGCAAAGTACTATTCATTTGAATAATACTTTGGTTTATTGTTTTTTTTTCAATTAGTTTTTTTTAATTTCATTCTGTAATATTAAATTTTTTCTTTTTAATTATCACACTCTTATAACAAGACCTTGCAACCAGATTCATATCCAAGACTCCGGGTTTGATGTTGCAACCAAACTCACTTAAACTTGAGTCATGTAAGTTTAATATTATTATTAATATTATAAATATAATTTTTGGGTCAGGAATAGCAGACATACTCAATGCTCTTAGATATAACTTTGTAAGAAGACCTAACATTTTTAGATTTTATTTTTTAAATATATTTTATATATAAAAAATTAATCCGAGACTTAGCGCGGGTTTATAGTTTATGCTACTTGTCATCTTATCTGTACTGTGATAATATTCCTCTTGCATGCAAAATAAAGTATTTAAGGCAGTTAATAATAAAATCCCTTTTTTAGGATTTTGGAGGGCCTAACAGTTACACCATAGAATACAAGAATACTTGGCAGTTGGTTTTTATCTTCCAAATCTTAGTCTCTCTAAGGTTGTCCCTTCTTTTTGCTCTTACATGTCTGACTGGATTTCTTGCTCCTCCTTTCATGGCTAGTTTGCTGAGGTGAAATGAAAGAGGCTAGGATTGTCATTTCTTGGAATAGTAATATTCCATAATTTTGTCCTGTCTTGCTAAGATTACAAGTGCTGTCTTTTTCTATCATTGAAACAGAGGTCTGTTTTAACTCTGGATGGACAGGTTTTTTTAGTCTATAGAGTCTTCTAATTCATCACCAAATACCTTAAGACTCAAAATTGCTTTCTGGGTTCCACTTCTTTCTTTCGAAGTTTTTGACTTGATCCCTCCTTTTGATCTCTAAACTCAAAACACAAGTACCCCATTTGAGTTTAATTTGGTTCTGTGTTATTACAAGTTGTTTTGTTTCTATGTTCTTCAATGGGGTACGTTTAGTTCCGACAACTTTTTTGCCAAGTTGACAGCAGTTTTGTCTGTTAAAAGACAGTTCCTTTTACAAACCACCTTGTTGGGTTTGCTTGCTTTTCATTTTTTTTTTCTTTCTTCATTGTTCTCAAATTATAGGAATTCAATGATTGAAAGATTCAAGTTTTAGATCCATGCTTTTGAATTGGAGTCATGAAATGGGCAAATTCTTTCGTAGTTTGATTGACGACCAAGAAAATATTTTGTTCATGAGGGTCTTGTTTTGCAAGATCCATTGTCCTTTCATTTGCTTCTGCAAGCCCTCTCCTAGAATATACGGACCAGCACCACTGAAATTGGAAAACAGCCCTCATGTTCCTTCAACTGCAGTTATATCAGTTGTTGATGCCTCCTGTGATGATGATCATGTGCTCAATGATTCCGTTGAGGTGAAAGAAGGGAGTGTAGGTGTTGATGGGAAACAATTACAGGCTCAGAATGGCCTCAAAAGTAGTCTTAAAAAGGCAGATTTTGATTCGAAAGAGGTTGATAAGAAGAATGTGCGGTGGATGGATTTCTTAGGGAAGGAACTTGTTGAGATCAGAGAATTTGAGTCCAGGTTTGTACTTTTTTGTGGTCTCTATTATCTCTATCAACATTTTTGCTATACAAAACAAATGTATTTCTGTATAAGTGTACTTGATGAAGCTGATGGATTTAAGGATGGACAAGTAAGCATGGTTTCATTAAATTTTGTTAATTTTCTCACTGATTGACTGTAGCACTTCCAGTCCTTTCAGCTATAGCATATTGTTGTTCTACTGGTTTTAAATATTGTGCAAAGAAGCTTCTTCTAGGGTAAGGGAGGCAAGTTCCCTCTTAAGGCTGCATTTCCTGTGGTGGTTAAGCTTTCATGATTAGAATTGTTAGAAACAATAAGCTTTGATTGGTGGGAAACAGTACTTTTACGTTGATCTGTATATAAAATGAGGACAATGGCATCATAACTTCACAAACCATTGTGATCGGATAGAAAAGATTTTGGTTGGGAAAATTGGGATGGGCTAATGTTTTCCTAGGAACATATGAATAGAATAGAGATGGATGTATTAAACTCCTCCCTCGTGATATCTTAAAGAATGGAAAATCCGTTGCTGGTTTTCGTGGTATAGTTAAGAAACTGACTTAACAGAAACGGATATTCAGTAGCTTATCGTGTTCCATACAATCTTGTCTCTCTTATAGATTCGTAATTTCTGTCTTTGTGTGCTACTCCCTCCCTGAGTAGGAATGCGAGGATAGCATTTGATTTTGCACTCATCTGATGATATATGCTCTCTGTTGAGAGTTATAGAGATATGTATTTCGACTTGTTCTAAGGGATTCTGACATGTAACTTCTATCTATCCAGGATTTAAATCCTCAATTTAATCATTTAGTGCTTGCAAATTAACTGTACAGCAGATTGGCTTGATCAAATGATTTCAAGCCATCCAACTTGCATCAAATGATGGTAAACATTTTCAAGGAAAAATCCTGAAAACGAAAACAAATAACTGGCTTGAGATATATCTAGTCATCATCATTTTGCGGGAGAAATGAGTTCCAAATCCCCTGAAGCTTGTGCAATTGCTCATCGTATTAGCTGCTGTAATCAAATAGAAAATCTGCATTTGTACAATGTGTGCTGCAACGTACTTGTGGTCCTAAACAACACACTAGAATGTTGCTTATCTAACATGTCAATGCCGCTTGTAGCATTTTCTTGAATTCTACTTTTATGGATTGTTTATAACCAATAAATTTTATACCTGGATTGTTCCCAACCTTGTAATATTTCTTTGAATCTGTTTTTTTCCTTTTAACCAGCGAAACAGAAGATAGTGACAGTGAAGATCAGAGCAATAGAGGCTGTGTTTGTACAATTCTTTGACATCTATTTAACAACATCCTTCTTGTTCAAGCTTCTGTAGTGACTCCAACAATCACAAGAGAAAGATGAAAAGAATTTGTGGCTCCCCTAGGAGAATCTGCAGTGGAGTTAGATCAGGTTCCCATTTACTTCAATTCCGCTGAATCAACTCTCAAATCAAAAGATATCCAAGAGAGACGTCAGTATATACTTTATATGAAATGGGAAAATATTGTCTCTCTTTCAATTCTTTTACAATGTAATGGCTCATTCATTTAGCAATTATGAAATTACATACAAGCTCACAATCTAACTCCTGTTAAGTCACTTCTTTTACGAGATTGGACCCTTCTCATCATGCTAGATTCATGATTCCCTCAATGGCTGTCATAAAACTATTAATAGTATTGTAGCATGTTTCTGCATGATATACGCTACTTCCTTCTCGTGAAAATTACGGGAGTGTGGTTAGAGTGGGTCAATACTGCTCTCTGTGTTGTTTTCTTATCATATATTTTTTTTTACTGTTACATCGTTTGCATGTGATGTTTATGATTCAAAAATATGTTTCCTCAAGTGCAGATTAGTAGTGTAACTGGTCCAAAGAGTAAAATAGGTGGGAAATGGTGCGTTTGTTACCATTCTAAACCACTAAAAAGGCTAAATGAACTTTACACACTTGCAGAGTGAAAACAAATTATAGAACAGATCATTTGGAAATGGCATGCCCAATTGAAATATTCTTGCAATTTCAGCTTGTGACACTTCTAACTAGACTCGGAGCACAAGGTACTAGTTCTGAAAAATAAAGTATACTTGTTAACATTGATCCCTTGCCAACAGTCAGTAGCCAAACCTAAACCCGTTGCCTTCTGTGTGATCGGTGGCGATTTTGAGGTGGTAGCCTGCTTATACAGCCAGAGAAAAGTATGGTTGTTATTGTTGCTAAAAAGCCTACTGAATATCCAATCCCTGCACCTTGCCATGAAAACCATGAGTCATCTGCTTCTGGTTGCTTTACTTGTGGCTGCTCTGGGTCTGGTGGACATGGTAGTAGAATTTGAAAACCACATAGCCCACTGTTGTTGGCATATGAATTTGGATCATTCATCGTGTCCATTTGGCCACCCACTGGAATCTGACCCTCGAGTTTGTTGTTACTTACATCCAAAGTTGTAAGTTCTTGAAGTTTTGATAGTGTTCTTGGAATGGAACCGGATAGTCTGTTACGTGACAAGTCCAGGCTCTCTAGACTCTCTAGATTGCCGAAAGTTGCTGGTATCTTGCCAGAGAGGTGGTTATATGAGATGTTCAGTAGCTTCAGACCCTTTAGGTGACCTAATGAAGCTGGGAGTTGGCCAGAAAGCTGGTTCTTTGACAAGTCTAGCAAAGAGTAGATTTCAAGGCTGTGGCTTGAGAGACCTTGTTTCGACTTCTTCCAATTAACTATCAAGTCACTGAACTCAATGGGGAAGGTGAACATATCTGAGACTGATCTGAGAGTATTGGGTGTGTCTATCATTCCAACCAGATTCCCCAACTTGGCCGGTATTTCGCCACTGAGATTGTTGCTTGAGACATCTAGAATTCGGAGGTTAGTGAGGTTGGTTATGGTGCTGGGGATTGAACCTTCGAGGGTGTTGTTACGTAAGTTCAGGACTTGAAGAGTGGACATTTGAGAGAGAGAAATGGGCAGTTCTCCTGCAATTCTGTTGTCATGGAGGTCAAGGTGTTCAAGGTTGTTCAAATCTGTCAGGTTACTGGGTAGTTTTCCAGAGAACATGTTTTTTCCTAATGAAAGTATCCTGGTTTCTTGAGAAAAGATCACTGGAATTTCACCCGAGAACTCATTATAAGAGAAATCGATGTAAGCGAGTAATGCATTGGGCCTAAAATCTGGAATGTTCCCCGAAAACCTGTTTCCTGATAAATCCAAAAGAAGAAGGCGATAAATCTTCGAGATGGACTTCGGAATCTGCCCTGAAAAGTTGTTTCCGGAGAACACAAGAATCATGACTTTAATGGCATCTCCAATGTTACCTGGCAACTCTCCAGAGAAGCTATTCCTCGATAAGGCAAGGACTGACAAACTTTCAGACCGAAAGAGACGAGGTGGAAGTGAACCTGTAAGATTATTGTCTGACAGAAATATGCTGCCTATGTCCATTTCAGCAACCCATTCCGGGAATGGTCCTTCTAGCTTATTCCTGCTTAAATCCAGGAAAACAAGATCCTTCTGTGTAGAAATCCAGTCTGGGATTCTCCCCGCGAGACGGCATGAACTCAGAGATAACTGAGCTAGCATACACTTGGGCTCCAAGTTTACAGTGTTATTCCAACTCAGATTATTCCCTCCAAGAAACAGATCCTTCAGACTTTTGATGTCAAACAACCAAGTTGGAATTCCTCCAGACAGTACGTTGTTTTCCAATCTGAGTGTTTCCAACTTGTGAAGCTTCTGTATGGATGATGTGATTCCACCAGTCAGCCTGTTACCGCTCAAGGCCAGAGTGGTCAAGTTGGTTAAATCACCAATATCTTTAGGAATCTCCATGGATAAAGAATTGTCCCTCAATTCCAATATTTCCAGCTCCTTCAGGAAGAGAACTGAAGATGGAATCATACCAAAGAAATTGTTGCTGCGAAGATTCAACTGCTGTAACTTCGTAAGGTTTCCAATCTCTTCAGGAATATACCCCCCCAGAGAATTATGACCCAACTTCAATACTCTCAAGTTGAGAAGAGAGCCCACTTCTTTGCTTATAACCCCCTTTAGTAAATTGCTACTCATATCAAGATACTGTAGATACCTCAAATGGAAAATCTGTGGAGGAATGGATCCACTGAAGTTATTTTGCATCATGTCGAGGTGAACCAGCTTGCTGAGATTGGAAAACACACCGGGTGGGATCTCACCTACGATATAATTTGAGGATATATCAAGCAGCATCAAGCTTTTGATGAGAGAGAGAGGAGATAAAACCATGGAAGGAATTGGTATGGGTTGCTCTGCTAAAACCAAAGAGTAAAGGTGGAGGGCAACTACTTTTCTAGAATTTGACCGAGAACTACAAGTGACCATATCCCAGTGGCAACAATCTGAGCTATCATCCCACGAATCCAGGCTGGAGAGGGAATATTGTGTAGAAGAGTTAATACTGTCCAAGAGGGAGGATTTGAAGTGGAGAAGGGCTAGTTTCTGATCATCTGGACAGCACAAGGAAGTGGAGAAGAGGATGGAGAGGGAAAATAGTAGTAATGTAAGTTCAGCCATCAGTAGTTGAGTATGGTTTCCTCTGGTTTTCTTGTTCAGCTGTAAAAGTATATAGGAGGAGTGAGTGCTCTCACGCCGCAGTAAAATGGTGTGTTTTAGTCTATGGCTAGTGTGAAAGGTGGAAAAACCAGTGGGCTAGGGAGAGGCAGGTTTGCTTCCTTGCATGGACTTGAGCTGCTACATCAGTTGACTTGGAATAATGACATTAAGCAGTGGAATAAGACTTGGAATGTTTTGTTTCTTTTTTTGTTGAAGTTTGAAAGACAACAAACCGCGTAGAAACCTCATAGTCAAGTCATCAGTCCCACTAGATTTGTTTTCAGTGGAGGGAACTGTATCTGATAAGTAAAGAAACGTTACTCCTCACCAGCTTCACTCTCTAGATGGAAACACCAGGACCATTTCTTCTTCCTCACAAGAAAAAAGTTACCACTTCAAGCCTAAAGTTTGAAGATGAGAAGTCCAAGTTATTAATAAAAGGCTAGCTTCTTAATGGAAGTAGGAAGGTGCTGCTTACTGCTGACTGCTAAGCCATTTTGGCCTACCAGTGCATCCTCTTCATTCCTTTTATCACCAAAACATTCAAAACAAGATTGTTTCCAAGCCCTTATCTTCCCAGGAAAATAAGATTGGAAAAATTGGCGGTTCAATTTTGACTAATGAAAACCCTATTAACAAGGATAATTTAATTTGAGAAGGAAAATTTAAAATTGAATATTTAAAGACTCCATTGAAATTTTTTAGGGTTTAATTTAATTTATTGAGGGCTTAATTGCAATAAAAATTAATTTTTTAAAGTCAATTTAGGCTTCAAATTAAAGCCTAGGGGTTAAATTGTATTTTGAAGGGTTAATTTGGTGAAATCAGGGGTTTAATTGCATAAATATTGAAGTTCTAAGGCCAATTAAGGATCTAATTACAGATTTTTAAGACCAATGACCAATCTGTAAGTAGCGCACAATTTCAAGGGTAGCAATAGGTGATATCATGGGCCAAATTGAAGAAAACTAAAAGTTTGATGGTCAATTGAGGACCAAAATGCACAAATCAGAAACTAAGGACCAAAATGAAAAATGTGTTGAACTTTGGGGCTGATAATTAGGTTTGGAATGAGTGAAATTGCATCCAATTAAAAGTTATTAAACTTTATAAAGTAACAAAAATTAAAGGATATGGAAAAACTATTGTTCACCCAATACTCATTGTATTATGGATTACAATAATAATCCACAATGTTATGCTTTCTTATTTTCTTTTTTTTTTTTAATTTTTGTTATGATTTTTTTTTCAAATCTGTTGTTGTCGATTTCATCTTTTAAAATTAAGATTATTGAGAATTTAGCTTTGTAATTTACATATTTTTATTTTGCTTTTATACGAGGTTAATATGGTTTACGAGTTTGTGAAAGTATCTCAGGTTGCCCTGATTTACGAGTTTGGTTAATTGTTTTTTTTAAATTAAACTTAATTTTTTTATAGTTTATTTTTCTCATATAATTAAAAAAATAATTTAAAAAAAATGTCATGTTGTTAAATTTTATAAAGTAAACAATTAAAAAATTCTTTATACTCTTAATATTTTTTTACATTTAAAAAGAAACGAGATGCATGCATGCGCGCTGCCGCGAGCTTATAAAACAAATATATTTAATAGTGTTATAATTGTGAACCAGCGCTAGATAAGTAATAGAAACTAAAGGTATGATGGAGCCAATATTTCACGACATAAAAAAAAAGTTGTGTTGGTGATCAAAACTTAGAGACTGAACAAAATGATTTGAAGCAATCCACAGTGTTTTGGGAGAAAAGAAACAGTGTTTTCATCACATGATTTAGCTTTTCTGTTAATAAAAAGAAAAAAAAATCACAAAGCTAAATTCTCTACTAACTTAATATTAAAAAAAAAACCAACAAAGATAATTTTGGAAGGAAAAAAACCCATGAGGAAAAATATTGTAGCAATTGACAATGTTTTATGAGAAAAACTACAGTGCTTTCCCCAATAAAATAAAATAAAAAACCATTTGGAGAAATACTGTAGCAATCCATAGTGTTTTGTGAGAAAAACTACAACGCTTTCCCTATATGATTTAGCTTTATTGTAATTATAATTCTTAATCAACTCAATATTAAAAACAAATGGACAAAAATAATTTTGGAAAAAATAATAAAAAAAATCATATGGAAAAATACTGCAATAATTCACAGT
>Ga0325410_1007095_pt1 | contig 12271 bp, 16 predicted proteins | sample PopdelMetagenome_16_FD_206182 | JGI IMG/M metagenome (GOLD analysis project Ga0325410, IMG submission 206182) | Populus deltoides microbial communities from Bellville, Georgia, United States - Xylem-PdIQD-R3 | ecosystem: Host-associated > Plants > Phyllosphere > Stem > Wood/Secondary xylem... | reverse complement strand
TCTCAACTATGATCTACTTTTTCTAGCATGAGAAAGGTCTAAAAATATCTCAATGAAATTTCTCTTGTCGAATGTAACTCATTAATATTAATATCAATTATTTTTTTATCAAAATATGAAAAACCAATTCTCTCTCTTAAATCTAGGGACTGAAAAATAAGTTTTAGAATAAAAAGTAATATTCTTATAACAAAAGGAAATGAATTGGAGGAGAAAGAAAAATAGGTGGACTAGAAAGCATTTTTTTGTGAGTTTGAGATTGGTCATGTGTCCTTTCCATGTTTTATATTTTGATCATTTATCTTTTAAATTTGTTTTTTTTATCATAATTTAAAACTTCAGAATATTGATTGAGGTTTGGTATACACTAAAGAGTGTGTTTATCTACTCGACAGCGGTTGTGTTTTGAAGAAACCACAAAAAATTGTGTTTGGTTAAAGTGTTAAACTAGCGTTTTCAAAACATGGAACCCACCCAAAAATAGGTAGAAACATAGTTTAAGGAGAAGTATTTTGCACCATCTTCCCCGGCATTGTTCACTTTTATTAAGTGAACAGTGTGCAGAGTGAATTAATTCACCGTGCACACAAAAATAAACACACGAACAGTAAAAAAAATCCAATTTTTGTATTGTGTTTTATTCTAAAAACTAGTGTTTAACATTATTCAATGACATTACATAAATTAGAAAGAGATCGTATGATGGTGTAGCATTTGCACAATTTGATCGTAATCCTAATTTTATTCCTGATGATATTTTATATGATTTTGTTGTACGCTCAAAAAACCATCGAAATTATAGTCCTTGTCGAATTAATTTCGTATGTGATGAAATTGTAGATAGTTTAATGGAATAATAAAAAAAAAGTTTATATAAAATATTATTTATTTCATGATATAACAACAGTAGTTAAATCTACAGTATTTAAATTAAAAATCATTAATATTAATATGTATCACCAAACACATTAAATTATTTTTTATTCAACCTCAATTTCAACCACAGTTTTAACCAAACATATATAAATATCAAACCAACCTCAACCAAAAATATTTTTTATAAAATATTTTTTTAAAATTATAACTATAAAAACTATCATAACACCAAGCAAATTCAACTTAGAGATTTATGTTGGAGCACTTCTATTTATAAATATGGAATATTTAAATTGGATTGGTCTGGTATGCACAAGTTTTCATGATATATACGCCAGTGTTTCTCCTTTTCAATTTAAGTTTATTCATTTAAAAGTATTTAAAACTAATGATCAATGTTTAATTATGACAAGAAAACAGAATATTGACGATTTATATCCCAAATACTTGATAATTACCGAGAGTTGTTTCTAGAAAATATATAATATTGTTGTGTTATCCCTTTCTAATTAATATATATTTGCTAACAAGGTATATATATATCAAATAAATTTACCTAAGAGCATAGCACAACCTCGAAAATGGATTACCTTCTCATATAAAGATAGATGATTGAAGCATATAATTCTATATATTAATTTAATAGATGGAGTAGTTTCATTTAAGTAGTTAACCATATTGGAGGCTGAATCATTATTGCATGCTGAATTGGAATTGTTCCAGAGTTCATTGTTAAGGCCACCAATAGCTGGTAAGAGTTAGCAACCGAAGAAGAAGAAGACGAGGAGATTAACAGGATTGAATCATTATTTTCTCATGTTAATTATTTCTATGATGTGGACCTTTTTTTATTATTATTATTATTATGTGGTTAAGTAATCTTTAATGAAATAGATAACGATCTAGAAAGTAAAAAATCAAGTTTGATAGAATATAATCTTGTGTTTAAGAATCAAAAGTATTGAAAAAAAACTTAAACTTGAAGATAACCTTATATCCGAGAACCCTAAGTATATGAATAACACCATAAATTTAGTTAATCTTCAATAAATTACTATATGATCTTTTTCCCTAAAAAAATAGTTGTTTTGTCATAAATAAACAAGAAAAAAACTCATGTTTATTCTTCAATTTGCTGCTCATATCTGCAACTCATAAAATATATAATATAGTCTTCTCTAATGAACCCTAATAGACTCGACTCATTTTGGGTTGCGATCATAAGTCTAAACTAACAATCAACTAATATAAATATTCCAATAATAAAATAAACTTCTAAATAATGTCTAATGAGAGATAGAACAAATTTAAATTAAAACTAATTATTAAACAGTAAATAAATAAATAAAATAGGATAATAAAAACAAATTATTTATGCTAAAATTCCTTTATATAGTTTGAATCTCTAATTTTTGTATATTCTTGGCAGATTTCAATCCTGACTTCAAACACATTGTTCTCTCTCATTTGAATGAATTATTGAGTTTACTATATATGTTTGAAAATCTTGAAAGATGCTTAGTTTTCAGCTCAACTTGCATCACAACAAAATTATACATGTAAATCCAGATATGTCCTAAACAGTACATAAAGATTTAGTCGGATAGATTTTACTAGATTCATCTAGTAAGTTCTATCCTATAAAATAATATGTTTCTAAATTTCATTTTATTTGAAAATTTATAACAATATAATTATATGTATTTAGTATTTTCTTATAAAATCTCAGCTTATAAGCAAAACGAAATTCTACTTGTAACAATTCCCCTTCCATCGAAGCTTCATTGTCCTCAAGGAAGAAGTGGGGAAACCTCAGAGAGAATTCGTCCAGAAACTCCCACGATGTATTTGAAAGGTGAAAGATCTTTCCATAGGAACAGAACATGCTCTGAAGCACCAGCCTTATTGAATTTCTTGGCATTATCCCATGCACTTCCAATGTTGGAAACACAGATGACAGTCTGGACGCCACCCATAAATGATCCAGCAAGTAGGAGTGTTAGTATGACAAGCGCACCAGATGGGTTCATCTCCTTGATAGAAGCCTTAGTGGGGAACATAACACATGCAACATAGTTAGGCTTGGTAGTGCCTTCCATGAAGTCAGGGGTGTTGTTGAATTGCCTGCGAGCTGCCTTAATCAATTTAAGAGCTGTATTTTCCACTCCCTTCAATGTCATGGCAGGAAAGAAATACAGATGCATTGCAGTACCCGCAATCGAACCAATTAAAACGTTAGGATTTATAATACATCAACTGTTGAAATAGATGCATTACTGATACAAACACCAAAAAAGGCCATGGACACCAGTGTAGCAGATCCAATGGTAAATTCCTTTCTAATGGTAGCATTGGTGTTGCCAGCTGCATACAAAGCATTAGTTCTCTCACGAATACAGTGACTCATGCCAACCATATCAATAATTCCCCCAAAATTATCACTGATCGAATCATAGATCTCAATGGCTGATTCAGTAGCAATGGTGTTTAGCATTACAAGAACACCCACTGTAATGCCATACATTGCCTCAAAGCTAAAACTAACACAAATGCTATCTGCAATGGCAAGAATGGAAATGATGGCAGATTTGTATCCCAATTCTAGGCCAAAGCTCACATTAGTGGGCAATATGCGCATTGCTAGTATAATATTTTGTGACAAATTCAATAATGAGACCAGCCCAAAGAACCACAACAACACACAAGAAGAGTTGCCAATTCTTCACAACTTCCTGGGTTCTGAAGTTGAAGCTGGTAAAGGAAGACCGGATCGGAGAGCAATCCAACTAACAATGGCAACTCCAAAAGTCATCAGAACAATGGAGATGATTAGTGATTCTTCGGTGCTGGTTCAAATTCCTTCACAACCTTGGTCTCAATGAGGTCAGTTGCAAATAAAATGGTTATAAGACAAACCATAATACCCACAGAATTGACAATGAGAGGATATACCATTAGAGTCAATTCATGATTGATTCCAAAAGAGGAGATGGAAGCAACAACTAGGGCAGCACAAGAGGACTCAGCGTATGAGCCAAAAAGATCAGATCCCATGTCAACTATATCACCAACACTATCATCTTCACTGTCAACGATCACAACAGGATTCCTTGTGTCATCCTAAGGAATGTTCCTTTCAACCCTGCCAATAAGATCAGTACCAACATCAGCAGCTTTGGTGTAGATACCTTCACCAACTCTGCCAAGGAGAGCCATGGAAGATCCTCTACGTCCATAACCAGTTATAAACTCAAAAAGGCCTTCACAGTCATCACCATAGTATAACTTGAAGACGTTGATGTTAATATAAAGCAACAAGAGTCCTTTTGCAGCAAGGAGAAAACCCATGACTGCCCCAGATTTAAATGCAGCGATAAAAACCTTCCTGATTCCTTTTCTTTCCTCCCTAAACATAGGTTGCAATTTTCATTCCAAGAAATCCAGAAACCACTAAAGTGACAGCCCCAAGCACGAAGGATATGGTGCTGAAGCCAGCGCAATGGTAAGAGCAGGCTTGCACATCTTCAATGGGTCATATGTACAAGGCTGAGGTTCCTTTTCCCAGTATGACTCAGCGATTTCTTTCATCTTTCCCAGTATCATAGCACTGATTTCCTCAAGGCTAATTACCTTAGTCTCTCCGTTCACTATCACTTGTAAATAATTAAGGCTGGCCATCTGATGGGAACCGCAGGATAATGAAGAGTTGCAGCCACATCAAGAACTGCAGGAAGATGGAGAACTGCAACCATTTCAGAGACTTTGAATCTGATTTTTAAAGCCTGCTGAATTTAATAAAATTAATCTAGTCATAGACAGAATCTAGACATTTTCTTTATTCATGCATTTTAATGTTATCTGGAGTTTCATTGGCTTGTTGCTATATTTAGTGGGCTGTAATCACAAAGAAAGACACATTTATTTTACAGAAGTTATTCAGTTCAAAATTATTGTTAAATTTTAAAGCTACTCTTCGTCTTGTTGAATGATATCAACAATCTTCGTCTTCATGAACGAGATCGCGATCCAGCAGCATCTTGTTCTACGTCAGGTGGTATCAGAGCTAGGTCTTATGATGGTTAGGCAAGATAATGATACTAGAGAACATCTTACAAGGATAGAGCAGAGTGTAGAAGGAATGGCTAGGAACATTGAAATGCTGAATGAACTTGTTAGAGGCTTGCAAATCAATGCCTCACCCCCACAAGTCCAGAGAGCAACCCTTATAGTTGCAAGAGAAAGACCGAACTTGCGTGAGGAACATGTTGTCCCTCTACATATTGAATCTGAAGATGAAAATGAAGAGGGCTTTGGAGGTGACTTTAGTCCACGTGCTAGAAATGGGAACCAACAAGGTGAATCCTATAAAATGAGGGCTGATCTACCTTTTTTCAGTGGTGTAGTAGATATTGAGCAGTTTCTTGACTGGATATATGAAGTGGAGCGTTTCTTTGATATTATCAGGATTGAAGCTGAACGTAAGGTGGATTTTGTAGCTTATAAGTTACGTGAAAGTGCTGGTGCGAGGTGGCAATGTCACCAGGATTTGTTGAGGACTAGAGGACAACCTCTTATTCGGAATTGGACTTAGATAAAAACACTCTTAAAGGGTCGTTTTCTTGCATTAGATTATGAACAAGTCATTTTTCAACGATTTCAGAACTATTATCAGAGTACACGTTCAGTGTCTGCCTACACTAAGGAGTTTTTATGTTTGCAAGCTAGATGCAATTTGAATGAAAATGAAGAGCAGCAAGTTGCGCGTTATGTGAATGGATTGAATTATAGTGTTCAAGATTATTTGTCCATGCAAGGTATATGATTAGTTGATTAGGCTCAGAATTTGGCGTTGAGGGCAGAGCGCATCATACAATTAAAGAAGACATTAAAGGTTCCTATGAACCCACGGTTTGATCCCGGTACTAAAGCTTCATCAAGTAGAATTGAGAACAAGCCTGTAGATTCATGGGGTAAAAGAGGTGAAACTAAGAAGCCAGAGCCAAAGGAGAGGCAAGGAGCAATGCAAAGAATTCGATGTTTCAAGTGCAATGAATTAGGCCACAAATCTAGCAACTGTCCCAAACGCAAATTTGTCAATATCACTCAGCAAGAACTTGAAGGAGATTATGAGGAACATAACATAACTGAAGAGGATTGCAACTATGAAGTGACTGAGGAAGATGGTGAGGAAATGGTATGTGTTGTAAGGAGACTATTATACACTCCAACACAAGCAGATGAATCACAACGGAAGCGGATTTTTGAAGGCATGTGTTCTATAACCAACAGAGTGTGTAAGCTGGTGATTGACAATTGCAGTTGTGAAAATCTGGTTTCACAAAGCCTTGTTGAGCACCTTAAGCTTAAGACACAGCCACATCCAGCCCCTTATAACATTGGGTGGATAAAGAAGGGGCCTAGTATGAAGATTACTCAACAATGTTATTTACCATTATCTTTAGGAAAGACTTACAGATCTGACATTCTATGTGATGTTGTGGAGATGGATGCTTGTCATATATTACTAGGCAGGTCGTGGCAGTTTGATGTTGATGCAACCCATAGAGGAAGAGACAACACATATGTTTTTCCTTGGAATAACAAGCAGATAGTTGTGGTTCTCAGTCATCCCAACAGCATTTCATTAAAGGTGGAAGAGAAGACTCTACTGTCTATAGCTTTTAACGAGAATGAGTTTGTGGAAGATATGAAGAAAGCCAAATCTTGTGTTTGTTTAATAGTAAAAGGAATGGAACAAGACATACCAACCCCACCTGAAAAGGTTCACAGTTTATTGGCAGAGTTTGAAGATGTATTAGCAGAGCTAACACACTTGCCTCCAATGCTAGATATCCAACATCATATTGATTTTGTTCCAGGAGCTAGCTTACTGAATATCTTTCCCATTATCATATGAGCCCTCAAGAGCATGACATCTTGAAGGAAAATGTAGATGAGCTGTTACAAAAAGGGCATATCAGAGAGAGCATTAGTCCTTGTGCAATGCCTGCTCTGCTCACTCCAAAGAAGGATGGAAGTTGGAGGATGTGTGTGGATAGTCGTGCCATAAATAAAATAATTGTAAGGTATCGGTTTTCCATCCCTCGACTTGATGACTTGTTCGATCAGCTGAGCAGTGCTAAACTATTCTCAAAGATAGACCTGCTGAGTAGTTCTCATCAAGTTAGGAACCGTGTCGGAGATGAATGGAAGACAGCTTTTAAGACAAAGGATGGATTATATGAATGTTTAGTCATGCCATTTGGGTTATGCGCCTTATGACTCAGGTACTCAAACCATTCATGTCACACTGTGTCGTTGTTTATTTTGATGATATTTTAATATATAGTAAAAATATTGATGAGCATCTTGATCATATTAGGCAAGTTTTGGTTGGGTTGAGGCAGAATGAGTTGTTTGTAAACTTAAAGAAGTGTAATTTTCTTACAAGCAGATTAGTATTTTTAGGATTTATCATAAGTAATGAAGGGGTCTATGTGGATAAAAAAAAGGTGAAAGCTATTAGTGATTGGCCAAAACCAGAAACTATAACTGATGTAAGAAGCTTTCATGGTCTAACAACTTTTTATCGTAGGTTTATCATGAATTTCAGCACCATTATAGCACCCATCACCGATTGTCTGAAGAAAGGAAAATTCCAGTAGGGAGAATCTGCTAATCATAGTTTCAAATTGATCAAAGAAAAGTTGACGATAACTCCTATTTTAACTCTACCTGATTTTGCCAAGACCTTTGAGATTGAATGTGACGCAAACGGAATTGGCATAGGAGCTGTTCCGTCTCAAGAGCGGAAGCTAGTTGCATTTTTTAGCGAAAAGTTAAGTGAAGCTCGATAGAAATGATCAACATATCAACAAGAACTCTATGCGGTGTTCTGTGCTCTAAAGACATGGGAAACATATCTCTTACCTAAGGAGTTCATTGTCTACTATAACCATCAATCTCTCAAATATTTTCGAGGTCAGAAATATAGTGATCGTATGCTACTAGGTGGGCAACCTATCTTGAAAGATTCAACTATGTTATAGTTCATAAATTTGGAATTACTAACCGAGTTGCAGATGCACTAAGTCGTCGTGCCACTCTTCTTGTTACTTTTTCTAATGAAGTTCCAGGTTTTGAACAACTCAAGGAGTTGTATGAACATGATGCAGATTTTGGTGGTGTTTGGAATAAATACGTTTTGAAGCAGCCCCTGGATGACTACTTGGTCCAAAATGGGTTTTATTCAAAGGAAGTGGATTGTGCATTCCCAGGAGCTCTCTACGTGACAAATTGCTAAGGTAATTGCATTCTAGTGATTTAAATGGGCATGTAGGGAGAGAGAAGAACGTTATTACTGGCCTCAGCTTAAAAGAGATGCTGGAAAGTTTGTGCAGAGGCATTCAGTATGTAAAAAGTTCAAAGGGCAATCACAGAATTCAGGTTTATATATGCCTCTAACGATTCCTAATGCCCCATGGGATGACATTTCGATGAATTTTGTGCTTGGTTTACCAGGAACTCAGAGAGGCAGTGATGCAGTATTAGTGGTGGTTGACCGATTTTCCAAGATGTCGCATTTCATTCCTTGTCGGAAGACAACAGATGCTTATCACATTGCTAAATTGTTCTTTATAAAAATTGTTCGTTTGCATGGTGTTCCCTTCTCCATCACTTTTGACAGAGATAACAAAATTTTGGCAGCTTTTTGGTTAACTTTGTGGAAGAGGTTTGGATCGAACAACTTTAAATTTTTCCAACACAGCACATTCCCAGACTGACGGCCAAACATAAGTGGTAAACCGATCCTTGGGAAATTTAATTAGATGCATATGTGGAAACAAGAAGGGCCAATGGGATTATGCTTTAGCTCAAGTTGAATTTGCTTATAACAATTCAGTTAATCGTTTTATCGGGAGAAATATGTTCTCTATTGTTTATACTAAAAGTCCAAGGCATGTGGTGGACTTAAACTTCCTTCTTCTACAAGCTCTGGTACAACTGCATTTGATCTCGCAGATTCCTATTTATAGACGTTCCAAGAAGTTCAGCAGACTTTGGAGCAGAGCAATCTTAAATACAAAGCAGTTGTAGACAAACACTGGAAGCATCAAGTGTTTAAGGTTGGAGATCAGGTGATGATTTATCTACAAAAAGAAAGGTTGCTAGTGTGATATCACAGCAAGTTAAGGCAGAAGCGTTATGGACCTTTCAAAGTTTTGAAAAGAATCAATGCCAACGCTTATGTGATAGATTTACCCGATAATATGAACATATCCAAGACATTTAATGTAGCAGATATCTCTGCTTATCATCCCAAAGGCAATTTGTATGATCACTCGGGGGCGAGTTTTCTTCAAGTGGAGGATAATGATGGGGAACCGCAGGATAATGAAGAGTTGTAGCCAAATCAAGAACTGCAGGAAGATGGAGAACTGCAACCAGCCATCATTAATAAAGATTTTAGAGACTTTAAATCTGATCTTTAAAGCCTGCTGAATTTAATAAAGTTAATCTGGTCATGGACCGAATCTAGACATTTTTATTTATTCATGCATTTTAATGTTATCTGGAGTTTCATTAGCTTGTTGCTATATTTAGTTAGCTGTAATCACAAAGGAGGACAAAGGAGGACACATTGATTTTACAAAAGTTATTCAGTTCAAAATTATTGCTAAATTGTGAAGCTACTCTTCATCTTGTTGAATGATATTAACAATCTTCATCTTCGTGAACGAGATCACGATCCAGCAGCATCTTGTTCTGCGTCACCATCTTTGTTCACAACCTTATAAAGTAAGAAATTTGTACTTCTTTGAACTTTTAGTCCTGAGTTCCCAGCAGAGCAAGGGACAACAATTCCATGTTGTGATGCACAAAATGCCCCGATGGCAATTAATCAAATCATGATCATATTGAGGAGCATGAGCAGTAGTACCAACAAATAAAGAAATCACATGGACTCCATCATAGATAGCCCGATCCATTGCAGTAAGAATAATAGAGTTATAACAACATGAACTCCAACAAATCTTTTTAGCAGCAATTCTTGCTTTTGAGGCCATACCAAGAGCTTCTTCACTTGCGTACTGGAAAAGGCTCACATTATATATGGATCAAAGAATCCACCTGCATTTGTTGACATGTTTGTTCCATGACCTTCGGTATCTCTTGGAGATGCAGATTTTGGTTCATCAATAAGTCTCCTTCTAGGACTTATATAGCCTTTGTCAAAAGTTCTAGCACCGATAAGTTTCTTGTTGAGACACGTCCTTTTCCAGTTGGCAGGGACGTCAGACAGACCAGGATCCGATAAACTCCTGAGTTCAAGTCATATTCCCTGCTGAAAGAAAATGCATAGGGTTCCTTGTTTGCCTGAATTGTGAGAAGCATGTGTGGCAGCTGCAACAACAATATATGATGGTGGCAAGGGATATCCAGCAGGGGCTGTTGTTTGGATGCCAAATAGGCCATCGAGGGGCTGATGACGAAACCAAAACTTGGGATTCAAGAAATTGCTATATAATAAAGGTTATGAAGGCATTGATGACTGCGTCCCCAACGAAAAACGAAAAAGAATTTGGTGTTGAAGGAGCTGAAGTGGATGCGATAGCAGCAGTACTAGCAGTAGTTGATGATGATCCAAACAGAGAGACAACACACAACTTGTGTTTGATGTAGAAGAAGAGCCAAATATGGGATTGCCAGAAGAAAAAAACTGCACTCCCAGTCAAAGCAAAAGGAGTTGATGCAGGTGAACTAAATTGCATCGGCATGGTCTATGTTGCAGTTCCCAGACCAGTTCCAGCAGCAAAAACATGAGCACTTCCAGCACTAAAAGGATTGAAAACCTGATATTGATTAGTAGAACCTGGAGTTTGTAAATGCAGAAGATGAAGCATTCAGAACAATATTGTTTCCTGAAGCCAAATTCTTCACAACATTATTCAAATATGTGATGCCCTTTGTTGCCTTTTTAGTAGCTTTAGCTAGCAGCCTTGTAGGGGTGGTGATCTCCTTTGAACTTCAACAACATAGATCTATTTTGATCAATCATACCACGAAGAAGATCTTTAATCTCCTCAAACACGTCTCGAGGATTAATATGAATTGTCATGTCCACGGATCGACCGCTCTAATACCACTTGTTGCTTGCTGAATTGGAATTGTTCTTACAGGAATTTCTTTCAAGTATTTTAATGAACTTTGGGAGTTCATTGTTAAAGCCAGCAATGGATGGTAGGATTTAGCAACCATAGAAGAAGAAGAATAAGAAGACGAGAGAGGGAGAGAGATTAACGGGACACTACCAGAAATTTGCTAAATACCAACGGATTTACCGACGGAATATTTCTGTCGGTATTTTGAGGTTGAAATTACCGACGGAAACTTTCCGTCTGTAATTCAGTCTGTAATTATCGATGGAAACTTTTCCGTCCGTAATTCAGTCGGTAACTACCGACGGACAATTTCCGTCGGTAGTTACCAACTGAATTGAGGACGGAAAAGTTTTCGAATTTAAAAAAAGACGGGTCGTTGACGTGGAGGTTTTGGCGGGTTATTTTTTTCTGACGGAATCACCGACGGATTCAAAATGACCGCCCGTACAGTGCCCGTACAGTGATGTGACCGGTTCGCCGTTTAAATTGTCGACAGACTCACCGAGGGATTTGAAATGGCAGATCCGTACAGTGACGTGTCTATGTTTCCGTCAGAATCACCGATGTAATAACCGACGGAGTTTCCGTTGGTGAAACCGTCAGAAAAAGTTAATATATGACAGCTCTGCCAACCCTCTCCTCCCCTATTTCTCCTTCTTCTTCCTCATCCCAACTCTCCCCATTTGCAAACAACCAGCCCCCCCTCCCCTCCAAAAAAAAAATCTTCCTCATATCAGCACAAAAAGTTATATTTCTTGAAGTTTTGTGGTCACAGCATCCGTGTTCTGATTTACCGATGGATTTTATCAATTTTTGTAAGTAATTCTATCTTTTTAAATTTTAACATTTAATTAAATGTCAATTTTATTGTTTTTTTAGTATATGTATTTTGTTAGTAGATGTACATGTTTTATTGTTATTTCTCAAACAAACTTGTAGTATATGAATGTATAATTTTGTACCTGTTATGGTTTGTTTTAGATTTTGTAAGATTGTATTTGTTTATAAATTGTTATTTCTTTATGGAATTACCGAATTACATGTGCTATTTTGAAATAATTAATAGCTTGCTTAATGGGCCCGTTTAAAGTTTAATCAATGGTACTATTGCGGAGTGGTAATTTCTGTAAATTTATATATTTTAATTCGTATGGACGTTGATAAATGATAATGAATATTTAATATTTATGAGAAGTTGTGATTGGTTTGTTGGATAATCTCGAGGTAAAGTA